>ENA-OPYU01000438-OPYU01000438.1-human-gut-metagenome-genome-assembly--contig:-NODE-438-length-16734-cov-3.564942_pt1 | contig 16734 bp, 22 predicted proteins | sample MGYA00242637_ERZ504482 | MGnify/ENA primary metagenome ERZ504482 (study PRJEB26092, sample SAMD00036237) | human gut metagenome | host: Homo sapiens | study: EMG produced TPA metagenomics assembly of...
CCTGTGCAGAATGGCAGGGAGGATTCCGGAAAATGTGCATCTGATCGTAGCAAGCCGAAATCATTTTATCAGTGATGACTGGATTGTAAGACTTGGAGGAAGACTTCACAGAATAGAAATAGATGATCTGCGTCTGAACGCTGGGAGCTGTCAGCCTATATCCGCCGCTGCGGAACCAGCCTGACAGACAGCCAGCTTGAGCAGCTTTTGAAATCCAGCGAAGGATGGTTCGCAGCTGTTTACCTGAATTTGTGTTCTTTTTCAAAATCAGGAGAATTGCCAGGGAAAACGTCTGACATTTACCAGATGTTTTCCGCTTCCATGCTGAATCCTTTGCCAGAAGACAGAAAAGAATTTTTAAGTGCCATGGGGCTCGCAGATGAATTCACGGAAGAGATGGCAGAATTTATTACAAAAAGAGAAGACGTACACCAGATCCTGAAAATGCTCACCAGGCAGAACGCTTTTGTCGCCTGTCTGAATGACGGGCAGACTTACCGCTTTCACCATATGATGAAAGAGTGCGCGTTTCGTGCGTTCAGAACACTGGATGATTCCAGACTGGCTTTCTACTATGAAAGATATGGTGCATGGTATGAAAAACATGGTGCCTATATCTATGCCCTGTCAGCATACCGGCGAAATCAGAATTTTGCAGCTATTCTCCGGGTGGTGCAAAAAGATGCCGGAATCTTACTTGCTTCTTTAAAACCGGAAGAGGTTCTGGAAGTTTTGAACAGATGTTCGGTTTCTGTTTTGAAAGAATATCCGCTTGCAATTCTGGTTCTTATGAGATGCATGTTTAACTGGAAAAATATTCCCAAAATGCTGGAACTGAAAGAACTTCTTCTGGCATCCATCAGAGAACATCCAAAGCTGTCTGAGGAAGAGAGAGGGAATCTTCTGGGCGAATGCGACCTGATCCAGAGCTTTCTTATGTACAATGATATTTCGAGAATGAGTCAGTTTCACCGCAGTGCCAGCGAGAAGATGACAAGACCTGCCATCAGTATCCGAAGTGACGGAGGCTGGACGTTTGGCTCCCCATCTGTACTTATGATGTTTCACAGGAAAAGCGGAGACCTTGACAAAGAACTGGAAGAGATGAACCAGTGTATGCCTCATTATTACAAGATCGCAAACGGACACGGACAGGGTGCAGAAACGATTATGAGTGCAGAGGCTCACTTTATGCGAGGAAATTTTGTTGATGCCAACATAGCATTGGAAAAGGCTTATACCCAGATTCAGGGGAACGGGCAGGAGAGCATTGCACTTTGCTGCGATTTTCTGGCACAAAGGCTGTCTATCTGTATGGATATAAAAACGAGAAATACTTTTGAAGAACGTCGAAAAGAACTGCTGCAGGGGCATAATACCACCTGGGTCAATATTTTTTGACAGCACATGCGCCTATTACTATGCAGTCACCGGACAAACGGAACGGATTCCGGCTCTCTTTGGAGCGCACATGCTTTCTACGGTGAATTTTCTGGCACCTGGGAGACCGATGATGGAAATGATCGAGAATCAGGTTTATCTTGCCCAGGGAGAATATTCGAAGGTGATCGGAAGAAGCGAATCCATTCTTGCTATGTGTCAGGCTCTTCACTACGATCTGGTGGCGCTTCATGTGCAGATCCAGTTTCTTGCGGCCAACTGGAAGCTGGGAAAAACAGAACAGGCGCTTGAACTTTTGAGAGGATCACTTTCCCAGGCTTTTCCAGATGGAATCCTTATGCCATTTGTGGAGAATTATCCATACATAGAGGAGCTTTTGAAGGGGAGCTTTTTCGGCATCAATGAAAATTTCCTTTTCAGGATCACCAGAATGGGGAAAGAATGGGAAATGCGGTGCGATCAGTTAAAAAAAGAGGAGGCGTATCCGCCGGTCTTTAAAGTACTGTCAGATCGTGAGCTGGAGATTACGGAGCTTATGGCGAAGCATATGAGCAACAAAGAAATCGCCCAGAGTCTGTTTTTATCAGAGGGAACTGTGAAGCAGTACATCAATCAGATTTATTCCAAATTACAGATTCCCGGGGATGTCCGGGTGAAGCGTAAATATCTTTTGGAGATGATGGAAGGGAAAAGCTAACTGGAAGTTAATACTATTTTTGTCAGAGAAAACGTATAGTGAAGGTACAACATATTTCGACAGGAGGAAAATGGTATGAAGAGAAAAATAGTTACAGCGGTCATCGCGTTTATTTTATGTGTAGCAGTTGTTCCCTCAGCTGGTATTTACAGCGTAATGGCAGAAAACGAGGATACGATTCAGGTAGAGGACGGAGCTGACTATGCAGCACTTTCCGGTGTATGGAAAAAGTGAAGATGCACAGGCTGATGAAACTCTTACCTTAAGTGCAGACGGATTGTTTGTATATCACACCGGAGAAGGCAATGATGTTCAGGGCTATCTGGAATATGTGGATGAATACAACGACGGAAATGGAAGATATGACATGTACAATCGTATGGGCATGTGGCTGGAGGGATTTTGTCTGGACTCCGCGGATACTCTTCACATGGGAAATGACGGGGCTGCGGTTTTTACCAGAGCAGAGGAAGATCAGGCAGAAGAGAATTCGGAAGGTCAGACTGAAAACGAAGACAGCGTGGAAAAGAAAAGCTATGTCCTCATGTCAAATAAACGCTATACAGGACTGCGCCCTCTTTATAACAATTCCAGTTGGGAAGGAGGGTATTTCTATTCCGATATGACAGAGGACTGTATGACGGTGATCGTCAACTGCAGTGCTTTAAATGACAATGAATTCACCGGTACCCCGGAGGAATATATGGAACAGTTTGCAGGCTTTGTAAGTGAATCGGAAATAAAGGATTTCACAGCAGTACAGAACCAGGAATATACAGAGAAATTCACTTATCCGGCATATGAACTGGAATTTACCACCGGAGCAAATGAAGATACCTGCAAATGGAAAATGCTGTATTTCCAGACGGATACCAATACCTTTGCTTATGCTTACAGAGTTTCAGCGGATTTTGCTGAGGAGATGGAGGAGGAATACCGGGATGCCATTTCTTCTCTGGAGCTGACGGAGATTGAGGGCGTTGAAAATACAGAAACTACTCTCACTCAAGGAGAAGATTATGACCCAAGTGCCGAAGGGGAGAGCCTGGAAATGTTTATCTCTTATTTTGACAGCTGGTACCAGTATGGAGATTTAAATGCCATGAATATCCGGCTTTATGGAGAAGGAACCTGGGAAATCTACAACAGCCTGAATAGTGATAAAACAGGGGGATAATTTTTTTGACAGCGGTACTTTTACCACACTTGGCACAACTGCCCTGAAACTGGTCAATGACAGCGGAATCTATGTGGCAGACGTTACTTTGGATGGAGAGGGCGATCTGATGCTCAGTCCTGTGATTTCCGGATATGGAAATATTTATGCAGGTGCAGCTTTTTCCCGTGAGTCCGATTCTATCGCCTACGAAGCCCAGACAGCTGACGATGGTGAAGGATGCGGAGACTACATTCCTGATGAAGATTATGTAGAGGAAAGTGATCCGGGAGATACCTATTACTGGTATGATGGGGAAGGAAATGTAATGTACTTTGATGGTTCCGACAGCTATTATATAGGACCGGATGATGTGTTCTATATTGATGAGGCAGGAAGGCTGATGGAATACTGATAAGCAGGTAAAACTAGAGCGTGTTTGAAAAAGGCTTTCTGCAAGATGTGCGTCACAATTTGTGGGAGATTTGTCCGGATGAGGGCGCCGTAGCGGGCTACGGCAACCGAATTCGGGCAAAATCTCCCGCAAAGTGGGGCGTGCAGATTGCGGGAATGATTTTTCAAGCACACTCTAAAATACCTTATTCATTTAACGTAAAAAAGACAGCCGGTAAAAGCTGTCTTTTTTGGAGAAGGTATTTCTTCTTATGGGGTGTAGCAAAAACTATATAATGTATTGGGGGGTTTTTACGATGTATATAGTACCATGTGTCCACCAAAAAGTGTGCACAAACTTCACAAAAATCACCATTATTTTTTGTGCATGTTATATACTTTCATTTGATTCACCCGATTTTTCCATTGTAAAAAGTGCTTCAAATTCATCCCGATGAACTTTTTCCTTCTCGAGAAGGAGCTTGGCACAGCCATGAAGAACCTCCATATGCTCAGAAATAATCTTCTTCGCATTGTCATGACACTCCTCAATGATACTGTGAATCTCACTGTCAATTGCCTTGGCAACATCCTCGCTGTAACCGCGGGTGTGCGCCAGATCTCGTCCAATAAATACCTCATCGTCATCATCTCCATAGGAGATCAGTCCAATCTTATCGGACATACCATACTTGGTCACCATAGCTCTTGCTTCGCTGGTAGCCCGCTTGATATCGTTGGATGCACCAGTTGTAATATCGCCGAAAATCAGCTCCTCTGCCACACGTCCTCCAAGAAGTGTGGTAATATCCTGGAGCATTTTACCCTTAGTATTAAATATTTCGTCATTCTCTGGAAGAGGCATGGTATAGCCGGCTGCTCCCATTCCGGTAGGGATAATGGAAATGGTGTAAACAGGCTCCATATCCGGCAGCACATGGAACAAGATTGCATGGCCTGCCTCATGATAAGCGGTGATCCTTTTCTCCTTCTCGGAGATCACCTTGCTCTTTTTCTCTGCACCGATGCCAACCTTGATAAAGGCATTCTTAATATCTTTCTGGCAAATAAATACATGACCTTTTCTGGCTGCAGCAATAGCCGCCTCATTCATCAGGTTCTCAAGATCTGCACCTGTAAATCCAGCTGTAGTCTGAGCGATCTGTTTCAGGTCTACATCCTCGCCAAGAGGTTTATCCTTGGCATGAACATGGAGGATTTCTTCCCTTCCTTTAATATCCGGACGACCTACGCCAACCTTGCGGTCAAAACGTCCCGGACGAAGAATTGCAGGATCCAGAATATCCACACGGTTGGTAGCGGCCATTACGATAATGCCTTCATTTACTCCGAATCCATCCATCTCTACAAGAAGCTGGTTCAGAGTCTGTTCCCTTTCATCATGACCGCCTCCCATGCCGGTTCCACGCTGTCTTGCAACAGCATCGATCTCATCAATAAAGATGATACAAGGTGCGTGACGCTTGCCCTCTTCGAAAAGATCTCTTACACGGGAAGCACCTACACCAACAAACATTTCCACAAAATCAGAACCGGAAATGGAGAAAAACGGAACGCCCGCTTCCCCGGCAACAGCCTTGGCCAGAAGCGTCTTACCAGTTCCTGGAGGTCCTACAAGGATAACTCCTTTCGGGATTCTGGCCCCCACCTTGGTATACTTCTGGGGATCCTTCAGGAAATCTACAACCTCCTTCAGCTCCTCCTTCTCTTCCTCCAGGCCCGCTACGTTCTGGAAAGTCACTTTCTTATCATCCGGCATGGACATTCTCGCCCTGCTTTTGCCGAAATTCATCATCTTGGCATTGGTGCCACCACCCCCACCTGACATCTGACGGTTCATCATCAGCATGAGGAAGATGATAAGACCACAGGTAAGAAGTACCGGGAAAACAGAGTTCATAAATACACTCTGCTTCGGCACATCCTCAACAGCAGGATCAAGCCCGCTCTCTCGAAGAAGCTGCTCTGCCTCATTTACATCTGCCACATAAATACGCTTCTGTCCCTCGCCGCTTATATTCACGATCACAGAACCTGTTGGAACCTCACTGTTCTGATGGATCGTGGCACTGGTCACCTTTCCGTCTGTCACTGCCTGCTCCAGCTGTCCATAAGTATAATCACTCTGGACAGCTACCTGATTGTTCAGATACAGGTAACCTGCGATCAAAGCTACGATCAGGACAAGATACAAGCCAATTCTGCCTGACTGCTTATTCACTTGTATAATTCTCCTTTCATTCGAACTCTACCACTCCGATGTATGGCAGATTTCTGTATTTCTGGGCATAGTCAAGACCATAGCCCACAACAAACTCATCTGGAATATTGAAGCAGCAATAATCCACATCAACCCCTTTTACCACTCTGCGGTCCGGTTTGTCCAACAAGGTGCAAAGTCTCACGCTGTTTGGATTACGTCTCTTCAGAACGTCCAGCAGATAGCTTAAGGTTCTTCCGGAATCAATAATATCCTCCACAACAAGAACTTCTTTATCTTCAAGAGGCTGATCCAGATCCTTGACGATCTTTACAACTCCGCTTGATTTGGTGTCATCTCCATAACTGGAAACAGACATGAAATCAAGAGTTACCGGCACTGTGATTCTCTTGGCAAGCTCACACATGAAAAATTACTCCGCCCTTAAGAACGCAGATCATGTGGATTTCTTTTCCCTTGTACTCTTCGCTGATCTGGGCTGCTACTTCGCAGATACGCTTCTCCACAGTCTCCTCATCCAGTAAAACTCTGATTTTTCACTCATGATTATCTTTTCCTCCTTGGTATTGTATTTCCAATATTCTCCTGGTTCTGGGAGCTATTTTATAATTCTCATTTATTCTGCCTCCCACCACCCACAAAACCTCAGAGCCGGTACATAGAAGCAAGATGCTGTCTCTTTCCTCTGATGGGATCTTCTCATCTATAAAATAACGGTTCAGCTTCTTGCTGCTCCCTTTGTCATCTACAATGAGAAAATCTCCCGGCTGTCTGGTCCGGATGGACAGTTCCTGTTTTATTTTATCATAATCCAGCCATTTCGTATACTTTTTTTCTTCAATCTTCTGGCCTTCATTAGAAAATATTTTCAGATAAAAAACATTATCTGTAAAAAGTACCTGTTCACAAGCAGTTTCCAGCTTCTTTTTACTCAACTGGACACTTTTTTGCAGTGCATTCCTCTCCTGATTTTTTTCAGCTTTCACTGGATCGTACTCTTTTGAACTCAGATTTCTATCTGACATTCCCAGTAATTGTCTTTCTCCCAGTAAAATTCCTCCATAAGTTCGAAGCGCCGCCAGATCATAAGGCAGATTGATCCGTCGTCCCACCTGAAGCTTCAGAAGGCTCTCCACACTTTTTACATGAGCAGCTGTAAAATCCTTACGTTTCCCAGCCAGCTCTTCAAAAACCTGAAGCACTCCGTAAGAAGCTATGGCAGGCTCATCCCGCCAGAATGCTTCTGACAGGAAAATTCCCCGCTCCCTGTTTTCCCCATACTTTTTCACAAGGCGTTCTCCCTGACGGGACAAATACTCCTCTGCCTGACTAACAAGACTGGCCGTCTCCGCCATATGGCGGACAGCAGAAGCATTCACCTGTTCTTCCAGAATAGGCAATATCTGATGTCTGATCTTATTTCTTGTATAATCATCTGTAAGATTGGTACTGTCTGTTACATAGGGAATCTGTTCTTTTATTAAATAATTGACAATTTCCTGTTTATTTAAACACAAAATGGGCCGAATAATTTCATCCCGCACCGGCAAAATAGAAGCCAGACCTTTCAGCCCCGTTCCTCTGCAAAGATTGTGGAGCAAAGTTTCCGCCACATCATTTTCATTGTGGGCCAGAGCAATACGGATCCGTAATTTTCCTTCTCTGGCGGCAGAGACTCTTCCCCCACCCTGGAGGTCAGCCGTTTCTGATTTTCCAAAATAATCAGCTTCTGCCCTGGAAAACGCATCCTGTCTGACTTTTCTTCCTGTCTCTTCCAGTCCCATTTTCCATTTCTTTGCAAGCTCCGGTACCGGGTAATGATAGGATAAAAAATGGAATCGTCCATTTTTCGCAGGTCTCTCTTACTACTCTTTCATCCCGGTCAGCTTCCTCGCCGCGGATTCCATGATGCACATGTACCGCACACAGCGAAAAAGCTGCTTCAGCCTGATATCTTTTTAACATTTCCAGCATAGCCATGGAGTCTCCTCCTCCGGAAACTCCGGCAAGGACCACATCCCCATCCACTACCATGCCATGTTCTTTCATATATGCTTTCACTTTCTGATACATACTAGCTCTGCCTCTGATACGTTACTGATTCTTTCGTGAACCGTAACAATATTACTTCTTTCAAACATATTCATATGCTCATATGATTCCATATCTGATTTTTTACTCAAAAATAATCATTCTATTTCTTCCACATTCCAGCTACAAGAACCGTCATATCATCCCTGGCGCAGTAATCGCTGTATCCCAGCACCCGCTCCAGAATCCCCCGGCTCATCTCCTTGGGAGTCTCTTCATGGATATCCATAATGATTTCTTTCATGGTCTCCTCCTCCCGCATGGCAGGCAGCGCATCCAAGACGCCATCTGTCATCATGATCAGATAATCCCCGTGATACAGCTTCCTTGAAGATGTTTCAAAATCCACCTGCTGTATCAGCCCTGCCGCCAGACTCTCTGAAGAAATGGCCTCCACCCAGTGATCCCCTTTTGATAAAAGTGGCGGAAGCCCCCGCTTTCAGGAAGTTACAGATTCCCGTATATAAATCCACTGCGCAGATGTCCACTGTTGAAAAAATCCCTTCCTGTCCCTTCATCACAAGAGCAGAGTTCACCATTTTCGCCGCCGTCTCCTGGGTAAAACCGGATTCCAGAAATTGTTCCAGAAGTTCTACCACTTCCTCGCTTTCCCGGCATGCCTCCACCCCGGAGCCCATTCCATCGGAAAGACACATTACAAAACGGCCTGCCTCTTCCTGTCTGCAAATATAATTGTCTCCGGAAACCTTCTCCATTTCCTTGGTCAGCTTTGCCACTCCGTAAAGTACCTGATAACTTACATCCTCCACAAAATGAACCGTATGGTATTCTCCATTTACAATTCTTCTTCCTCCTGCTGCCGCCATGGGAGTTCCGAATTCCTGAGACAAAAGCTGTGCCACCTCATTAACAGAAATGCACTGCCCGCTTCTGGCACGCATGGTAAGAAAAATCTCACGTCTTCCTTCCACCTTATCCATCACCCAGACCTGCTTCACCACAATATGACGCTTCCTGAGAATCTTCTGCAATTCCGTCATAAGCTGAGGATCCGCAATGGAAATGTCGTACAGGTCTTCTGCCACCATATCCATGATTCTAGACATCTCCTGGAGTTGCTGTGCCACGGCAAGGCGGCTTTCGATCATCCGGTTGTCCCATATCAGCTTCTGCCGCTCCCTCATATAAGAGTTACCAAGTGTCTCATAATACTGGGAAAAACGACTGCATACACTCATCCAGTCGCTTTTTGTCTCCTGTATTTTCTCCTGATTTCCCTCCTCCATGGAACGAATCATCCGCTCGCTTCCTCTGTACATTTCCTGCGACTGGGTGCCCCAGCAGATTTCCCGCTGATAACAGTGGCTGCATATCTCATCACAGGTCTCCCTTATAATTCCATCCACCTGGCCGTTGCTTAAATAGTCTTTTCGGTAGGGTAATCCATAAAAGCTGTCTGCAAGCTTCCGAAAAGAAGCAGCATACCGCTCCACCTTCTCCTTCTGGGGGATTTTTCTCTTCGGCCGGCTGCTCTGCCTTAAGGAAACTTCTTCCCTGAAAAAACTTTTGCCATGTCCCGCAGCACCAGCAGCACACTGATCACGAGCATGGCAATTATCCATTCCTGCATATTCTCCCCTCCCCTTTACAGCCTTACAGTGCCAGAGCCTGTTTGAAAAAGCATTCCCGCAAGCTGCACGCCCCACTGTTCATGTAGTCTTTAACTGCTGCCCTTGTTTTTGCAAAGGAATGCTGCATTCACATCATCTTCGGCAGCACCTTATGCCTATTATAGGGGACAGGTATGAAAATATATGTCAAACAAAGACGACCATATTGAAAAATATATCGTCAGAAACTTCCAAACTTCGTTTTCCCAGAACCTTATTTCTCCTCCTGAAAAATAATCTCATTCTCCTTCACAAGACCCAGCTTCTCTCTGGCGGCCTGCTCTGCGTACTCATCCGTGAGCATATACTGCTTCAGATCTTCAATCTCCTGAGTGCGCGCCTGCTCTTCCTCAATCTGCTGGCTTAATACCTCTGCTCTGGTCTCATAGCCGGCAAGAGATTCCTTAAGGTCCCGGCTCTGTGCCATAAGCGTCAGAATCAGAATCAGAACGATCAGAGAAATACCGAACATCCTGAGATGTACTATACCCTATTGTCTTTTTTCTTCGTTTTTTCCCTGATTTTTCCCAAACTTCCTGCCTCTTCTCATCTGCAAACGATTTCTGGTACTATTTTTGTACTGATTTGCAGATTTGCCTAACTAAAATTTTACAATCGTTTTACAAAAAAATAGCAACCAATTTATATATTTTTTTGAAGTTTTTTTTACGAATCTGACAGGAACCTCCAGGATTATATAACAAATTTTTTCAAATAAAGGTTTTATTGTCAGATATGTAAGAAATGCCCCTGATATAATTCCCAAAAACAGAAAACTACGCAGGATTCCCTGGTTGATCCGGTAAATTCCTGCAAATACCAGAAGTCCTGCGCACACCCAATAAAGAAGGTCCAAAATCCCTCCTGCTGCCGGACTGCAGAAAATGAGCCTTCTTATTTCCTGAAGCAGGCTGTAGCAAAGGATCAGCACCGCACCCCCTGCAAAAGCCCGGATAAAAAGCCAGATCTCATTGTAGATATATGTGCTCATAGCTTAACGGAACAGCCTTGTAAATAATGGTTCTTCTTTTCGTGGGGAATCTTTAGACAAATAGACAAGAGAATCCACATGTCCGGCAAGAGCAGCTTCTCCTTTTTCCCAGGTTTAGTCCTTTTACATGAAGCCCGCTGCCGCGAATCTGCAGCTTCCCGTCTGCAGTCTGAAGGAGGATTTCTTTTTCATCAAAAGAAATCACATCCTTCACACCTGTGACAGATGCTTCTTTCCTGTTATCCAGTATCAGCTTATGGGAAATGTTCACAACCTTTTCTTCCAAATCCCTCTCTCCCAAATATGTGGGTTCACAGATAATCTATGAAATTTTCTTTAAAATTAGAACCTGCTTAAGTAATACTGTTTCCTTCGTTCACAGAACTCTTAAACATACCTGTACAGATTCTCAACTTCTTCCTTCTTCACAGTCTCTTTCACATCCAGCACTTCCACCTTCACATTGCGGCTTCCAAACTGAATCTCAATAGTATCTCCTGTCTTCACCTGGACAGAAGCCTTGGCCGGCTTATCATTTACAAGCACTCTTCCTGCATCACATGCCTCATTTGCCACAGTTCTTCTCTTAATAAGGCGGGATACTTTCAAAAATTTATCTAATCTCATAATACTCTCCTATATCAGAGCGTGTTTAAAAAAGGAGGAACTATAAAGTTCCTCCTGTAAAAGCTTACGCGATTATGCGTTTACCATATCTTTTAAAGCTTTACCAGCTTTAAATTTCGGAGCCTTGGAAGCTTCGATCTTCATGGTCTCACCAGTCTGAGGATTTCTTCCCTCTCTGGCAGCTCTCTCGCTGACTTCAAATGTACCAAAGCCAACTAACTGAACTTTCTCACCTTTTTTCAGTTCTTCTGATACAACGTCGATGAATGATTTTAAAACAGCTTCAACGTCCTTCTTGGACAGATTGGTTTCTTTCGCCATAGCTGCTACTAATTCAGTCTTATTCATGGTGTTTCCTCCTCTAAAGATTCTTCTATCTATATATATACCTTTTGCCCTGTATTGTCAAGGTTTTTGCGCTAGAAATGGGATTTTCTGCGCTAGAAATGGGATTTTCCAAAGCAGTTTTCAGGGAAATCCCCCCATATTTTCTTCTGGGCAATTACCTTTTCCAGCTTTTCTGTATTCTTGCCGGAAATCCATGCTTTGTTATGAGAAAAGTAGTAATTTGCCAGTTTCCAGTATTTTTCCGGATATGTGAAACGGATTTGCAGGTTTTCCCATTCTTCAGAAGAAATAGGACGTATTTTGTCATATTGCTCCAGCATCCGCCTGGCCAGAAAAACATCCCAGTTATATTTTTCCAGGAATTTTTCGCATAAAACAATACAAGTCGCTGATCTGCACATCAAAGCTGAAGTGACCAAAAATTTGTCACAGCAGCCTGATTTTTACAAAGAAGAACATTGTGCTGGTTATATTCGCCATGACATAGAAGTCCCTCTTCGACCGCCTTGTCTCTTAGTTTTTCATAGTCCGACTTTACAAGCATTTCCAGTGCCTTTTCCCCTTTTTCCAGAAACCACTGTACACTGCCCAGAAATTCCTTTTCAAATCTGGCACTGGCACCTTTCTGGCGGATAAATTTACGGATCTTGCGGATTTCCTGATTATGCCTTGCATATTCATCTGCAAGGGAACGCGCCATATAGGCTTTTTCCACAGGCATATTCATAAATTTATGTACCCTTGCCAGAATCTGCACACTTCTTATAATATCTTCCCTGGACTTGGTGTCACACTCTCTGCCTTCATACCAGCTCTGAAGGGTATAGGGAATATTATCCTTATCTCTGGTAACCAAAGAGCCTTCCTGATTTTCAATAAAAGTATCAACCAGACAGCCTTCCTGGGCAAAAGGTTTTTTTAACACTTCCTGCTGAAAAGCAGATTTTTTTCGGAGCCGTGAAACTCTCTGAGGAGCAGAATTCCCTGTTCTGTACGACATACCAATGCTCCCCGGGTCCTGGACGAAGATTTCACTTCAATTCCATACTGGGTCAGGTGCTAGACCATAATCATACAATCAAAAATGCCCCCCGTCACTCACATATGCCAAAGGTCTTCAGATACCTTCTATCTTATGAGTGGGAGGGATATGTTATTCTAAAGAAGATTTTTTATCGGCTGCAAAAGCAAGGGAAAGAAGTGATTCTTTCTTGTTCAGTTCCGGATTCTCCAGAACAGCATCCAAAAGCTCATGGAGCACACTTCCCATTTCTTTTCCAGGCTTCATTCCGGCTGCGATCAGGTCACTGCCAGTAATTGCAAGACCTTTCATGGAAACACATTCGCCTTTTTTCCATAATTTCTTCCCAGGTCATTCGAACTCCGGCCTGACGAGCAGCTTTTTCTTCCCCACGGTAATCACTTTTCGCTTTGTTATCCGCATACTGGACTTCCATCCACATGGGAAAAAGGTCTTCCCCAACTACATTGATGGCTTTCCGCACCTCAGCCGGTGACGGAGTCGGGCGCAGATCATGCCAGCGGATCAGGCGGCTCACTCTGGAAATAGTGTCATTGTCAAACTTCAGGCGGCGCAGAATTTCCTGGACATTTTTCTCCCACAGAAGCATGTGTTTTGAAATGATCCCTGCCGTTTTCGTCTGTTTTTCGTACAACAGGTTTGGCAATGTCGTGAAGGAGCATGGTCAGCCTTAACACCTTATCCGCCCTCACATACAAAAGGCTGTGGAGAATGTGTTCTCCCACATTATAGCAGTGGTGTGGAGTGTTCTGAGGTGTCTCCATACAGCGGTCAAATTCCGGCAGAATTCCCTGGTAACTCCCGCTTCATAGGCAATCCGCAGATAATCCGGATGAGGGGACACCAGAAGTTTTACAAGCTCCACCTGGATCCGCTCAGCGCTTACATGTTTTAAATTTGGTGCAAGCACAGAAAGAGCTTTTCTGGTCTCTTCTTCCAGGAAAAAGCCAAGCTGCGCAGAAAAACGTACAGCACGCATAATGCGAAGAGCGTCTTCTGTAAAACGTTCCAGAGGATCACCAACACAGCGGATCACCTTGTTTTCCAGGTCTTTCTGCCCTTCAAAAAGGTCCACCAGCCCTTTCCTTGGATTGTAGGCCATGGCGTTGATGGTAAAGTCCCGACGCTTCAAATCTTCCTCCAGGCAGGCCGTAAAGGTTACTTCTTTCGGGTGACGGCCATCTTCATACTCGCCATCCACCCGGTAGGTGGTAACCTCGAATCCCTCTTTTTTCAAGCAGCACTGTTACGGTTCCGTGAGCGATTCCTGTATCTACGGTTCTGTGAAACAGGGCTTTGACCTGCTCCGGCTTGGCTGAGGTTGTGATATCCCAGTCATTTGGAGTTCTTCCAAGAAGGGCATCGCGGACACAGCCGCCTACTGCATAGGCCTCATAACCAGCATTTTTTCCAGAATATTTATAATTATTTCAACTTTTTGTGGAATTTCAAATACCATCTTTATCACCTGCCTCTGATTTAAAACAAAACTTCTCCTCATACACTTCTCTGCCTTGAAAAACAAAGCGGGGCAAAATAATTTTGCCCCTTTTTGACTACTGATTGCAAAATAAACAGCAATCCCTTTTGTTATTAATAAGCACGTCCCCAGTATACCATTTTCTTGGCAGGTTTTCCACAGCATACACAGACATCGCTTAAATGTTCCTGCTCAAACGGCATACATCTGGATGTTGCCTGAACGTCTTCTTTGATCTTATCTTCGCACTCACGGTTGCCGCACCACATAGCTTTTACAAAACCAGGTTTTGTGTTGATGGTTTCCTTGAATTCTTCGTAATTTGTTGCTACATAAGTGTGAGCATCTCTGTGGGCCCTTGCACGCTCCAGCATTTCCTTCTGCATTGTGTCCAGAACTTCCTGAACCTTAGCAGCAAGTTCTTCGAACTTCACAATATATTTCTCTCTGGTATCTCTTCGGCAGATAACAGCCTGTCCGCTCTCGATGTCCTTCGGGCCGCACTCGATTCTTACCGGAATACCACGCATTTCCTGCTCTGCGAATTTGAATCCCGGGCTCTTGTCTGTAACGTCTGCTTTTACGCGGATTCCAGCTGCTTTCAGAATCTGTGTCAGCTCCTCTGCTTTCTCCAGAACGCCCTCTTTTCTCTGCTGGATCGGGATTACAACAGCCTGAACCGGAGCAATTCTTGGTGGAAGAACAAGTCCGCTGTTATCTCCATGAACCATGATCAGAGCACCGATCATACGAGTTGTCATTCCCCAGGATGTCTGGTGTACATACTGAAGCTGATTGTTTTTATCTGTGTACTGGATGCCGAATGCTCTTGCAAATCCATCGCCAAAGTTATGGCTGGTTCCAGACTGAAGTGCTTTTCCATCATGCATCAGAGACTCGATTGTGTAAGTAGCCTCTGCACCCGCAAATTTCTCTTTCTCTGTCTTCTGACCTTTAATAACCGGGATTGCAAGTACTTCCTCGCAGAAGTCTGCATACAAGTTCAGCATCTGGATGGTACGTTCTTTTGCTTCCTCAGCTGTAGCGTGGGCTGTATGTCCTTCCTGCCATAAGAACTCACGGGAACGAAGGAACGGACGGGTTGTTTTCTCCCAGCGAACTACTGAACACCACTGATTATATACTTTCGGAAGATCTCTGTGGGACTGGATCTCTTTCTGATAGAAATCACAGAACAGAGTCTCGGATGTAGGACGTACGCAAAGGCGCTCCTGAAGAGGATCAAGTCCGCCGTGTGTTACCCATGCAACTTCCGGTGCAAATCCCTCTACGTGATCCTTCTCTTTGTCCAGAAGGGATTCCGGAATGAACATTGGCATGTATACATTCTCTACGCCTGTCTCTTTGAATCTGCGGTCAAGCTCTTTCTGAATATTCTCCCAGATTGCATATCCTGCTGGTTTGATTGCCATACATCCCTTTACACTTGTATAGCCGCAAAGTTTCCGCCTTTTTTTACAACGTCAGTATACCACTGTGCAAAATCCACATCCATGGAAGTGATAGCTTCTACCATTTTCTTTTCTTTTGCCATGATTTTTCTCCTTTTTGATTTCTAATATTTAAACACCAGGGAAATCTGGTAAATTCCATGTATTATTTGAAAAACACATAAAAAAAGACCTTCCATCCCTGCAAAAGGGACCGAAAGGCTTCGGCGGTACCACCCTGATTAGCACTGGAAATGACTGCTCCACTGCTCACTCAATTATCCTGATAACGTAGGACAGACGCCGCACTTCAATTGTGCGGAGCTCTGAGGCCGGTTCCATGACTTGCGCACAAAATCCTCACACCATTGCCTGTCGGCCTGGATTTCTCTCTGAGATTGCTCCTCATGTACTATTCTCTTCATTGCCATTTCATTTATTTAATTTGCTCGTTAAGTCTTGTTTATTTTATGCGAAATTTTCCCATATGTCAAGTGGCGAAACAGAAAATACCCAGACAAAAAACAGCCAGTGGCTACTGTTCACTCCGTGACCAGTAACAGCCAGTGTTACCATCCACCGCATCTGTTTTATCCGGGTACTTTTTATTACTTCAATGTAAACAAGCTCTCTATTACATCCTTTTTCTCAAACTGGTTGTTATATTCCAGAATATTGTAATCGCTCAAAAACTGTCTGTAATTGTCCGGAAGATCATCAGAAGCATACCAGTTACCCTCCTGATCACACACTGCACCAACACCAATGACCGGCAGCTGTTTCTTCAGTTTCATAAGGAACTGATTATAAAACGGAAGGGAAATCCCTGCCTTAAACAGCACATAGCTTCCCAGATAATTGGCGCTGATATCCTCTTCTGCAGTCTCGGAAGAATAATTTGTCCAGATTACATATGGAGTTGTATACGTCACCTGGCTTTCAAAAAGGTCCAGCTTCTCCCTGTCTTTTCCGAGAACTTCTGCTAAAAAGCCTTCTTCCAGCTTAGGCCAGTGATCTCCAAACATGACGATCATGGTCGGCTCATCCACCTTTTCAAAATATTCTACAAGATTCTGAAACGCTTTATCCGACTCTCTGGCAAGTGACAGATACGTCTGTGCCTCCGGATATTCTGTTTCATAATTCAGTTTTACATCTGGTTCGTATCCCTTCAGAGTGCTCTT
>ENA-OPYU01000439-OPYU01000439.1-human-gut-metagenome-genome-assembly--contig:-NODE-439-length-16731-cov-4.351241_pt1 | contig 16731 bp, 20 predicted proteins | sample MGYA00242637_ERZ504482 | MGnify/ENA primary metagenome ERZ504482 (study PRJEB26092, sample SAMD00036237) | human gut metagenome | host: Homo sapiens | study: EMG produced TPA metagenomics assembly of...
TAAGGAATGAAAATGTAAAAAAACACTAAAAGGAAGTCTCCCGGTTATTTGTACACTTGTGTAATGAATGGGTGTTGTAAATCAATACTTTATGTTTGGTTAGTGTACAATTTTTAACGTTTTGATTGTATGGGTTTGCAATATACTTTTGTTTTCATGGTGGAGGGAAATGCCCTCCATTTTGATAATTTAAATTCATACATGAATGGTTATACCGATTTATGCTCTTTCTATTTCTCGGTGTTCGATGAACATGCCGTGGATATGACATTGAAAGAGTTTGTGGAACTTCTGCGTGGCGAACGCTGGAAAGCGCAAGTGGAAGAGTATCAGCGCCTGAAGGCTTCGGGCAGGGAGACAGAGGCCAAGAAATTAAAGAGAAAACTGGCTGCGCTGGTGATAGCCGGGCGTTGCGAAGGGAGCCATGCCGAAACTAATCTGAAGCAGTGGAGCGGGGACGCCATGCTGGATGTGGATAAATGTAACGGCCGTGTGTCTGAGTTCTTGCAAGTCTTGAAGGACACTCCTTGGGTGAAGGCGGCATGGCGCAGCGTTTCGTACGACGGGCTGAAGCTGGTGGTGCGTGTGGAAGCAGAGAGTGTGGACGAGTATCGTCTGGCATACGCGTTGGTGGCATGGCACGTGGCGCAGCTTCTTGCCTTTCCCTGTGACATGAGTTGCAAAAATCCCACCCGTCCTTGCTTTGCGTCGTATGATCCGGAAGCATTTTTTTTCGTCCGGATACCGAAGTTTTTCCCTGGCGCCGCTTTGTGACGGAGCATCCCGACAGGGTGGGGGAGATTCTGGCAGAGTTGAAAGTGAAGACCCCGGCAAGTGCATCCAAGCCTCTCGTTGCGGCTTCGGGCATGCTGCACACATTCTTCAACGAGTTCCTGGCGCAGAATCCTTTTGTGGATGGCAAAAAGAATGAGTTTTTGTTGAAGCTGGGACGTATCGCCCGCTATAAAGGAGTGGGGGAAGAAGAGTTGGTCCGGCTGAAAACGCTGGCGGTGGAAAGGCTGGCGGGTATGGGGTGTGCCGCCGGGGATATACCTCCGCGCATAGACTCCGGATACCGGTATGCCGACATGAACAAGGGTTCCGAAACACCTGCTTCCAGGGCTCACAAGGCTCAAGGCTCACTTAGGCGGTATTCTGATTCCGGCGAAGAGGGTGAAGAGGCTGAAATAGAGAAACTTGAGGCTGACAAATTGCGCCGCAATGTTCCGTGTCTTCCGGATGAACTGTTCGACCGTTTGCCCGACTTTTTGAAGCGTGGTTTGACACACGTCCGTAACAAGCGCGAGAGGGATATTCTGTTGCTCTCCATGATTACCAACATCAGCGGTTGTCTGCCGGGGGTGAGGATGAATTATGGAGGAATGGTTTATTCCGCCGATCTCTACCTGGTGGCTTTAGCCGGTTCGGGCAGAGGAAAGGGGGTGATGCAACTGGCGGCAATTCTGCCCGCAGCCATTCAGGGGTATTACGATGAACTGAACAGGAAGGATGAGCGTGAGTACCGGCAGAAATTGCTGAAGTGGAATCTGGAGGAACGGCTTGCCGCTCAGGAAAAGAGGGTTCCCGATTTGGACCAATGCCCGGAGATGCCGGTAGAACGCATCCTGAAGGTGGCTCCCAATATTTCGAAAAGCCAGTTGATATTGGCTTTGGAGGCGGGTGGATCGGTCGGCTTGGTGATGAATGCCTCCGAGCTGGATATGATAAGTTCTGCCATGCACCAGGAGTATGGAAAACATGATGATGTGATGCGTGCCGCCTCCCAGCACGAGGAGGTGTCTTCTTATTTCAAGACGGATCACCGGCTTGTTATTGTGAGTGATCCTCATCTGGCATTATGTGCTTCGGGTACTCCCGCCCAGTTGCATAAATTTATTTCTTCGCTGGAGAATGGGATGTACAGCCGTGTGGCTTTCTATGTGGGACAGGCCCCCTGGGAGTATAAGTCTGCCAATCCCGGCAAAGTCCGGCTGGATATGCGCGCTTATTTCAAAGGGATGGGCGAGGAGCTGCTGCGTATGTTTATCTTTCTCTCCGGATCGTCTACCGAGGTGATTTTCACCGAGGAACAATGGAAAGAGCATACGGAGCGTTTCAGAACGTATCTGCGTGAGGTAGTGGCGGAAGATGATGATTCTCCGGGTGCTATTGTGCTGCGCCACGGACTGATGATGTCTCGTATTGCCATGGTGCTGACTGCATTGCGTAAGTGCGAGCCGCAATGGAATACATCGGAGTGGAAATGTTCGGATGAGGATTTCCGTACGGCCATGCAGATAGTGGATGTGTTGCTGGAACACAGTTTGCTGCTTTCCACTTCCATGGATGATACTGCCGGAAGAATCAGGCCGGTAAAGGCTTTTTTCAAACTGCGTCCCATCTTGAGAACAATGCCGCGTGAGTTTACATATTCGGAGCTGATGCGGCTGCCAATGCAAGCAGCGTTGCCGTATCAGCATCCGTGAAACGATTATTTGTTGCGTTTGGTGTATTATCAAATCGTTGAGAAAGAGGATGGTAAGTATAGAAAGACCGGTAAGTCTTGGCCTAAATTACCGCCTAAGTGAGCCCTGAGCCTTGTGAGCCTAAAATACTGGTAAAAAAGGTCCTGTTGTTTTTCAAAAAAACAACAGGACCTTTCCGGTAAAACAACAGGGGATTTTAAAAAAACAACAAGGTCTTTCGAAGTAAACAACAGGTCCTTTGGGAAGCGTATGTCCTAAGGTTCTCCCAGATGCCTCACTATGATTGCCACTTCATGCTTCAGAAAGCTGTGGCGGAATTTGTTGTAGCCCGCTTCGTTTAAATTCTTCCTGCAGCAGCATATTTCTCCGCATCCAGCGATATAGGGTTTGCAGGGCTGCCGCAGCGGTCCGTCCGGGGCTATATAATTCTGCCAGTTCCGCTTTGTCATACGCTCTGATAATGAATGCTTTTTCTTCTTGGTTCATGTTCTTTTATCTGTTTTGATTATAGAGTAAAGATACACAAAATGTCCTTGTTTTCCTACTCTGCCTGTAAGTTATTCTCGACATTTCTCGACAATGTTCTACGGTTCTCTACCAATGTCGACACAGGGCTTCCGCTTCATCGTATCTTTGTAGTGTAATCAAAAGTCAATCATAGCCGGCTTAGTGATTAACAGTTGATTGTCAGTGTGTTTCTTAATTAAAAAGTTTATTTTAATTTAAAGTATGGGAAGAACAGTTTCTTATTCGGTAGTAAAGCGTAATAATCCGCTTGATCAGGATGCGGTGCCTAAGTTTTATGCACAAGCTCAGGCCAATGGCCATGTAGAGATTCGCGAAATGGCGGATCGTATTCAGAAGACCTGTACGGTGACGCGTGCGGATGTAATGGCTGTGCTTGTTGCTTTGGAGGATGTGATTATGGAGGCTCTGGAAGGGGGTGAGATTGTAAGGCTTGCCGATCTGGGCACTTTCCAGATAGGTCTGAGCGGAAGAGGTGCGGAAACGGAGGATACGTATGATGTGTCGATGATTAGAAAAGCGCGTATCAATTTCCGTCCGGGTATTGCGCTAAGCGGTATTCTGGCAGCACTGAAATATACGAAAGTGGATAAATTGCCGGTGAAAACGAAGGAGGAGCAAAAACCTGCTTAAGTAGGTGGCGGACAAGTGTTTAATTTTAAAAAAAAACTGTAGAATGAAAGGTAAATCTGTTTGGAGCACTATTTTGAAAGTGGTGATTGCAGTAGCTACGGCTATTGCGGGTGTAGTAGGAATAAGCTCGTGCATAGGAGGATGAGAGTGATTAATCTGATTGTTGTCCACTGTTCCGCCACAAAGGCGGACAGGGACTTTACCGAACAGGATTTGGAGGTGTGCCACCGCAGGCGTGGAATGAACGGACCCGGATATCATTTTTATATCCGTAAGAACGGGGATATAAAAACAACCCGTCCCATAGAGAAAATCGGGGCGCATGCGCGTGGGTATAATGCGCAGAGTATCGGGATATGCTATGAGGGGGGAGTCAGCGAGCGGGGCAGGCCGGCGGATACGCGGACGGTGTGGCAGAAACATTCATTGCGTGTACTGGTCAGGGCGTTGCTGGTGGATTATCCCGGTTGCAAGGTTTGCGGTCATCGGGATTTAAGTCCGGATTTGAACGGAAATGGTGAGATAGAGCCTGAGGAATGGGTGAAACAGTGTCCCTGTTTTGATGTTTCAAAAGAAAAGTATAGTAAATAATATTTATATATTAAAACATAATAAGACTAATTCTCTTCTGAATTTGTTAAAATGTTAACGTTCTGGAAAGAGGATTAGTCTTATTTTATTATGTAATTAATTTTGAAATTACTTTTTGTTTACATTTTCTGCGCCGTATCCATAGCCGTAACCGTATTTTTTGACCATATCCGTAATACTTGCCATACTTGCCGTATCCATAGTAATATCCGTACTTTTTTTTTCTTCATGTCCAGTCCGTTGATAATGGTACATAGGTTGGGCAGTTTTTTCTGTTCGCCCAGTTCGTTGATTAAAGTATAATCTGCCTTGTGGGTGTAGTCTGCCCGGCACACATAGATGCTGGCATTGGCTACTCGCGAAATCAGTTGGGTGTCGGTCACCATGCCGATGGGGGCAGTATCCAGAATGATATAGTCAAAATGCTTTTTCAGTATGTCGATAGCCTGAGGCAAAGATTCACGTGCCACCAATTCGGTCGGGTTGGGAGGGATAGGACCTCCGGGCAGAATGGACAAGTTAGGATTGATGTTTGAAACTTGTACCAGCGACATCAGGTCGGTATGTTCCGGATTAGCGAGGAACTGGCTGATGCCTTGTTCCTTGCGTGACAATTGGAAAGCTTTGTTCAGACCCGGCTTGCGGATGTCAAGCCCCACAATCACGATTTTCTTTCCTAATAAAGCCAGACTGACAGCCAGATTGGAAGCGATAAAGGTTTTGCCTTCTCCTGTAGTGGTGGAGGTAACCAATATAACTTTCTCGTTACTCTTCATCATATAAAGTACATTGGTGCGTACATTACGGAAAGTTTCGGCCATCAGGTCGTTTTGGTTTTCGTGTACTACAATGGCTCCCTCCGAAGATTTATTTTCAGAGAAAGGTACGTCACCGACTATAGGAAGGGATGTGATTTTTTCCACATCGGCACGTCCTTCTATCTTGTATTTAAAAAGCTCGATGATATAGATCACGGCAACCGGCAGAGCGACACCTAGAATCAGTGCTACCAGATAAATCATCTTTCCTTTGGGAGATACGGGGATGGCATCTGCCAGCGCTTCGTCTACTATGCGGGCGTTGTTGGCGGTAGATGCCAGAGTGATGGCATTTTCTTCACGCTTTTGCAGCAGCATCAGGTAAAGTCCTGCTTTGATTTCCTGTTGGCGCGAGATGCTGACTAGCTGGCGTTCCTGTCCCGGAGCATTGGTGATGCGTCCGGCATATTTGCCTGCCTGGCGTTCCAGATCCGCCTGGGTGATGGCCAAGCCTCTTTGCACGCTGTTGATGGTGGTCAGCACATTGCTGCGCATGGCGCGGATGCTGGCATCCAGATTGACTACCACCGGGTTGTTTTCCTGAGAGGAGCGGAGCAGGCGCTTGCGTTCCAGCAGCATCTCATTGTAGCGGTTGATCAGTTCGGTCAGTCCGGTATCTGTCAGGCCTACATTGACAGGAAGTACTTCGTAGGCATGATCCGGATTGTTGGCATAGCTGGCCAGGAATTGTACCAGCCGGAGCTGGGTGCTGTTTTCAGCACGTTTTTTTTCGTATTCCGAGTTTTCACTCAATGCCAGTTGGGCGTCGCTTTTCAAGTCGGTCAGCCCGGCATCGCGCTTGAAGGTTTCCAGTTCTTGTTCCGTGGTTCCCAGTTCGCCGTTGATAATATTAATACGTTCATCAATAAATTCTGCGGTCTTGGTGGCCACTTCGTTTTTATCGTCGTTGGCATCCCGGTTGTAGATTTCCACCAGTTTGTTGATAAAATCCATACCACGTTGCGTATGCGTGCTCTTTACAGAGATCTGTGCGATAGTGGTGGATTTGGAAGTAGGCTCTATGCTCAATGCTCCCCGGTAGCTGCCGGCCACACTGCGGGGGGAAGAAACGGTAGCCATGATTTTTTGCTCGCTTTTTGCGATTGTCGAATCAGCCGGGGTGAAGCTGAAAGTCCCCGACGGAGTGGTCAGCAAGGCAGGCAGTTTGTCGAATTGCTTGCTGTATTCCTGTTCTCCTATTGTGATCTTCACATTCAGTTTATTGCCTGGTTGCAAAGTCAGGTTGATATATGCCGGAGCAGGGAGTTTCTGAGCTTCTTCAGGGGTAATCCATACTTTGACAGGGGAACTTTTGTAAAGTTCTATATCATGAAAACTACTTTTTGCCGCATAGCTGATGTAAAGATCCAGTTCTTCCACTACTTTCTTGATAAGCGTACGCGATTGCAGGATTTCTACCTCATTGTCAAAATTGTTGATGGAAGAATAAATCCCAAGTCTTCCAAGTCGGCCATGCCGCTGCTTGCTTTGCTGTTTTTTGTCATTGTCTTTGATGATGACGGACGCCGAGATGTTGTATACTGGCGGGGTGTAACGCAAATAAAGCCAGGCTCCTGCCATGCATAACAGAATGCATGCCACGAACCAAGGCCAATGAATGGTATATTTAAAAAGAACCGCTTTAAAATCAGTCTTTTCTTCTTTTTCTTCCAGATAGAGGTCGTCGTATAAATCTTCTTTCATAATTCTGTTTATTTGGCAATGGTTACTATCAGGCTGACGAGTGAGACAAGGGTTCCCACTACAGAGAACCAGATTGTAGTACTGTTGCTGATTCCTGCATTTTTGGCTTTGGTCTTATTGGGAGTGACATACACTACATCATTCTGCTGGAGGTAGTAGTAAGGAGATACGATGATGTCGGCATCGTTCAGGTTCAGCGGGATAACCTGGCGGTTGCCTTGCGCGTCTTCACGGATCAGTTTCACTTTGTCGCGTTGTCCGTATACGGTCATGTCCCCTGCCATAGCCAGTGCTTCCATGATATTTACTTTTTCATTGGTGATGGTGAATGTACCGGGGCTGGCAACTTCTCCCATCACAGAGATTTTGTAGTTTGCCATGCGTACATTTACAATAGGGTCTTCTTTGATATAGGTCTTCAGTTTCTCCTTTATCATATTTTCCGCCTGGCTTTTGGTAAGGCCGCCGATGTGCAGTGTTCCCAAAACAGGGAAATCAATGTTTCCGTTATTGTCTACCAGATACTGTTGTAAAGATGGTTGGCTGGTAAGGTTTTTGCTGTTTGCCGTGATAGGGGTGGCTACCGTCAGATTAAAGGGAATGGCGGCATCGGGATCGCTGGTATTCACCGTGATAGTCAGCAAATCTTTAGGCATGATGTGTGCATCATACAAGGGTGTTTTGACATTTGCCATGTCCAGATACTCGGACCCTTGCAGGTAAGGTACTTTTTTGTAGGCGCTGCAACTACATAGTAGTAGTGAAACCAGCGCGAATAGGGTAAGTTTCAATCTTCTCATTTTTTGGCTCTCTATTAATTTTAATTCTCTATTTTGAACTTAATAAGCTTGCTTGTCTTTGCGTAGCACATTTGCCACGGTTTTGTACATGATATAAAGGTCGAGCAGGAAAGACCAGTGCTCCATATACCATATATCGGCTTTCACACGTCCTTCCATGTCTTCCAGCTCACGGGTTTCGCCACGGAAACCGGTCACTTGCGCCCATCCCGTGATACCGGGTTTGATGAAATGGCGGACCATGTATTTATTGATTATCTTGGAATATTCTTCCGTGTGTTTCAACATGTGAGGGCGTGGTCCCACAATGGACATATCTCCCAGCAATACATTGATGAATTGCGGAAGTTCGTCAATATTGGTCCGGCGCATGAAATCGCCGAATTTGGTTTTTCTAGGATCATTGAGGGTGGCCTGTAAGGTGTCCGATTCCTTGTTTACTTTCATAGAACGGAATTTATAACACCAGAATTCTTTATTATTCAATCCATTACGTTTCTGACGGAAGAATATGGGACCCGGAGAAGTGATTTTAATGGTCACTCCTACAATAAGGAATATAATGGGGAACAATGTGCATAAAAAGAGTAATGAGAAGGCTACATCGAATATACGTTTTATCAGCCTGTTTTCTAATTTTTCCCAAAGGTTCCTTGCGGATGCTGAGAATGGGGACACTGCCTATCATTTCAAAGTACATACGGTGGCGCAGGTAGTTGCGCACATTGGGCACACTGTAGAAATGTATCAGGTTGTTTTCGCAATAATTAATGACCGGCACGATACATTCGCTTAATGCCGAGGGCAGGCAACAATAAAGTTGGTTCACTTTGTTTTTTGTCAGGTAATCAATGGTTTGCTCCGGCTTTCCCAAATAAGTACAACTGGCAGGGAACTTGGCATTGGGGGTTGTGTCGAAGTATCCCAGTACCCGGTATCCGGTAGTGGCGTCGGAGGTCATTTCATGATAAAGTTCGGCTATATTTTCGGTGCTTCCCAAATAAAGGACGGTACGGAAATTACCTCCGCGGCTTCTGTATAGCTGTATGCAGAAACGGAAAAGCAGACGATAGAAAGTGATGCAGAGGAAAAGTAGAATGAAATAATAGACAAAAAAGCGATTGGAGTATATTTCAAGTTCTGATAGTACAATTAAGCTTGTTGACAATAGGGAGAAATAAAAAACGTTACGGAGTGCCCGGAATACAATTTGATCGGCACGGGCTCCTCGTCGATGTAATATGACACCTCCTGAGATAGTGCACGCAAAATAGCATACGCTGAATAGAGTTAGAATTTGGGGTAAAGTGCCACTGTAGGCCCTCTCCCCAAACAACTCGTTCCATATTGAATTAAATGAGATGAAAAGTACATTCAGAATGACTAAATCTCCTAGAATGACTGCTAATTTAAGTGCTTTATTAAATCTCTGAACTTGTATCATAGGTTAAATTTTTTAGATGTCAGATCTATATTATGATTTTTAAAAGGTGTGTTTTTAAAATATGTCACCTTTTTTTTCCTTTTTAATATCCTTCTGTTACTTCGTAAGTAACAGAACGTGAATTAATGGATTAGTTGTATAATTAATATTCTGTCGTTTTATAAATATATATAAGAGATAACTATGTGAAATATAGTGAATTTATTGCATTGCGTTAATAGTAAAAAGCGCAATGTGTGTTGTTGTATTTCTTTGTTCTCCTTCGATTTGATAATTGTTCATATTATTATTACTTTTTATCTATTATATAACCTTTTTAATTAAAATCTAGAAAAAAGCTGTGCCTTTATTTGTTTGCTATCAGTTAATTGTCTATTTTTGCCCTCCAAATAAGATCTGTTACTTACGAAGTAACACAATATAAATCTATTGATAATTAGAATTTTATCTATTTATACTCTCTTTTTCCCATTATTTGAAACGTATAGAATTATCGCATCATTAGCTTTCTTTATTTCTTCATTCTTGAAATTTTTCAAATATGTTTCTGTAACTTTCACTGACGAGTGTCCAAAAGCCTCACATATTAATTGTTCGGAGAAATTACAATATTTGGCAAGGGTGGCCCAGGTATGGCGCGTAGTGTATGAACTGACCTTGGTTGCCACTCCGCATTTTTTCGCCAATCTGCCTAAATTGTAATTCATGGTTCGTAGTGCCTGCTGATACTCTGTATATAGATCCTCTCCGGTTTTTGTTCCACTGAGGATGGGAAAAAGGTAGGGAGAGTCCTGATTGGTATTTTGATATTTGTTTATCAGCTTCATTGCTGTTATCGGAATATCAACAATCATTTGCCCACCTGTTTTATATCGGCGATAAGAAAGTGTGTTGCCTTTCAAGTCGCTTTTGTGAAGATGGGCCAGATCAACAAAGGGCATTCCGCGTAATTGAAACATTAAATTAGCCCAAACTCTGCATCGTATCAAATCTTCCGGTAGTTTCTTTAGAGGAACCTCGTTTAGTAACTTGTTTATCTCTTCTACTTCCAATGCGCGTTTTATATCGTTTTTCACGCCGGTGTAGACATGATGAAATAAACGGGAATTCTCGGTTATTATTTTTTATCCACTGCTTTGTTATAAGTTGCACGCAATGTCCGCATATAGGTGGAAACAGTATTCCAACTTAGTTGCTTGTCACGCAGGTAGGTTTCAAATTCTTTCAGATTGGCTCTGTTGAGCTGGTGAAAGTAAATAACCTCACATCCACAAAATTCACTGAATGCGTTCAAGGTGCTTTGATAAATGTGAGCCGTACCATAACGTTTCTCGTCTTTCAGTTCATCAATCGTTTTGTTCATAAACTCGTTGAATTTTTTTTAATTTCTCATAATGTTCCGTTTTATAGATTTTACAAAATAAGTTGTTTTCTTAACGGAATCGAATATAGGTTGAAATGTTCGAATTAGAAAGGTTATTTATCTAATTCTGCATTATTTATACGTATCATCCATCCGTTTACTTTCATTTGTAAACATATATAAGGTTGCTGCGGATCATTTGTTGAGTCAAGAAAAAATATCAGATTATAGCGGTCTTGCCTGTCAAGATATTCTTGTGGAGGCATATAGGTTGTCTCGACATTACGTGACAGGAGCAGATATTGTGTAAGCGGAATATCGAAAATCTCTTTTCCACTAGGTTGATAGATTAACCGTAGACGGGTATCGTCATTTTCCATCAGTCTCAATGTATTCATTCCGGCATGTACTACCTGTATGTCTTCCAAATTGGCGCTTTCTTGCATAAAGGGGAGATAACAGGTGGAAACGGAGTCTATCGGAGTGTTCCAATGATCCATGCATCCGTTGCCGGCAGTCAGTTCCAGACGGAAATCATCTGTATCCAGCGGGACGGCCGACTGACTTTGCAATATGCAGCTCAGAATATTCGTGTTTTTAGTAAGAGAGAGAGCCAAAACCTGATATTCGCCGCTGATATGCACGTTGTCCAGCCGCCCGTGGAATAGAGATGAAAGTTTTTCGGATTGTTCTCCCGCTTCATTGCGTAATAGTGTCAGTGAAGTGGGAGTATGTTGATAATGCGAGTCCGACAAACCTGCCCAAACCAGAAAGGTATAATCTCCCTGAGGCAGGGAGGGGACTTGGATTATACATTCATTTTGATGGAATGTAAGACTGTCTACTTCCTCCCGGTCTATATAGTTTCCTTCCTGATCGAGAATAAATAGCGTGACATCTTTTACCTGGGTGGTCACGGCATCTACATTCAGCATATTATAGGTATAGGATAACTTTAACCAACAGCCTGTGGGACAATCGGATTGGTCATCGTCTACCCAGGAACATGCACTACAGAAAAGAGTACATAGGGCGAAGAGGATAGTAGCAGTTTTACTCATTGTTTTTCTATTTTGAGACTGTTTTATTCAAGGTCGGCATCTTGGTCACGGACAATCCACGGATATACTCCGAATTCTACGTCCAAGTATGCTTTGTATTCGTCCGGATCGGGTTTGGTATCCGGAGTGCCGGGACCCAGGTTCTTGATGCTGGTAATATTGACAGAATAAATATTGTTACGTACAATACCGAATTCCATTACGCCCATTGTGGTAGGATCGCCGTTATCAAGATGTTTGATCCAATAGTTGTAGAAGGTAGAGAAATTACCTTCATTCTTGGTGAAACGGGTAATCTGCTTGGCTGCCAGGTCTGCATCGCTGGATGCTTCTGTCAAACCATCAATATTGGCATCACCATGTTCACCCACAGCCGCCAGCGTGGTGTAGAATTTATAGTTGAAATAATACAGTGTCTTGAACACGAGCGGGTCTTCTACCGGCTGGCCGTCAGTGCCGATGGTCTGTGAGGCTTCCGGAGTGAATGTACCTTTCAGCATGATGCCGGTGGTGTACACCGTGTTCTGTGCCGGACGGAACATACAGTTTTCAAGACAATACATGGAAACGTACTTTCCTGCATCGGCCAGACCGGACCAATTGCTGTCTGTTTGTTTTGACAGGTGGTTAGTGTAGAATGAACCGCCTGTGAAACTGGTAGTAGCTCCTGCTACGGTCTTGTCGAAGAAATAGGGATCGATAAGATAACCGTTGTTGTCGGCTATGTTACCGAAATTTCCTGCTTCCACGCTGTAAGATGACGGAGCGGAAGGAGTTTCAGATGCGGCATCCAGTGTAGCGACATGACGGAAAGTGTAGAACTTGTTTGCCAGATTGATGAATTTGTAGTTGTTCAGCCGGACTGTGGCGTAAGTCACTCCCTTAGGATTCTTCAACGTGTAGATTTCCTTGCTGTCATTTCTAACCATCAGTTTGGCAACGGCACGTTCCAAATTGATTCTGACGTGTGCTCTGGTGTCGCTCTTTTCGGGAGATTCTACGGCAATGTTCAGATTGGCCGAGCCACGGTTGGACATGATGAATCCCTTTCCGGGTACGCTGGTTATCATACCGTTTCCATAAGTGGTGGCGTCAATCTGTCCCAATAATGTTGATTCCTGGCCTATTTCTTTTCGATGTCAAGGTTTTGTGTACCGTTTGCTACGGCAAGGATGTCATAGTTGCCCGGTTCCAATATGATTTCCTTGTTGCAAGAATAGATGATGGTTTGTCCTTCTTGGCTGTTTTCTTTGCTGGAGATACCCAATTCATTTTGATCTACGTCGAGGGTAGTAACCAAATTCTTGCTGGAAGAATCAAACAGATAGAGTTTCACATTGCTCACTTTGTATTCTTCGGCAGTACCGTCTTCATAGACTCCAGAGTCTTCGGCGGAAGCGGCACGGCTGCCGTTAGAAGAGTTAGGGACTACAAATGAAATCTCCATGTTGCCTCCTTTGGCTCCGGAAATCGGATTGTCTCCATTTCCTGAGGGGACATCTGCATCATTAATACATCCTGCCATTGCAGCTGCAAGAGCGAAGGATAATAATAAATTTTTTGTTCATAATGTAAAAATGTTTTTAGTAAAAAAATGTGATTAGTAAATCTCATGTAATATCTTCAGGTTTTCATCTGCTTGGGGCAGTCCTGCTTCTTTCGCTTTGCGCAGCAGGTTTTCTGCTTCGGTATAATTCCCATTCAGCATTTGCATGATACCTTGCAAAAGGGTCTTTTCGGGAGTCTCACCGGCTTTGTCCAAATAGAGTGAAGCGCCTTTTGTATCTCCCTGTGAGAGCAGGATGCAAGCTGCATTGAGATTGGCAACGGGATGTTCCGGATTAAGCAGAACGGCCGTCATGAAAATCTTATTGTATTCCGGACTGCCGGCAGGGTAGGTCTGGGCTATGCGGAACATCTCTTCAATACTCAGATTCTTGGGGTTGCTTTCGAAAACCTGCTTGGCCTGCTCTACCGTAAACGGACGTACCACATAGTGGATGGTGTAGTCTGAATGACGGAGACCCGGGAACCAGTGTTGCAGGATGAAACGGAACTCTTCGGGATAACGTTTCCGTATTTTCCGTTCTTTCTCATCGGGGCTGTTTTTGCTCTCCGCAATATGTAACAGTTCCTCGCGATGGGAAATAACGGTATCGGTCAGCAACTTGATAAATCCGTCCCAGTCTTCGGGGGTGTAATGGGTGGTAAACAATGTATCATTGAAAGAATATTGGCTGCATACATAGTCTTTCAGGGTCTGGGTCCGTTCCCGTGCCAGACGCTCGTTGTTTGAGTAGGGACCTTCGGGAGAGGCGTATCCATGAATGTCAATGTGTGAAATGACTACATTGGTATCGTTTTTTAATCAAGTCGATACTGCGTTTTATCTTTGCCAGTTCGGCCGGATTGTTTCTGTATTCGGGATAGATAATTGTTTCGTTGAGCGGGAAGTCCAGATAGGCACGTCCGCTTTCTTCACGCAATTTCCTTTCTTCCATCTGCGGAGTGATAAACGCTACGTGCGGATGGATATCGGGAAGCATATTCAGGCGGGTCAGATAGGTGGAGTCTGTATGGCGGGGGACTCCGCATCCGCATTCTTTTTCGATGAGATGCAAGGAGGCATGTTTCATCCAGTGAGTGAAGGGGATGCTGCGTAAGTAGTGTACGCTTTGTTTCCGGTCATTGCGGCGGCGTAACTCTTCATAGTCTTTTTCCTGCCGGCCGGTTTCACGTTGGAAGAAAATATGTTGTTTACGACCGTTCACATAGATGGCGGGAAGCTGGATGAAGTTGTCCAGGCTGTCGCTGAGCTGGGGAACCAGTATGACTGATTCGTTAGAGGGAATCTGTCTGGTAATGTCTACTTGCATGGACACTACCAGACTTTCTCCCATCCGGTAGAGCTGGGAGGAGGCGATGTAAATCGAACTGTCCCGTTCTGCCGGCTGCGCTGATGAGCAAAGCGTAGGAAAAATAAATGATATAAAATAGAATAAATATTTCATGGCTCTTTAGTTAAATATGTAAACTATACTCAGGGATGCTTTGGAGGGGCCGAAATAGTGATAATGGCCTTTTTCCAGTAATTCGGCACACACGTCAGGGCATTTATATTTCTTATAATCGATATATTCATACCCTACACCGACGGAAACTTCTATATTCCAGTGGCGGTTGAGCATGATATGGTATCCATAACTTATGCCTCCACCGGCCAGCCAGCCTGCATATCGGTGCTCTTTCAGCCAGGGGAAGAGCCCGAAAGGCATCTTTTTCCCTCCTACGTTGAACTGCGCTCCGTTGAGATAGGCTCCCCAAAAACTGCCGTTGAATTTCTGGCAAGTCCAGTAGCGGTATTCAGGTTGTATGAGCCAATATTTGTTGACATATCCTTCCGAGCGTTTCCACGGACGTATGCTGCCGGACAAATCGAATGTGGATTTGGAGCCGAAGGCATATTCCACACCGGCATTCAGCGCACCGTTGGCGGCGGAAAGCAGGTTGCTTTTGACAGCCATTTCTGTGCGGAAACGGAAAGGGCGCCGCCGAGCAGAAGAGCAAGAAATGGATATGATCCGGGTTTCATTATTTTATTGTATATTGGTTTGATTGGATTCAAAGAATATTTTCAGGTTATAGGTGGCTTCTTCCGAGCCTTCGGCTTTGGCTGCTTTCAGCAGGCGGATGCCTTCGTAGGTGTTGTTGCACAACAGTTCGTAGGCGCCACGGCAGTTCTTGTAGGCAAGCGTTTCATGGGAAGCCATTTGCAGATAGCGGCCGGCTGCCTGTGTGTTGCCCCGTTCGATGGCGGCAGCAGCGGCGTTGAGGTTGGCAACGGGGCTTGCCGGATATATCTTGACACTAATATCTATGATTTTGTAGAACTGTTCCGGAATGTTCTTGTAGCTGATGGCTACGGTGTAAAGCTCGCGTAACGAAAGCATCTGCGGATTGATTTCGGCTATGACACGCGCTTCGTCCAGACTGAAGTTCAGCTCTTTCTGGTTGCGTTCATCGGTTGCGTCACTTTCGGGAGATACATAGCTTCCTTTGAAATATGGTTTGGCAGATGGTGCAGACGGGGCAGGGGAAACAGGACGGTGTTCCGGAACAACGGGGGCAGAGGGTGAGGCTGCTGCCATAGGAGCTTCCCGGTTCCTGTCCTGTTGGGGAACGAAATTATCTGTTACTTTTGCTATATGGGTTGCTTTGTCCGGAATGGGGATATTTTCACTTTGTACTTTCTCTCCGTTGCCGTTGATGACTTCCTTCTTGAGGTTCAATGTGGCGAACTGTACCCAGTCGGCTGCCGGGAGGGAAGCACGGTAGTGGATAGTCTGAGCGCTGTCTGTCAAGGGGATAGCGGTAAATACGGGAGTTACATTCGCTTTGCCTCTTCGTTTGTTGAGCGCCAGGGTGCGGCGGTATAGCCGATGTGCACGTTCTCCGTTGAGCAGAATTTGAGGTAGTTCTGCAGTGTGGGTTCCGTCTGTGAGGACAGGGGTGAGACGGATATGGCTTTTGGTGTCCATCTGGGGGAAACATTGAGAGTCATTTTTGCATGGACACTATGGCAGAGTCCTGTCCGAGAGTAACGGAGGGAGGCAGGATATCAAGTTTCAGGTTTTGTGCAGTGGCAAAGGTGCCGCATAATAAAAGACTGAATAGTATGTTTGTCTTGAGTTTCATGACTGATAGGGTATATTTGCTTTTATATTTATTGAATGAAATAAATGAATGATATGCCTAGCTGGGTAGGTCCGACATAGTTGGAGTGGGATTTCTTAATAAGTGCGTCTCCTTTGGCGGGACCGTATTTGTCATAGGTGAGATGGGCGTATCCGACAGATATGCTTGCTTCAAGACTCCAGAATGTGCTGAGCAACCATTGGTGTCCATAGGTAATGCCGCAACCTATCAGATTACCCTGATAACGGTTGTTCTTTACTGTTGTAAAAGGAGTGGTTCCACCGAAATTGTATTGGGCGAAATGGGCTTGCACCCCGAAAAAACTTCCTATGAATGTTTCATTGAGCCACCAACGATATTCGGGCTGGATCAGAATATGTTTCATTTTTTTGTTTTCTCCCAGATTCCAGGGATTATAGTTGACGCTCAGATTGAATGAATGGGTGTCATCACACCTTATTTCTCCTCCCAGGTTGAAAGTGCCGGTAAGGTCATAAAGAACATTGCTTTTTACAGCGATACTTTGAGCCGAGGCTATACGCGGAGTTATAACTGCTAGCATGATTGCTATTATAAATAAGTAAGAATGTCGCATTGTCAATATTTTGTTT
>ENA-OPYU01000440-OPYU01000440.1-human-gut-metagenome-genome-assembly--contig:-NODE-440-length-16720-cov-2.481287_pt1 | contig 16720 bp, 24 predicted proteins | sample MGYA00242637_ERZ504482 | MGnify/ENA primary metagenome ERZ504482 (study PRJEB26092, sample SAMD00036237) | human gut metagenome | host: Homo sapiens | study: EMG produced TPA metagenomics assembly of...
GTACTCGTCAGCCACCGCATATTTCTTTGTCATTATCAAGAACCCGCGTTTGCTTACATCTTCAGATTGGCAAGAGTAGTGTTGATCTTGATGGGACTTGAAAGGATCAGTCCGTTGCCCCTTTCTGTCCTCAGTTACATAGGCAACTTTATGTTAATAGCATCTGTGACCGTGTTCATTTTAACTTCTTGCCGTCAATAAATACCTGACCGCTGATACCTGTACCATAGCATTTTTCCCAAAAATACTCATGGCAAGCTCTGTACGTCCTGCACCCATCAGTCCGGGAAAATACCTACTACCTCACCCTTATGTACCTTAAAGGAAGCATTGTCCACTACCTTTCTCTCAGAATAAAGAGGGTGATGAACCGTCCAGTTCTTAACCTCCATGGACACGTCTCCGATTTTTACATGGGGACGTTTCGGAAAACGGTCAGTAAGCTCACGTCCTACCATTCCCTGAATGATACGGTTTTCTGAAATGTCGTCTGTTTTTTTGATCCAGAGTTTCGATTGTGGAGCCGTCACGGATAACTGTGATCTTGTCTGCCACATAAGAAATCTCATTAAGCTTATGAGAAATAATAATGGATGTCATACCCTCCTTTTTTGAATTTCAGAAGGAGCTCCAAAAGCGCTTTTGAATCATCTTCATTCAGAGAAGCGGTAGGTTCATCCAAAATCAGAAGCTTCGCATGTTTTGCAAGCGCCTTGGCAATTTCCACAAGCTGCTGCTTTCCAACGCCTATATCCTTGATCAAAGTACGGGAAGATTCTTCCAGTCCTACTGTTTTCAAATATTCATCTGCTTCTCCGTAGGTTTCATTCCAGTTAATAGAGAATGCAGGTCCCTTTTCGTTTCCGAGATACATGTTTTCCCCGATCGTCATATAGGGGATCAGTGCCAGTTCCTGATGAATAATAACAATCCCTTTTGCTTCACTGTCCTTAATATTTGTAAATCTGCAGATCTCACCGTTGTAAATAATGTCTCCCTCGTAGGAACCGTAAGGATAAATTCCGCTGAGAACATTCATCAACGTAGATTTTCCTGCCCCGTTCTCACCTACCAGAGCATGGATCTCTCCCTCTTCAACCTTCAGATTTACATTGTCCAGTGCCTTTACACCCGGGAAAGTCTTGGTAATATTTTTCATTTCCAGAAGTATTTTAGCCAATGATATCCCTCCCTAAATTTGAAATGATAAGGGGCGGAGGCCGCCCCCTTATGAATCATCATGTTTTATTTAATCTGATCCTCTGTATAGTAACCGGAATCAATAAGAATTTCTTTGTAGTTGTCAGCGGTTACAACAGTTGGCTCGCAGAGGTATGTGGGGATAACGCCTGTTCCGTTGTCATAGCTTTCTGTATCATTTACTTCTGCTTCTTCACCACTCAGAACAGATGTAACCATCTTTACAACCTGATCTGCCAGCATACGTGTATCTTTGAAAATATCCATAGACTGTTTTCCTGCTACAAGGTTCTTAACGTTTGCCATATCGCAGTCCTGACCTGTGATCACCGGATACTCTCCTGTGTAGGAAGCTGCCAGAGAGTTCTGTACGCCAAGGGATGTGGAGTCATTGGAGCAGAGAACTGCGTCAAGATTTGTTCCATCTGTATAGTTACCTGCAATAATCGTATCCATTCTGTCCTGAGCCTTAGCGGAATCCCATGCCTGAGTTGCGCATTTCTCAAATTCTGTCTGTCCGGATTTTACTACAAGGACACCTTCGTCAATGTATGGCTGAAGTACGTCCATTGCGCCGCTGAAGAAGAATTTTGCGTTGTTGTCATCCGGTGCGCCTGCAACCAGCTCAATATTGAACGGGCCTTTTTCCTCTTTCAGATTCAGAGCCTCTTCAATGTACTCGCCCTGTTTCTGTCCTACCATGTAGTTATCAAAGGTTGCATAATAGGAAACTGCATCAGATTCCATCAGAAGACGGTCATATGCGATAACCGGGATACCGGCCTCTTTTGCCTGGCTTAACGGCTCTCCCAGAGAACTTCCGTCAATAGATGCAATAACAAGAATATCGCAGCCGTTGGAAATCATATTTTCAACCTGAGATACCTGAGTAGCAACCTCATTAGAAGCATACTGAAGATCCACTTCATAGCCGGCATCTTCCAGAGATTTCTTCATATTTTCTCCGTCCTGATTCCATCTCTGAAGATCCTTTGTCGGCATTGCAACGCCAACCAGCTTTTTGTCATCAGCCTTTACTTCTGTCTGCATTCCCGGAACTGCCACGAATCCGGCTGCCATAACTACTGTCAGAAGACCTGCAAGAACTTTTCTCTTCATAATGAATTCCTCCATTTTCTTTAATTTTTTTCGTCTTTGATGTATACTATAGCACAGGTCTGTCTGGAGTTAGTTGGCAAACTCCTGTAAAATTTTTTTGGGAAAATTCAAAAATGTCCTGTAAGATACAAGACATTTTTGCAACAAAAATATACTATTGACAATTTTTATTGTGCAATATTACTGATCCTGCACATTCAGGTACACATCATCCCTACTGTGTACTCCTCCGTCAATGATCACTTTATCCATGTTTTCTCTTGTGACAGCCACCGGCTCCAGAAGACAGCAGGGAATGTCATACTTTCCGTCATTCATGGTTGTTCCATCCAGCTGCGGCTTCTCTCCCTGGGCCAGCTTCACTGCCAGTTCCGCAGCAAGCTCCGCAAGGCTCTCTACAGATTTATAAGCCGTCATGGTCTGGGTTCCTTCCACAATTCTCTGACAGGCTGCAAGATCTCCGTCCTGACCTACCACTGCAAGGCTTCCCGCCCGTCTTGTTTCTGCAAGGGTATTGACCACCTGGCTTGCAATATCGTCATTGCCGCACATAATTCCCTTTACATCCGAAAACTCCTTCAGTCCCTCATTCAAAGCGTCCACCGCCTGTTCTGCCAGCCAACCCTGACAGTTTGTCTTATAGACCACTTCTATTTTGCTGCCTTCTAATCCTTCTTCAAACCCTTTTCTTACCAGCTTTACGTTGTTATCCTCTTCAGGACCCTGTATCATAAATATCTTTCCGCCTTCAGGAATATTTTCAACAAGAACCTCTGCCATATATTGTCCTACCTTTTCATTGTCAAAAGAGATATAAAGATCTGTGTCTGCATTCTGGATCAGACGGTCGTATGATATAGTAGGAATACCCGCTGCTTTTGCCTCCAGCATGACTTCCGAAATTTCCATACAGTCTGCTGCCACCACAACCATCACGTCCACCTTTTTCTTTATAAGATAGCGGATCTGTTCAATCTGTTCTTCTACATCTCCATTTGCGTTCTGTACGTTTACCTCTGCACCTAGATTATCTGCGGCAGCCACAAACGCGTCTCTGTCCCGCAGCCATCTTTCTATAACAAAAGAATCAAAACTTAAGCCTATGGTAGTTTTATTTTCTTCTTCGATGCTGACTGCATTTTTTTTCTATTTCCTTTCCCTGCTCCCTTTGACCACAGCCCGCCAGAACTATAAGAGCAAGAATCCCGATGATCCAGACGCCTGTTATCTTTTTCATATATTTATCCCAGCCTTTCTCTGTATTCGCTTGGCGTAACTCCCTCATACTTCTTAAAAATCCTGCTGAAATAATTTGGGATCACCGTAGCCTGACGCAGTGCAGATTTCCTTAATAGAATAGCTGGAATCCTTCAGAAGCTCTTCCGCATTTTCATTCTTACCTTTGTAAGATACTCAATAAAGTTTTCTCCTGTTTCCTGTTTAAAAAGTTTGCTGAAATAATAGGGACTGATATCCACCACTTTCGATACCTCGTCCAGAGTAAGATCCTTCTGGAAGTTCTCTCTTATATATTCTTTTCGCCTTTTGCCATAACAGATTCCGACGGCTTCTCTCTTGCGCTTCCCACATTTCTGCTGATTTCCCTGGTCTGTTCCCAGAGCCATCTTCCGATCTCCTCTCTGCGTTTTCAGCTCCTGAAGCTTCTGTACGCTATTTTCCTTCTGATTGAATTTTCTTCCTGCGCCTCCCGTTGCCACAACCTTCTGTTCCAGCCTAACGGTCAGTTCCAGAGCTTTTATTTTCATTGCTCCCATATTTCCATTATAATGATCCTCCATCCAGTCCAGCAGCTCCTCCGCGCCCTGTGAGCTTCCCGGCATGTCTCTCTTTAACACCTTCTGGATATACCTTGTTTCCAGTTCTTCCGGGCAATCCTCCCCGGTCTTTTCATTTGTGGGAATATCATTAATATGAACTACGTGACTGTCTGTTTCTCTCAATGCCTGAACTGCTTCCGAATATGATTCCCGAAGATTCTGCTCCTCCCTGATCCTTCCTATTCCGGCGCGAAACCGGCTGTCTATCCTTGTTTCCAGCTTATACACCATATTTCTTGTTTTTGTAAGGATATGAACACGTTCATCATAATCAATAGTTTCATTCTCATATGGCACAAGAATCACCACTCGGTTTCCCATTACAGGACCTACAAGACAGTGAAAAAAATCTCTCTGGCGGTTTCCCGAAGCTCCGGGTAAAACTTTTCCGCACGTACCCCTGCGCCTACTGCATTTGTCAGCTCACCGTTTTCCTGGCTGTCTCCAAATTCCACCACGATCATAAATCCATACTTCTCCTGGATTCCAAGAAGCTGCCTGTAATTATCATTATAATTATGAAAGCTGTCCATCAGAAGAATGTTATATAAGTACCCGCTTTCCAAAATAGGGATTACGGTTTCCAGCTTTTCCCTGATCTCCAGGTCGTCGCTTCTTTTCTGTCTGTCCTCGTCCACCTTTTTCATGGCCTTCATACAGACGTCGATCACTACTCTTTTATTTACAGGCTTTGTCAGGTATTCCAAAACCCCAAGGTTGATTGCTTCTTTTGCATAACCGAATTTATCATAAGCAGAAATTACAATAAAAAATAATATTCTTATTTGTCTTTTGGATTTCTTTCATAGCCTGGATCCCGTTCAGACCCGGCATCTGAATATCCATAAAGGCAATATCCGGTCGGAATCTTTCCGCCAGTTCCACTACTGCCCTGCCTGTTTTTGCCGTGGCGATTTCACACTCTCCGCCAAAATTAGACGTAATAATATTTTTGAGGGCTTCCAGCATAATTCCCTCGTCGTCTGCCAACATGATCCTGTACATCTATTTCTCTCCTCCTGTTCTTGGAAGGGTCAGTATGATTTCCGTTCCCATATTCTCTCCCGGACTGTTTATCTCCACCAGATTCTTTTTATCATAATAAAGCTCCAGGCGGCTGATCACATTATTCATTCCCACGCCTGTAGAATCAGACTGTTCTCCCGTATCTTCCATACATCCGTCCAGAACTTCCCTGATCCTTTCCTCGCTCATTCCTTTTCCATTATCCTTCACCCGTATCAGGATATTATCTTCCAATCCGGTAATTTCCAGAAGAATTTTTCCTTCCCAATCAATATTGCGGATTCCGTGATTGACTGCGTTTTCTACAAGGGGCTGAAGGATCATACTTGGAACCCGGCACTCCATAATACTCTCGTCCACCTTTTTTGTAAAATGGATATCTCCTGCAAACCGTACGTTTAAAATATAAATATAATTTTCTACAGCTGTAAGCTCTTCTCCAAGACTGGCGTCTTCCAGTCCCTTTTTTACATTATACCGGAAAAAGTCAGCCATCTTTTCCACAAAGATACAGGTTTTTTCCGCATCCTCCATCATGGCCAGCTGGACTCCCGCATTCAGGGAATTAAAGAGAAAATGAGGATTGATCTGTGACTGCAGATATTTTAACTGCGCCTCCTTCAGATGATTTTTCATCAGAAGCTCTTTTTCCATCATCTGCTGTTCTTTTTCCATGCTTTCTTTTGTTCTTACCACATATTCTCCCAGACTTTCTACCATGGTATTAAAAGCCCTTGTTACAACTCCCACCTCGTCCAGAGAATCTGTTTTTGTCATTTTTACGTCAAAATTCCCCTGTCCTACCAGGTGTGCAATTTCCGCCAGATTTGCCAGAGGCTCGATCATTCCTTTTGTAATGGCAAAAAGCACCAGCGCGCCGATCCCCATCATTACCGCCATAAGCACAAGGCTTGATATTTCCAGATAGCGAAGGGCTTCCCGAAGGGCTTGGTAGCTGGATGAGTTATTCCGAAACTGCTGGCTGTTCAGCTGATAAATATATGAATTAATATAGCCGTAAAGTTCCTGAGACTGGTCGTAGATCTCTTTGTACTTTTCTACGTTACGTCCTCTTTTGGCCGCAACTCCTTCCCCGGTAAGAGACAGATAGGTTTCTGACATCTGCCTGATATTCCGTTCCAGAAGTTTTGTGGGATTGGAAGAAATCTGACTGCTTAGATTTTCCAGAAGATATTCTGTAGTCCTGTTTCACATCTGTAATAATTTTCCAGAGAATCTGAGGTTTTTACACTCAAGTAGGAATAAAGAGCCTGCTGCACGTTCTCCAGAGAAGCTGACAGATCTGTAAGATCCACGTTACTGGAATACACAGTGTCCATCCGCCTGATCGTCTTATTTACCTGCTCGTAAAGTATCATATTGATCACAAGCATCATAACCATAATACTTCCCACCGCCAGGATCATTTTTGTGGCCAGAGGAATATCTCTCCATCGTCTTCATTTTTTTCTTTTCTTCTTCCAATTATTATTCCTCCCCACTGTCTGTCGGCATTGCGTCACGGATATCCTCTTTTGTAAGAAACTGAAGTTCAACGTTATAATAGGAATTTACCCGTCCTTCCTGCTCAAATTCCCACAGGGCTTCTACGCAGTTTTTTCCCATTTTTGCCGTATCAAGGGTACTGGTAACAGGGATCAGCCCCTTTTCTACAGCCTTCTGGATCGTGTCGGAAACATAATATCCAATGATCTTTATCTCGCCAACCATATTAAAATCAATCATTGCCTGGTATGCGCATTCGGTTGTAATCTCATCCATACATACAAGAATCTGGGGCGGTCCCTCCGGCGCCTGAAAAATCGACCGTATCACTTCTTCAATATCAAACTTGTTATCCGAAGTCATGCTTTCCGCTTTGACATCTATCTTCTGTCCATGATCTTCTTCCATAACCGCTGTACTGATCTGACTGTAGATCTGGCTTTTTTCAAAATTTCCGTTTTCGCTGTCCATAAGAACAAGAACAGATTTTGTTTTTTCATCAAGAAGACCTGCAATCTGCTTCCCATATGCCTGTCCCACCTGATAATCATTTGGGCCTACAAAGCTCTGCCGGCTGCTGTCAGGCGCGTCGCTCATAATGGTGATCACAGGAATCCCTGCCTCTACCGCCTTATTTATCTCCGCTTTCAGGCTTTCTTCTCCGTTAAATTCCAGAATGATCCCGTCTGCGCCTGCAGCAATACTAATCTCCATATAGTCAATTTCATCATAGCCGTCTCCCATATCCCTTGCATGAAACTGTACATAAGCGTCATGCTCCTGGGCAGCTTCCAAAGCGCTCTCGTACACTGCCTGCCAGAACTCATTTTTGCCGCTTCCCACGATCATTTCATACTGTTTGTCATAATTCCTTGTTTCCTCAGCTTCCTCCAGACCGCATTTTTTCCCATACACTTTTATAGAAATTGTTTGTAAAAAAACACAAAAAAACCCCACTATAAAAATACCAAGCAATATCAAAGCCGTTTCTCTGTTTCCTGTTTTCTTCATGGTGCCTCCATTTTTTGTCATAAATAAATCAAGATATCATTCCGCAATTTATGAAAATTATATACTTTTTTCCAGATATTTTAAACTTCATTTTTTGACCGATCCGGGTCCTCTTTTTGATATCTCAGGATTTTGACAATATCACTCAGGACACTTCACAGAACCAACGCTTCACAGTGAACCTGCCACTGCCTCCTGTATATAAGGCATTCTGACCCGGTTACTGTGAACAGCTGCCGGACTTCCAAGATATGGCTACAATCTCAGATATAAGTATGGTATACTATAGGGGATCAAAATGCAAAGAATAATACTTAATATAGAATAATCAGAAAGGTTCTGAACATGTAAAAACAGGAAAAATAAAACATATCAGCAAAAATACTCTGCGGATTTCTGTGTACTGTGATTGCCGTTTCTCCCGCAGTTTCCGCTTCCGCAGCAGAATATGATGAGTATGGAGCTCCTATTGTAACTGCCACGCCCACTCCGGTTCCTCACACAGAATACTATGAGCAGGCTCCTGATACAGACAGTATTGAAGGCTGGCCTCAGGGACCGAAAATCGAAGGAGAATCTGCCATTCTGGTGGATATGGTAACAGGCGCAGTGCTCTATTCCAAAAAGTGCAGACAAGGTTCAGTACCCTGCCAGTATTACAAAGATCATGACCTCTCTTCTGGCAGCCGAACATCTGAAGCATGAAATGACAAAATCGTAATGTCGCAGTCTGCAGCCTATGGAATCACCATCAGCGACAGTTCCAGCATTTACGCTGATACCGGAGAAGAATTTACCACAGAACAGGCCATGATGGCAGTTATGCTCCAGTCAGCCAATGAAATGACTCTTGCCCTTGCGGAAGAGACCTCCGGCTCTGTAAAAAATTCGTGGAACTGATGAATCTCAAGGCAAAGCAGCTGGGATGTACAGGCACTCATTTTAACAATCCCAACGGACTGCCTGACGAGCTTCATTATACAACCGCCTCCGATATGGCAAAAATCGCACGGGCTGCCTGGTATAACCCTACTTTCGGAAATATACCACCACGACCTATTATGAGATACCGCCTACCAACAAATTTGCTGAAACACGGTATCTTCTGAACCATCACAAAATGATGAAAGGCAACACCTACGCCTATGAGGGCGTTATGGGAGGCAAAACCGGATACACAGACGCTGCGGGCAATACCCTTGTCACATACGCAAAAAGAGGAAACATGCGTCTTGTTTCCGTTGTAATGAAATCCATTAACGGAGCCTATGCAGATACAGCCGCGCTTCTGGATTATGGTTTTAATAACTTTACCAGAACAGCTGTAAAAACTGAACCGGAAACCATGTCTGTATCTTATCTTCCTGCAGAAAAATATATCCTGAAGGATTATAAAGATTGTACCCTGTGTCACCGGTATCAGGTTCCGTCTGTAACGCTTCCCAACGGAGCGGATATCAGCACACTGAATTCCAGCCGAAGCCTGTGCAAAAACTCCGTGGGGCTTCCAATTCTGGAAATCACATACAGCTTCAACGGACAGAGGACAGGTTGCGCAAAGTATTATTTTGAAACCCTGCTATCTGACCGGCTTATTTCATCTCACTGATTCTTTGTTCTGCGCTTTTTTTGCGGAGGGAGTCCCGTTTTCTCACGGAGTTCCTCCTGCTTTTTCTTCTATCTTAACCCGTTTTCAGAGTTTTTTACTGCATAAAATGTGCCCTCATCTGTTTTTCTGATGCGAACCTTTTCCTTTTATGCTTCCATGCTTCTGACATACAGAAATACTTTCATATATTCTGGAATTATTAATAAACCATCTCAGCTTTCTTTTTGCAGGAAGATGGCATACCGGACACCGGGTACTGGAAACCTCCCGGTCCCTTATGATCTTTTCCCGGTCCGTAAACTGTCTGGAAATATATTTGTCATAGGTAGGATAAGAAATGTAAATTTCCTGCTTTTTATTTCTCGGCGCCTGATACGTATCAACTGAATAATAAGGCAGGACCTCTGACATATCAAGTCTGCAGAAAACCTCAGCCGTATATTCTGCATCCTCCAAAGCTCTGTGAAATCCCCTTTCCTTTCTGATTCCCAGGGTATCTACTGCATATTCCAGCCCCCTTCGCAGCTTCATATTTTCGTGAAACCAACTGAAAAGTTTCTGAATATCATAGTAAGTCACCGGACCCGGAAGAAGCTCCAGAAGATCATAATATTTAAGATTTCTCTGAAGCTCAGTCAGATCCTGCATTCCCCAGGTACAGAAAACAAAATCCTCTCCGCACCAGTCCAGAAAGTGCCGGATTGCCTGAGGAAACGGTACTCCGTTCATAAGGTCTTTATAATCCACATGTACTACGCTGTGGATGCTGTCATGGATCCACTTATACACCTGGGGTTTGATCAAAGTCTGAAACTCTCCGGTTTTTTTCTCTTTTTTCATTGAGCCTGACCGCCCCGATCTCTATGATCTCAAAGGGCATCCGCTCATCCGATCCGCTTTTTCCCTCCGGACTCTGGTTCCACTCCAGATCAAAAATTATATAATTCATTTATTTGCTTCCTTTATTTTATTTACGGAATATAATGCTTCAGCGCTGTCCCAGCTCATACAGAGAAGTGATCAGAATCTCCCGGAACCTGTCTTTATCCGCCTCAGTCAGTACAAAAGCATTGGCATCCTCTGCCTCATGCTGCCACCAGCGGAAGCCCCCCAGTACCGCACCCCGGGCGCTTCCCTCAGAACAGTCTACGGTCAGGATTTTCTGACTTCCCTTAAATATCTCCGGATGAAGAAGATACATCACAGGAACCGCATCATGTACGCTGGTTTCCCCCTCTGTATTTTTCCTGATGTGTTTTCCAGAGAATAACCCAGCATATCTCCGCAGAGCTTTGCGATTCTGTTTCCTGACTGACACAGCTTCAGAATCTGATTTCTTGACAGAGTACACTGTTCTGTCACATCCAGACCGCACATAACAAGAGGAACTCCCTCGTGCAAAACCATATACGCAGCCTCGGGTGCTGCGAAAAAATTGAAAATTCTGCCGCATCTGTAACGTTTCCTCCTGACAGGGAACCGCCCATCAAAAACGATCTCCTGTATCTTTTCTTTTACTTCCGGAAAAATCCTCAGAAGAAAAGCAATATTTGTCAGAGGGCCTGTGGCAATGATCGTTGCCTGCTCTCCCTCAGGAAGTTCTCCCAGAACTCTGCGGATAAAAAAATATTCCCTTTTCCGGCTCCGGTGCTTTTCCGGAACACGGAAGAACACAGTTCCCGATCCCGCTTTCTCCATGAGTTTCCGGCGCAAAATACGTTTTTCGCATGACAGGCTTTTCCATTCCCCTGGGCCACCGGAACTGATAATCCGTAAAATTCTGCCAGATTCAATGCATTTGCTGTTACCTTTTTTATATCCTGATTTCCGCTTACAGTTGTAATTCCCAGAATCTCCAGTTCTTCTCTGTGAGCTGCTGCCAGAGCAAGCATAACCGCGTCGTCCACCCCTGGATCACAGTCAATGATCACGTTTCCTTTTTTTCATATCTGTCACCGTTTTCCACATATATTCATCTGCGGGAACCTGCTTTTCCACATTTTCCCGAAATCTCTGTGTTTAAGTATAACAGACCTGCCCTGCCGTTTCAATACAGCACAGAAAAGACCGGCTGATCCTGCCGGTCCCTTCTGTGCTTATATATTTATATTAATGGAAAAACTGTGTCTGCAATTTACCAGATGTCGCCAAAGAACTCATTATAGGTTTCTTCATCCTCTGCACTGTTTCCAAACTCATCCAGGATACTTTCTTCCTGTGACGGCTCCTGTGCTGCTGTATCAGAGACTGCCGACTCCTCAGAGGTTCCCTCATCAAGAGTAACTGTTACCTTCTTTTCCTCATAACCTCCGTTTCCAAGAACCTGAAGCGTTACTTCAACCTCTTCACCCGGCTCATAGTACTGAAGCATATCAACCAGGGCTTCAATGCTGCGGACTCTCTTGCCGTCGAACTCTGTAATAATATTCTTTTCCTCGATTCCCGCCTTGTCAGCAGCTCCGTCCTTGATCACTTCTGCAACCAGAACACCTTCCGGAATATCATAAACCGCAGATGCTTCTTCACTTACTGAGCTGCCTGTAATGGACAGGGCGCCGTGTTTCTCCACCTTATCCCTCGGTGTCTCATTCATGAGATTCTCAAGAATATCAGATACGTCTGTAATGGCAATGGCATATCCCATACCCTCGACCTCTGTGGAAGCAAGCTTTGCAGAATTGATTCCCACAACCTCTCCGTTCATGTTCAGAAGAGCTCCGCCGCTGTTTCCGGGATTAATAGCCGCATCTGTCTGAATCAGGTTTACACCGTCAGAATTTTCATCTGCCTGTCCGGAATCATCCAGTTTACGGTTTTTGGCGCTGACAATACCTGTTGTTACAGACTGTCCGTATCCAAGAGCATTTCCGATGGCAACTACCTGCTCGCCTACTCTCAGATCATCGGAGCTTCCCACTGTGGCAACCTCGATCTGCTCCATGGTATCTTTGGAAATATCAGAAAGAGCAACCGAAACAACTGCAAGATCCTTATCTGCATCATAACCGTTTACAATTGCCTCATAAACCTCTCCGTCAATACAGGTAACAGATACCGTATCTGCACCCTGGATTACATGATAGTTTGTTGCGATCAGAAGAGACTCGTCATTTTTTTCCCACAATGATACCGGAGCCGCTTCCCTCAACCTCCTGTTCCTGAGTGGTAAATCCTCCGAAACCAAAGTCTCCGATATAGGTCTGAACCTCCTGCACAGATTTGGTGTTAATGGCAACTACGGATTTCATTGCCTCTGCCGCAATATCAGATACGTCCAGACTTCCCTTTACTTTCTGTTCAGAATCCTCTTCTGCCTTTTCATCCTTATCTTTGGAATCCTCTGTTTTTTCCTCAGTCTTTTCCGTATCCTTATCGTCTGATTTCTTCTTTGTTTTCAAAAGTGTGGTTTATTTTCGTCCTTATCCGATGCCTGTACAATGTTGCTGAAATCCCAGCCGTTTACAGCGCTGACGCCTTCAAATGCAAGGCCTCCTGCCAGAACAGCGCAGAGAGCAATTCCCGCTCCCTTTTTAAAGCTCATTTTTTTCCTTATCTTTTTTGTTGTCCTGGTCATTATTATCATTTATGTTATTAAGATTATCATTCATGTTGTTGTTCATATTCTCCATAATCAATTCCCTCCTGAAAATATCTCTGTTTTCCTTTTGATGGTCTGAGTATCAAAAAAAACTTTGTGTTTACTTTGTGGGAAAATGTGAGGAATCTGTTAAATGTCCCTTTTTATTATCATACCCCATTCTTCAGACTAACACCAGACATTCGCAGAAAAAAATTTCCCAAAATGCATTCCAAACCACCTCAGGTGATTATATTTTGCCCTGTATAGCAAGACCTTGACAGGCAAAATGGATTGAGATACCAGATAGCCAGAACAGGAATGGATTCCTATTCTTTCGTATGAAAGACTAAATTCTACTTGTGCAAGAGTAAATTCCATCATGGATGGAGAGTGGAATTTAAGTTTGCATTTTAGGTTTGTGAAAAAAAGGACAAAACAAATTGTAGATATTCGGAAAGAATGATATAATGTAACAAGCTGAACACAGCAGATGATGAGTATGGCAAAAAGAACAAAAAGCGGAGGTAAGGTAATGAAAAAACTGACAGTAAAAAAAGGCGCCACCTGTATGGCATGTCTGGAATGTGTAGAGGCCTGTTCAAATGCTTATTACAAGGAATCTAATGTATTAAAATCCTGCATTCAGATCGTAGAACGCAAGGGAGAGCCAAAGCCAATGGCATGTCCTCAGTGCGGAAAATGCGCAGAGGTCTGTGAAGCAGGCGCAATCACTCAGAACACAAAAGGCGTATACATGGTAAACAAAAAACTGTGTACCGGCTGTGGAAAATGCGTGGAAGCCTGTCCGTTCGGCCTGATGGTAAAGGCTGAGGACAAACCAACCGCATCCAAATGTACAGCCTGCGGTATCTGTGTAAAGCCTGTCCAATGGAAATTCTTGAGATCGTTGAGAAATAATACATAATTGCTGAAAAACGCTGCAATCCTCAGTTGATTCCGGATTGCAGCGTTTTTCATTTTTTTATGCTACTCCATGTGCTTCCAGCCAGTCATAAAGAACCTTCTTTCCGCTCTTTCTGGCATGTGCCATATGGTTAAACTGTAAAATCGTCAGTACTGTAAATATAATTGCCAGCACAAGCAGTACAACAACTGCTGTTCCTATACTTTCGCCTCCTGCAATGGTGCTTCGGAATGCATTGACAGTATAGGTAAAAGGCAGGTAATTATGAATCTTTGCCACAAAGGAAGGTGAAATCTCTACCGGATAGGTTCCTGCCGAACCTGCAAGCTGAACTACCATAAAGATCAGCATCAGGAAGCTTCCCACCTTGCCGAAGGTAATATTAAAGAAATACATAATAGATGTAAATGCCACAGCTGCCAGACAGGAGAAAAGAACTGTCTTCGTCATTTCTGCCGGTGTGAATCCGTCTATCAGGTGAAGCAGAACGATCAGAAGAACTCCCTGAAGGACTGCTACCGGATAAAGAACCGACGCCTTACTTGCCCACCATGCCAGGCCTGATTTTAATTTTCCTTTGTACTCTGTCAGAGGATACATCAGACAGAAGGCGAGACAGCCTACCCACAGACCTACAGACATCATATAAGGAGCCATGGCGTGACCATTATTCTCCACTGTTGTCATCTGTGTTTCTTCCTCTTTAACCGGTGCGGCAAACATGCTTATCATATCATCATTGGCTTTTGTTTCTTTTACCTGCTTTGCGCCGTCGCTGAGACTTGTCTGCAGGGTTTTCTGAACCGTCGCTTAATTTTTTGATTCCGTCTCCCAGTTCCTTTGAGCCGTCATAAAGCTGTGAAGAGCCGTCCTGGATCTGTCCTGCGCCGTCAGCGAGCTGGTCAGCGCCGCTGTTCAGAGTACTGTTGTTTTCAACCAGCTTACTGGTTCCGGCTTTCAGAGTTTTGGTGCCTTCTGCAAGCTGCGCGGCTCCTGATGCAAGAGTTCCGGCTCCTGATGCAAGCTGCTGAGTTCCTGAGGTAAGAGCTTCATTATTTCCTGCCAGTGTTCTGACTCCGGCTGTATAGGTTTTGATTCCTTCACTTAAAGTACCGACTCCGGATGCCAGATCCCTGCCTCCGGCTGTCAGCTGACTGATGCCTCCTGTTACGGTGCTGCCTGCTTCTTTCAGAGTTTTTGCTCCTGTTGTCAGAGCTTTATCATTGGCTGTCAGCTGTGCAAATCCTTCATTCAGAGCCTTTACACCTGCAGCTGCCTTCGGGAAATCTTTTGTTCCCTCTTCCAGTGTATCGAGAGCAGAGGCTACCGCTCCCACACCCTGATCTACTTTCTGAGATCCTGCATAGAGCTGTCCCACAGCAGTTGTCACCTGATTGATGGGATCCGCTGGGATTGAAGGAATATTTTCTGCTCCGGCTGCCATTTCTGAGCGCCGGCTTCCATCTGATCCGCGCCCGCCTTCACTTTCTCCTGATTTTGTTCCAAGAGTCTCTGCACCCTTTTTCAGTCCTTCTGCCGCTTCATTCAGCTGTCCTGCTGTTCCATTTAAGGTTTCCTGTACGCCTGCCAGCTGCTGTGAGGCTGCGTCTGCAATCTGCTGTGCCTGTGCTGTATAGGCAGACGCATCCATATTTTCCACATTATTCTGTACTGCATCTACTCCGGACACACCGGAGGCAGAATTGCCAAGCATTCCGATCACAGCATTCAGACTTGCCGCAGAAACCATTCCGTTTTCGTCTGCCGAACCCTGAATTCCCTGGATCGCCGCCTGAGCATTTGCCATAGATGCCTGCATACCTGATATCTGCTGATTTGCCGCATCGATCTGCCCGTTTGCAGAAGCAATCTGTGCGTTTGCCGCATCAATCTGTGATCTTGCCGCATCCAACTTTCCATTTGCATCCTGAGCACACTGATTTACAATGCCAGTCACTCCGTTTACTGCATCTGCCACAGGCCTGGATGCATTCTGAACCTGGGCTGCCACAGAAGAAATCCCCTGCCCTGCCTGAGTGATCACGCCTGCCGCATTTGTCATTCCCTCTGCGGCCTGGGTCATTCCGGCAGAAGCAGTAGTCATTCCTTTGCCCGCGCTTTCCATTCCGCTTTTTGCTTCGTTTAAGCCGGCTGTCAGCTTTTTAATATTTTCTGCTGTCAGGCTTCCGCCAAGCTCTTTTAACTGTCCGTACAGTTCTCCTAAACCGGATTCCAGCTGCTGAGTCCCTGATTTCAGAGAGCCCTCTCCTTTGGAAATAGAACTGTTCAACTGTGAAATGCCTGAAGATACCTGACCGATTCCCTCCAGTGGTGAAAGCTGTTTTGCTCCGGCTGCAAGCTGATCTGCTCCGGCAACATACTGTGTCACTCCGTCTGCAAGAGTATTTGCTCCGCTTACATACTGTGTAGTTCCATCCTTCAGGGTATCAAGACCTTTTTTCAGAGTCTCTGCTCCTTCCTGAAGATCTGCTGTTCCGGCTGTCAGCTGTGCAGAATTTGCGTCAAGCTTTGCAACGCCGTCTGTATAATCCTTAACGCCCTGATTCAGCTTATTTACACCGGCTGTAAGCTCAGGAACCTTTGCTGTCAGAGTTCCCACTCCATCATTCAGCTGTGTAGCTCCGTCATCTACCTGCGCCACACCGTCCGTATATTCTTTCAGTCCTTCTGTGAGAGTATTGGCTCCGTCCTTAAAGGTAAGCGTGCTGTCCGCCAGCTTTTTCAGATTATCTGTAATGGTTTTATTTCCGTCAGAAGCATCTCCAAGTCCGTCCTTCAGTTCCTTTGAACCATCGGCAGCCTCCTGCATACCGTCTCCAACCTCTGTAATCTGGTCAAAACTGTCTGCGTATAGGTTTCGGTTACCTGAGAAGCTACCTCGTCAC
>ENA-OPYU01000441-OPYU01000441.1-human-gut-metagenome-genome-assembly--contig:-NODE-441-length-16717-cov-3.114165_pt1 | contig 16717 bp, 23 predicted proteins | sample MGYA00242637_ERZ504482 | MGnify/ENA primary metagenome ERZ504482 (study PRJEB26092, sample SAMD00036237) | human gut metagenome | host: Homo sapiens | study: EMG produced TPA metagenomics assembly of...
GGCCGACTGCGATCGCTCCCGACGATACAAGGATGACCTCATATCCCATATTCTGGATGTCGGCAAGTGTGCAGACAAGGCGGTCGATGGCGCGAAGATCACTTTTTCCCGCGTCGTTTGTCAATGTGGATGTTCCCACTTTTACTACAATTCTGTTGTTGCAAAGTCCCATGATACTTATTCCTCCGGATTAAACTGTAAGCTGCCGTGTAAAAACGGTGATCGTATGCGTACATCTAACTAAAAAGAGCAGATGCAGAAACGATTTACTGTAATATAGTATCACGACAGAGAACGCATGTCCATGAAGAAAATAAAAATAATATAACGATAGTAACTTGAAAAATTCAAAAGACAAGGGTGAACTGCCCATTGTCTGAAGCCGATGAGTTTCCTGTTTCAATCTTTTTTGCTGAGGGTGCTGTTGTGATATTCGGAAGAGTAGGTTACGTCTTCTTTGAGCCATGAAGGAGCCTGATAAGCTTTGGCAAACGCTTCATCGGGAAATTCGATCTCAGCGAGAACGAGAGGGGCAAGGTCGCCTTCAAAAATGTCCAGTTCAACAAAAAGGCCGTTTTCGATAGGGATGACATAGCGGGTTTTCGTAATGATCCTTCCGTCGGCTTTTAACAGGAGGTGATAGTAACTTTCTTTTGTGAGAGGAAGGTTGTACTCTTCTCTTACCATCATTCCTTTTGATTTGTAAGTAAGGAAAAAATCGTCATTATCTCTTCGGATACGGACGACCGGGGCAGTACATAGATAAGCCTGCTCGATCTTTCTGGCCGGATAATCTTTCGGATCAAACGGAAGATCGGAAAGATCTACAAGAAATTTTCGTTCGATTTCCATAAATATTCTCCATTCCGCCGCATTTTTGCGGCATAAATTTTATTGCAGCGGCGATGAGCCGGTTTTTACCTGTAAAAACTATGCAAGGAGCAATGCTTTGAGTTGAATTCGCCGCTGATTTTAAGCTATAATGATTATAGCAGAGCGAATGCGGAAAAGAAAGAAAAAGTAAAATACGGAGGTAGTAATTTGAAAGTATACATTTTTTTAGGCGGACGGATTTGAAGAAATTGAAGGATTGACGGTTGTTGATATTATGCGCAGGGCTAAGATCGATGTGGAGACGATCTCGATTACCGGACAGAAACAGATTAACGGGGCACACAAAATCATTGTGGAAGCGGATCGGCTGTTTGAGGAGACGGATTTTTCGGATGGGGATATGCTCGTACTTCCGGGCGGAATGCCGGGAACGCTGAATCTGAAAGAGCATGAAGGCCTTCGGAATCTGATCGGTGAATTCGATAAGAAGAAAAAGTATCTTGCGGCAATTTGCGCAGCTCCGAGTATTTTGAGCGAACTTGGTATTTTGAAAGGAAGAAAAGCATGTGCATATCCGTCTTTTGAAGAAGGACTTGACTGTGCACAGGTCGTGCACGAGGCGGCGGTTACAGACGGACATGTTACGACAGGAAGAGGGATGGGAGCGGCGATTCCATTTGCTTTGAAATTGACAGAACTGCTCTGCGGAACAGAAAAAGCGAACGAGATCGCGGAATCTATCGTATATGCATAGACAGTCTGCAAAAATATTTTTCCCGTGTGTTTCATGTATGTCTGAACTTGGACGAAAAAATACTGGAAATATGCGGATGTGTATGCTATACTATGACAATGACTGCGAGTGTATATTTTTTTATAAGTGCGATATGACGAAGGAGGCAGTTTTGAAGTCAGCACATTCAAGGAGGAAAAAAATTGAGTTTACAGGTAGAAAGATTAGAACATAATATGGCAAAATTTAACGATCGAAGTACCGGCAGAGGAAGTGGAAAAAATGCGCTTCAGGCAGCTTATCTGAAAGAGCGCGGCAAGATCAGTCTTCCGGGATTCCGTAAAGGAAGAGTTCCGCGTCAGATGATCGAAAAGATGTACGGACCGGAAGTGTTCTATGATGAGGCGGCAAACCGCATGATCTCAGAAGCGTATGCGAAAGCATATGACGAGTGTGAGCTTGAGCTTGTGTCACAGCCGAAGATCGAGATCACACAGCTTGAGAAAGGTAAAGAATTTATCTTTACGGCAGAGGTGGCTGTAAAACCGGAAGTAAAACTCGGTGAATATAAAGGTCTGAAAGTTGATAAAGTTTCTACAAGAGTTACACAGAAAGAAGTAGATGAGGAGATCGACAAAGAGCGTGAACGCAATGCAAGAACGATCGATGTAACTGACAGAGCGGTTCAGGATAAAGATCAGATCACGCTTGACTTTGAAGGTTTTGTCGACGGAGTTGCTTTTGAAGGCGGAAAAGCTTCCGATTATCCGTTGACGATCGGATCCGGAGCGTTTATTCCGGGATTTGAAGATCAGTTGATCGGAGCAAACATTGACGAAGAAAAAGAGATCAATGTGACATTCCCTGAAGAGTATCAGGCGAAAGAACTTGCCGGAAAAGCTGCCGTATTCAAATGTACAGTGCATTCGATCAAGGCAAAAGAACTTCCGGAGCTCGATGATGAGTTTGTATCCGACGTATCTGAGAAGAGCGAGACTGTTGACGCATATAAGGCAGAAGTAAAAGCGAAGATCAAAGAGCGCAAAGAAAACGAAGGAAAGCAAAAGAGAGAAGACCAGTCTGTAGAGCAGGCAGTTGCCAATGCAGAGATGGATATTCCGGAAGCTATGATCAGCTTCCAGTCAAGACAGATGGTAGACGATTTCGCTCGCCGCATTATGCAGCAGGGTATGACGATGGAACAGTACTTCCAGTTTACAGGTCTTTCGGAAGAAAAGATGATGGAAGAGTTTAAGCCGGAGGCAGAGAAACGTATCCGCACAAGACTGACTCTTGAGGCAATCGTTGCAGCGGAGAATATCGAAGTTTCCGAGGAGCGTCTTGATGAGGAACTTCAGAAGATGGCGGATTCCTATAAGATGGAAGTTGATAAGCTTAAAGAATACATGGGCGAAAACGAAAAGAAACAGATGAAAGAAGACATTGCGATCCAAGAAGCAGTTACCCTGATCGCAAATGCCGCAGTAGAAGGTTAAGCAAGATACAAAGGTGTGCTGTATGGCGCACTTTTTCAAAAAAAGTATGTATATGCAGCAGTTTGGCCTGTAGAACGGCCGTTGAAAATCGGCGTTTATACAAACAATATTATAAGTGCCAAAGAAGGCTGACAGATTGAAAGGAGTATTGACCATGAGTTTAGAATACCTTATGTCATCGAGCAGACGAGCCGCGGAGAGCGCTCGTATGATATTTACTCAAGACTTTTGAAAGAGAGAATCATCTTTCTCGGAGAGGAAGTAAACGATGTGTCCGCAAGTGTGATCGTGGCGCAGCTTTTATTCCTTGAGGCGGATGATCCGGACAAAGACATCCAGCTTTATATCAACAGCCCGGGAGGGTCTGTGACGGCAGGAATGGCAATTTATGATACAATGCAGTATATCAAATGTGACGTATCTACAGTATGTATCGGAATGGCGGCAAGTATGGGAGCGTTCCTTCTTGCAGGCGGAAAGAAAGGCAAGCGTTTTGCCCTCCCGAATGCGGAGATTATGATCCATCAGCCGTCAGGCGGAGCGCAGGGACAGGCGACAGAGATCCAGATCGCGGCAGAACACATTCTGCGTACGAAACAGAAATTGAATGAAATATTGGCTGCAAATACAGGACAATCACTTGAGACGATCAAGGCAGATACAGAGCGTGACAATTTTATGTCTGCCGATGAGGCAAAGGCGTACGGTTTGATCGACGAGGTGATCGCAAAACATTAATTTGGCTTTGAGGTGAAAGAATATGGCAGGAAAACCGACAGACGATATCGTCAGATGTTCCCTTTTGTAATAAAAACGCAGGCGCAGGTAAGAAAGCTGATCGCAGGTCCGAACGGCACATATATTTGCGACGAGTGTATCGGAATCTGTTCTGAGATCATAGAAGAGGAATTAGATTATAACGAAAGAGAATTGTTTGATGATATTAATCTTTTGACACCGGAAGAGATGAAAGCTTTTCTTGATGATTATGTGATCGGACAGGATGAGGCAAAAAAAGGTACTTTCAGTGGCAGTTTATAACCATTACAAAAAGAATTATGGCAGAACAGGATCTCGGGGTAGAGCTGCAAAAAAGCAATATTTTAATGCTTGGTCCGACAGGCTGCGGGAAAACGCTTCTGGCCCAGACACTTGCGAAAGTGCTGAACGTGCCTTTTGCGATTGCGGATGCGACGGCGCTTACAGAGGCAGGATATGTGGGCGAAGATGTGGAAAATATCCTTTTGAAGATTATTCAGGCGGCAGATGGGGATATTGAGAGAGCAGAGCACGGCATTATTTATATTGATGAGATTGATAAGATCACAAGAAAGTCAGAAAATCCATCGATCACCCGAGATGTCTCAGGAGAAGGTGTACAGCAGGCTTTATTGAAGATCATAGAAGGAACGGTTGCATCAGTTCCTCCGCAGGGCGGAAGGAAACATCCTCATCAGGAGCTGATTCAGATTGACACAACGAATATTCTTTTTATATGCGGAGGCGCATTTGAAGGAATCGACAAGATTATCGAGACTCGTCTTGACAGGAAGTCGATCGGTTTCAATGCAGAAATCGCGGAAAAGCATGAGTATGATATGGATGTACTTTTACAGGAAGTGCTTCCGCAGGATCTTGTGAAGTTCGGACTGATTCCGGAGCTGATCGGAAGACTTCCGGTGACGGTTACGCTTGACCTGCTTGATAAGGATGCGTTGATCCGCATTTTGACAGAGCCGAAGAGTGCGATCGTAAAACAGTATCAGAAGCTTCTTGAGCTGGACGGAGTAAAACTGGAATTTGATCGGGACGCTCTTATCGCAGTGGCTGAAACGACGCTGAAAAGAAAGACAGGCGCCCGCGGACTCCGTGCGATCATGGAAAAGATCATGATGGATACGATGTATCAGGTTCCTTCTGATGAAACGATTAAAGAATGCAGGATCACAAGAGATGTGGTAGAAGGAAAAGGCGAGCCGCTGTATCTTCGAGACGGAGAAGAGCGAAGATCTTTTTTCGACATCGCAGAGCGCATAGCTGCGAACAAATATACAGAACATCGATAACTGTATAAAAGGGAACTGTGTAAAACGGGTGTGATGGGGGGCATCACACCCGCTTTTTGCAACAGCGACGAGCCAAAGTCCTGGCTTGCCAGAGACCTTGGCGACTGCTTACAATCCCGGAACGTGCCTTTTGTCACTTCCGGCGATTGTTACTATGTATACGATAAAATGTCCGAAAAATATAAGACAGCGCAGGAAAAGATCTGCGCGATGAGATACAGCAGGAGGTTACAACATGGAAAATACGATAAAAAGCCTGCCGATGGTAGCTTTGCGTGGGATGACTATTATGCCTGAAATGGTTGTTCATTTTGATGTAAGCCGTGAACGGTCGGTTGCTGCGATACAAGAAGCGATGGCGGAAGAACAAAAGATTTTCTTGACTGCACAAAAATCGATCGACACAGAGGATCCTAAGATGGAGGACGTATACGAGATCGGCACGGTAGGAACGATCAAACAGAATCATTAAACTGTACCGAAGCATATTGTGCGTGTGCTTGTATCCGGCGAAATGCGGGGAAGACTAAAAGAGATTGAATATACAGATCTGTACTTACGGGCAAATGTAGAACTTCTTGATGATTCTGAAGAGATTCTTCCGGAAGATGTAAATACAGAAGCTATGGAGCGGGGACTGAAAGATATGTTTGTCAGTTACGCGGCAAAAAAACGGAAAGATGTCTAAAGAAGCTGTTTCCCAGTTAGTCGAGATGAAAGGCCTGCGGAAACTGGTAGATGAGATTGCGGCGAATATTCCTCTTTATTACACAGATCAGCAAGATATATTGAATGAGACGGATCTGCTGAAACGATACGAAAAACTAGCGTTTAAACTTGTGAATGAAGTGCAGATCATCGATATCAAAGAAGAGATACAGCGGAAAGTAAAAGAAAGAGTCGATAAGCATCAAAGAGAATATATTTTGCGCGAGCAGTTAAAACTGATCAGGGAAGAACTCGGAGAGGAATCGACCGCATCTGACGCAGAAGAATTTGAAAAAGAACTGAAAAAGTTAAAAGCGCCGGAAGAAGTAAAAGAAAAGCTGAAAAAGGAAATCGGGAGATTTAAAAGTTCTTTGAATTCACCGGCGGAGAGCGGTGTGATCCGCACATATATAGAAACTCTGCTTGAGATGCCGTGGGACCGCTCTACGCAGGATCATAATGATCTGGAATATGCCGGCATGGTACTGGAAGAAGATCATTATGGGCTTGAACAGGTGAAAGAGAGAATCTTGGAATTTCTGGCAGTACGTGCGCTTACAAAAAAATGGAGAAAGTCCGATACTTTGTCTTGTGGGACCGCCGGGTACGGGAAAAACATCGATCGCAAAATCGCTTGCACGGTCTTTGAAAAGGAAATATGTCCGCATTTCTTTAGGCGGAGTCAGAGATGAAGCGGAAATACGAGGACACAGAAGAACATATGTCGGAGCAATGCCGGGGCGGATCGCTAACGGACTTCGGACTGCGGGAGTAAAAAATCCCGTCATGCTTTTGGATGAAATCGACAAAGTGAGTACAGACTATAAAGGAGATACGTTTTCGGCTCTTTTGGAAGTGTTGGACAACGAACAGAATCATAAGTTCAGAGATCATTATCTGGAAGTTCCGCTTGATCTGTCGGAAGTGCTTTTTATTACGACGGCAAATACGCTGCAGACGATTCCGCGTCCGCTGCTTGATCGTATGGAAGTGATCGAAATCAGCAGTTACACGGAAAATGAAAAACTCCATATTGCCGAGGAGCATTTGATTCCGAAACAGATAGAGAAGCATGGTCTGACTCCGAAGCAGATTACGTTCAGTAAACATTCAATCTGGAAGATAGCAAGAAATTATACGAAAGAAGCCGGAGTGCGCCAGCTTGAACGAGAGATCGGAAATAGATGTGCAGAAAGGCTGCAAAGAAATCTTTACGACAGAACGCAAAAAAAATTGCAGATGACAGACCGAAATTCCATCGTTTTCTCGGAAAAGATGAGTATACTTATCAGATGGCAAATATCGCTGCGGAAGTAGGAATTGTCCGGGGACTTGCATGGACAAGCGTCGGAGGCGATACGCTTCAGATCGAAGTCAATGTAATGCCGGGAAAAGGAGAACTTATGCTTACGGGGCAGCTCGGAGATGTGATGAAAGAATCTGCCAGGACGGGGATCAGTTATATCCGTTCGGTAAGTAAAAAATATGCCATTTCGCCGGATTTTTTTGAAAAACATGACATTCATGTGCATATTCCCGAAGGCGCAGTACCTAAAGACGGACCGTCGGCAGGAATAACAATGGCAGTGGCGATGCTCTCGGCAATTACAGAAAAGAAAGTCAGGGGCAGATTTGGCTATGACCGGAGAAGTGACGCTGAGAGGGCGCGTGCTGCCTATCGGCGGTTTGAAAGAAAAGCTTCTGGCTGCAAAGAGCGCCGGGATAAAAACGGTGCTCGTTCCGAAAGCAAATCAGGCGGATGTAGAAGAACTTTCGGCGGAGATTACAAAAGGAATGGAAATTCTGTTTGTAGAGAGCATGGATGAAGTGCTGAAGGCGGCTATGGGCAGAAAACGAAAATGAAAGGAAGTTCATTATGGTAATCAAAAATATTAATCTCGAAACAGTGTGCGGAATTACGAGTACGCTGCCGGAAAATGACAAGCCGGAAGTCGCATTTGCCGGAAAATCAAACGTAGGAAAATCTTCCTTGATCAATGCTTTGATGAATAGAAAATCTTACGCTCGTATTTCGGCGACACCGGGGAAAACACAGACGATCAATTTTTATAATATAAATGATGAAATGTACCTTGTCGATCTTCCGGGATATGGATATGCCCGTGTTTCGGAAAAAGAAAAAGAGCAGTGGGGGCGGATGATCGAGCGTTATCTGCACAGTTCCAAGCAGTTAAAAGCAGTATTTCTTCTGATTGATATCAGACATGATCCGTCGGCGAACGACAGAATGATGTATCAATGGATCGTAGAGCAAGGTTATCATCCGATTATCATTGCGACAAAGCTTGACAAGATTAAGAGAAGTCAGATACAAAAACATGTAAAAATGCTTAAACAAGGTCTGGATCTTGTTCCGGGAACAAAAGTGCTACCTTTTTCCTCGGTGTCGAAACAGGGAAAAGAGGATATATGGGAACTGATTGAAGCGGAATGTTTTAATGTGGAGGCGCAGGATGGAGAATAAACGTCCTTATTGGCAGGTCGGCATACGGCTGCTTTTTAGTCTGGCAGCGACGGCTGCATTTGTGATCATCGGAATAAAAGCGATCGGGTTTCTTATGCCGTTTGTGATCGGATGGATTATTTCCGCAGTGGCGGCTCCGCTTGTAAACTGGCTGGAAAAGCGGCTGCGTATAGTGAAAAAGCTTGGTTCGGCGTTGATCGTTATCCTCGTTCTAGGAGGAATCGTCGGTATACTCTATCTTGGCATCAGCCGGCTCATTCTGGAAGTCGCCAGCTTAGTCGAGATTTTCCGTCGATATATGCACAACTGGAAAGCGGGTTGAGTCAGATCGGAGATACTCTTTCGGGAGTATTCGATAGGCTTCCCGAGGTTGTGCAGAACGGATGGAACACAGTTGCGTCGAATCTTGATCAATATATGGGAAAAGTTGTATCGGGAATCAGTGAACCGACTGTATCTGCCGCAGGAAATATTGCAAAAAGAGTTCCGTATTATCTTGTTTCGTTTGTCGTAGCTATTATGTCGGCATATTTTTTCATTGTTCAGAGGGAAGATGTGCTTGCATGGCTGAAAAAAGTTGCGCCTGTATCGGTTCAAAAGAGGATGACTCTTGTTTCGGATAATTTAAAATATGCATTAGGCGGATATTTTAAAGCGCAGTTTAAGATTATGGGAGTCGTATTTTTGATTTTAGCGGCAGGACTTGGATTTATGGGCATCGGATATTTTGTTCTTGTGGCATTTTTGATCTCATTTCTTGATTTCCTTCCGTTTTTCGGAACCGGAACAGCGATGATACCGTGGGCTGTGTATCAGATTTTTTATGGGTGATTACAAGATGACGGTATCTTTGGTCGTCCTCTATGTGATCACACAGGTTGTAAGACAGCTCCTTCAGCCGAAAATGGTTGGCGACAGTGTCGGACTGAATCCGCTTGTTACCCTGCTGCTTTTGTATGTAGGCTATAAAGCAGGAGGATTACTCTGGATGATCTTGTCAGTGCCGGTCGGAATGGTTTTGATCAATATGTGTCAGGCAGGAGCATTTGATTATATATTTAATGATGTTGAGATTCTTGTAGAAGGCGTTTTAGGTCTTCATGAAAATGAGGAAAAGATACAGGAAGAAAAAAGGAGGAATTGATGACAGAAAACACTTGAGAAAAAAGGAATGACTTTGATAACAGACAGCTTTGTGTGCCGTACTTTGCAGTTTCAAGAACGGTTGGAAAAGCTTTTATATGACATACACACAGAATTTCCGGAAAAAGTTTATTCATTGGAACTTCTTTTTGAGAAATTTTCGGGATTTTTGAAAACGGATATGGACGATGGGGGAAGATTCGACGCGCTGATCAAAGCGGCGGCGGAACTTACAAGTCAGGAAGCGCCGCGTTGGGGAAATGATCGCAGGATGGCTGCTTGAATTTTCGCTTTTTCGGTAAAAAATTGGAAAAGAAGAAGAGAAATCGATCGGGATTTCAGATCTGTATGAAAAGATTGTTTACCTGACAGAAAAAGGACTGTACGGTTCTTATATCATGGAAAATTACTCAAAAGAAGAGATCGTAGAAGCGGAGAGTTATATATGCAAAGAAAGAAACAGGCTGTTTAACTATTCGGGATTGGATCTTCTCATAAAGAGATATGTGATCTCAACACATCGGCATGTTCCGCTGGAGAGTCCGCAGGAGATGTTCTTAGGGATTGCCCTTCATCTTGCGATGAATGAGAAAAGAAAGATCAGACTTATGTGGGTGAGAGAGTTTTACGATATGCTCTCTAAATTAGAAGTGACAATGGCGACTCCGACTCTGGCAAATGCAAGAAAGCCGTTTCATCAGCTTAGTTCTTGTTTTATTGACACTGTTCCCGACAGTTTGAAAGGAATTTTCCGGTCGATTGATAATTTTGCCATGGTAAGCAAATACGGCGGCGGAATGGGGTTGTATTTCGGGAAAGTACGTGCATCGGGAAGTATGATACGAGGATTTGAAGGGGCGGCAGGCGGAGTGATACGCTGGGTCCGCATCGTGAATGATACTGCGGTTGCGGTAGATCAGCTTGGGGTAAGAGCGGGAGCGGTCGCGGTATATCTCGATGCATGGCACAGAGACTTGCCGGAATTCCTTCAGCTTCGGACAAATAACGGCGATGAGAGAATGAAGCGCACGATGTATTTCCGGCAGTCTGTTATCCGGATCTGTTCTGGTAAAATGGCAGGAGAAAACCTGGATCAGGACTGGTATCTGATGTGCCCGCATGAGATCATGACGGTAAAAGGATATTGTTTGGAAGATAGTTTCGGAGAAGAATGGGAGCGCCGCTATTGGGATTGTGTTCATGATGCAAGAATTAAGAAAAGGACAGTTCTTTTGAAAGATCTGATCCGTCTGATCATCAAATCAGCGGCGGAGACCGGAACTCCGTTTGCATTTAACAGAGATACAGTGAACCGTGCGAATCCAAACCCTCACAAAGGAATGATTTATTGTTCTAATCTTTGTACGGAAATTGCGCAGAATATGTCCGCGATTTCTACGGTTGAAACAAAAATACAGACAGAAGACAAAGACACAGTAGTCGTCAATACAACAAAAGCAGGAGAGTTTGTCGTCTGTAATTTGGCGTCTTTGTCACTTGGTAACCTTCCGGTAAATGATCCTGCATATGTCCGTAAAGTTGTGCGTACGGTTGTCAGGGCGCTTGACAACGTGATCGATCTGAATTTTTATCCTGTTCCCTACGCAAAGATCACAAACCATACATATCGATCTATAGGTCTTGGGGTAAGCGGATATCACCATATGCTTGCGAAAAATAAGATCAAATGGCAGTCGGAAGAACATTTGGCGTTTGTTGATAAATTGTTTGAGCAGATTAATTATGCGGCCATTGAAGCAAGCAGTGATTATGCGAAAGAAAAAGGTTCTTACCGATATTTTGAAGGATCGGACTGGGAGAGCGGAGCCTATTTTGAAAAGCGGGGATACTGCTCGGATGAGTGGAAGGAGCTAAGGGAAAAAGTACACAGACAGGGAATGAGAAACGCATATCTTTTGGCGATCGCGCCGACAAGTTCCACTTCCATTATCGCGGGAACGACAGCGGGGATCGATCCGGTTATGAACAAGTATTTCCTGGAAGAGAAAAAGGGATCTATGCTTCCCAGAGTTGCGCCTGATCTTAGCCCGGAGACGTATTGGTATTACATAAACGCACATCATATTGATCAGAATTGGTCTGTACGCGCATGCGGAGTCAGACAAAGACATGTGGATCAGGCTCAGTCGATGAATTTTTTATATAACAAACGATTATACAATGCGCCAAGTGCTTAACCTGTATTTAAAGGCATGGGAATGCGGCGTAAAAACAGTATACTATGTAAGGTCAAAATCGCTGGAAGTAGAAGAGTGTGAGTCTTGTTCTTCCTAGAAAACAAGAAGTCGCTTTTTGCTGCCGGCAAAAAGAAAAAGGAGACGACTATGCAGCAATTTGATATAAAAAAACCGCTTCCGCACAAACCGCTTTTTAATCCGGACGGAGATACGGACGTACTGAAACGCCGCATGATCGGCGGGAATACAACTAATTTAAATGATTATAATAATTTGAAATATACATGGGCATCCGAATGGTATCGTCAGGCAATGAATAATTTCTGGATACCGGAGGAAATCAACTTGTCGCAGGATATAAAAGATTACCCGAATCTATCGCCGGCGGAGCGGAAAGCCTATGATAAAATTTTGTCCTTTCTCGTATTTCTTGATTCGATTCAGACGGCAAATCTGCCCTGCGTCGGAGAATATATTACGGCAAATGAAGTGAATCTTTGTCTGAACATTCAGACGTTTCAGGAATGTGTACATTCACAGTCATATTCTTATATGCTTGATACGATCTGCTCGCCTGATGAAAGAATGGATATTTTATACCAGTGGAAAACAGACGAACATCTGTTGAAAAGGAATACATTTATAGGGGAATGCTATAATGAATTTCAGGTAAAAAAAGATGCGCGGACTTTAGTGAAAGTGATGATGGCAAAATTTTGTTCTGGAAGGGATCTATTTCTTTTCCGGTTTTATGTTTTTCTATAATTTGTCCAGGAACGGAAAAATGCCGGGATCTGCTCAGGAGATCCGGTATATTAACAGAGATGAGAATACGCATTTATGGCTTTTCCGTAATATTATCATCGAACTTCGCAAAGAACATCCGGAGCTGTTTGACGATCATATGGTGTCAGAGATGAAAGAACTGCTTATGGAAGCGGTTCGCCAGGAAATCGAATGGGCATGTTATGTGATCGGAAATGAAGTGCCGGGATTGAACGAAAAGATGATAACAGATTATATCCGTTATCTCGGCAATCTGAGATGGAAAAGCCTTGGATATGCCCCGATATACCCGGGATGTGAAAGAGAGCCGGAGACAATGAAATGGGTATCTCAGTATTCAAACGCCAATATGGTGAAGACGGATTTCTTTGAAGCACGCTCGACGGCTTATGCGAAATCAACAGCATTGATCGATGATCTTTAAAATTTTAAACGATTTAAGAGGCGCTTGAAAAAAGAAAAGTTCTATGCTATTATGAAAAAGTATTATCGGCAGATAATGAAAGAATAAGATGAGAATTTGCAGGAGGTATTATCATGAAAAAATATGTGTGTGACGTATGTGGATACATTTATGATGAAGAAATCGGCGATCCGGATAACGGAGTTGAAGCAGGAACAAAATGGGAAGACGTTCCGGAAGATTTCCTCTGTCCGCTTTGCGGAGTAGGAAAAGATGAGTTTTCCGAAGTAGAGTAATCATAAACGGCAGAGACATAAAAATCGAGGAAAGGCGGTTCTCGGAAAGTGATTCCCGGAGAACGGTCTTTCTTTTTGTGCTGTCGCGTATACGTCAAGTGATATTGAAAAATGTTTTTGCATATTTTGACCTCTGAATTTTTAATAAAGAAACTTAAAAAAGAGAAAAATAAAAACAATGAGAAAAACAACAAAAAAGAAAGGGAAAAGAAAATGAGCAGATATGATGTGATTATTATCGGCGCCGGACCGGGAGGAATCTTTGCGGCATATGAACTTGCAAAAAAAGCGCCGGAACTAAAAGTCGCTGTATTTGAATCGGGGAATTCTCTTGAGAAAAGAAAATGCCCGATAGACGGAAAGAAGATAAAAAGCTGTATTAACTGTAAAACTTGTGCGATCATGAGCGGTTTTGGAGGCGCAGGGGCATTTTCAGACGGAAAATATAACATTACAAATGATTTCGGCGGTACACTGTATGAATATATCGGTAAAGATACTGCGATCGACCTTATGAAATACGTCGATGAGATCAATCTTGCCTACGGCGGAGAGGGAACAAAGATGTATTCTACTGCGGGAACGGATATTAAAAAACTTTGTATTCAAAATGAACTGAAGTTATTAGATGCTTCTGTGCGGCATTTGGGAACAGATATCAATTATATTGTATTGGAAAATCTATATAAAGAGCTGAAAGAAAAAGTAGAATTCCGGTTTAATTATCGTGTGGATGAACTGGAGGCGGTTGACGGCGGCTATCGTGTGATAAGCGGGGACAGTACAGACGAGTGTGAGGAGTGTATTATTTCCGTAGGAAGAAGCGGAAGCAAATGGATGGAGAAAGTGTGCGAAAGTCTTGATATCGAGACAAACTCAAACAGGGTGGATCTAGGTGTAAGAGTTGAACTTCCGGCAGTGATCTTCTCCCATCTGACAGATGAACTGTATGAAAGTAAAATTGTGTATCGTACGGAAAAGTTTGAAGATAAGGTAAGAACATTTTGCATGAATCCCTACGGTATTGTTGTAAATGAGAATACAAACGGAATTGTGACAGTAAACGGTCATAGTTATGAAGATCCGAAGAAGCAGACGGAAAATACAAATTTTGCTCTTCTTGTGGCGAAACATTTTTCGGAACCGTTTAAAGACAGCAATGGATATGGAGAAAGCATAGCACGCTTATCCAATATGCTCGGCGGAGGCGTGATCGTGCAGCGCTTCGGAGATCTGACAAGAGGAAGGCGAAGTACGGCAAAACGTATTGAAGAAGGATTCGTGCGCCCGACACTGTCAGCGGAGCCGGGAGATTTAAGTCTTGTTCTTCCGAAACGTATTTTAGACGGAATCATTGAGATGATCTATGCTCTTGATAAGATTGCGCCTGGTACGGCGAATGACGATACGCTTCTCTATGGTGTGGAAGTGAAGTTTTATAATATGGAAGTGAAGTTAGATGAGCATCTTGAGACAAATCACAAAGGATTATATGTGATCGGGGATGGAAGCGGAGTGACTCACTCTTTGTCCCATGCTTCTGCCAGCGGAGTTTACGTTGCGCGTAGTATCGCAAAAAGGAAGTAAGAGATTATGATAAAATTACTTGCAATCGATATGGACGGAACATGTTTAGATCAGAGAAGCCGTATGACGGACAGAACGCTGGATGTACTGCGAAAAGCTGCGAAAGCCGGGATTACGGTTGTTCCGTGTACGGGACGAAATTTAGGGTGTATTCCGCACAGGCTGGCGGCAGGTGTGCTAAGGGAGAGCAAAACCGAAGATGACGAAAAAACAAAGATCTGTTTCGTTATGTGATCACTTCAAACGGAGCTATGGTGACAGATGTAAAAGAAAAGAAGACATTGTTCAGGGCTCTGATAAAAAAAGAAGATGCGCTTTCGATCCTTTCCGACTGCCGAAAAGAAAAATTCGGCATTGCGGCGCATGTAAGACACCGCTATTTTGCTCAGGGAAAGCTTTTTACTTCGGCAGGCCGCATTGTTTACGGGAAAGATGCAGCGGCGGTTTGCTGCGTGAGAAACATGGAAGAGATTCTTTCAAAAAGTGATTGTGATGTAGAAGAACTTCAGTTTTATTTTCCTACGTCAAAAGAAAAGGAAAAATTAAAAGAGATCCTTTCGGTGTATCCTCAGGTGAAAGCTGCGTATACCGGGATTTATGCCGAAATATTTTCAAAAGATGCGTCCAAGGGGAATGGCCTGAAAGCGCTTTCTGCTCATCTTGGCATAGAGAAAGAGGAGATTGCCTGCATCGGAGACGGGGAAAATGATTCATTCATGTTTGAAGAATCCGGTTTAAAAATTTGCTATGGGAAATGCAGAGGAAATGTTGAAACAACGAGCAGATTATGTAACGTCGTCGAATCGCCATGACGGAGCTGCGGAGGCGATTGAAAAATATATCTTATGAAAAGTTGGTTCTATAGTTGGATCAGGGTTCAGGCGGCAGTTTTTTATCGCCTGAACCCTGAACTGGCTTATTTTACGTTTAAAATAGATTTGACATGTTCGATTTCCTGCATAGATGCTTTTTCGGCAGGAACATAATAACTTTTTTCCCGTGCGGCAGTGTACATTTTTTCCTGTGCCATCTCACACTGATTGCGGATCTGTTTTAAGCATTGTTTTAATTCTTTGTTTTCTGTCTGTGGGATCATATCTCCGAACATTTTCAGTTCACCGTTAATTCCTACAAGAGCATCTGAAACCATTGTCTTTTCATCCATTGTGTTCACCTCGTTCTGTAATGATTTTGATTGTTTGTCTCATGAAAATTGTGGAAGATTACAGGAATTTCATCAGTTCCTGTTTATTTTTCATAGCGGAATCAGCCGCTTCCTGAAAAAGCTTTTTGATTTCCGGATCTTCGGCTTTTGAAGCATAATCTGTCATTTTACAGTGGGTAGTGGAATATCCGCTGATAAGATGACGAAGGTTTTGAAGATCAAGGATTGATATTTCTGTCATGAATATAACCTCCTTTATAAATAATATTTCAGGAAATAGTATGTCCGGAATCTTTGCTGTTTATAAGTGAATGTGCAATAAATTCATGGAAAAGAGAACGCATTTCAGGCGAGGTGCGATACATGCACTCGGGATGCCATTGAACTCCGAGGGCGAAAGGATGTCCGGAAAGTTCGATTGCCTCAATGACGCCGTCCGGGGAACGGGCGCTGACACAGACGTTTCTCCCGGGTGTTTTGACAGATTGATGGTGGAAACTGTTCACATAAATGCACGAGCCTACAAATTGTTTGAGCTTTGAGCAACGTTCGATTTTGATGCGGTGGCTGACATCTCCTCTGGATGCGGACTGCTGTGTGTGGTTGAGCGTCGGCTGTGGGATAAGGGAAAGATCCTGCCAGATTGTTCCGCCGCAGGAAACATTTAAAATCTGCATTCCTCTGCAGATTGCAAGGACAGGTTTTCGGAAGCCAGACGCGCTTCATGAGACGGATTTGAAAAAGGTCTACCGTAATGTCTGTTTTTCCGTTTCCGTTTTGCGGTTCTTCTCCGAATAAAAGAGGGGTTGATATCTTC
>ENA-OPYU01000442-OPYU01000442.1-human-gut-metagenome-genome-assembly--contig:-NODE-442-length-16712-cov-3.693277_pt1 | contig 16712 bp, 17 predicted proteins | sample MGYA00242637_ERZ504482 | MGnify/ENA primary metagenome ERZ504482 (study PRJEB26092, sample SAMD00036237) | human gut metagenome | host: Homo sapiens | study: EMG produced TPA metagenomics assembly of...
CCGGCTTATTGCAAAGGAACCCGCCTATGGCCGCGTGATCTGCCGGTGTGAGACGATCACCGAGGGCGAAATTCTGGACGCTCTGCACGAAGAGATCCCCGCCACCACCATTGACGGTGTCAAGCGCCGCTGCGGTGCCGGTATGGGCCGCTGTCAGGGCGGCTTTTGCGGGCCGCGCGTGCTGGAACTGATCAGCAAAACGCTGGGCATCAGTCCGCTGGACGTGCTGCAGGATAAGGCCGGCACCAACGTCTTACTGTGCGAAACCAAGCAGGAGGGAGAGCACCATGATTGATCTGGTCATCGTCGGCGGCGGCCCTGCAGGCCTTGCCGCAGCTTACAGCGCATGGCAGCATGGTCTGCGCGATATCCTTATCTTAGAGCGCGACAACGAGCTGGGCGGCATCCTGAACCAGTGCATCCACAACGGCTTCGGCCTGCACCGCTTTGGCGAGCAGCTCACCGGCCCGGAATACGCAGGCCGCTGCATTGAACTGCTGCGCTCCACCGGTGTCCGGGTGGAGCTGGGCACGATGGTGCTGGACGTCACCCCGGACAAAAAGATCCACTGCGTCAGCCGGGAAAAGGGCTATCAGATTTTGGAAGCCAGAAGCATCATCCTCTGCATGGGCTGCCGGGAGCGCACCCGCGGTGCCATTGGCATTCCGGGCAGCCGCCCTGCCGGTATCTACACCGCCGGTGCGGCCCAGCGCTATGTCAACATGGAGGGCTATCTGGTAGGCAAGCGGGTGCTCATCCTCGGCAGCGGCGACATCGGCCTGATCATGGCCCGCCGCATGACGCTGGAAGGTGCCAAAGTACTGGCCTGCGTGGAGGTCATGCCGTATTCCGGCGGCCTGACCCGCAACATCGTGCAGTGCCTGCAGGACTTCGACATCCCCCTGTATCTGTCCCATACCATCGTGGATATTCAGGGCAAGGCCCGCGTGGAAAAAGGCCACCGTTGCCAAGGTGGACGAAAACCGCCGCCCCATCCCGGGCACCGAGATGGAATTTGATGTGGACACCATCCTGCTCAGCGTCGGCCTGATCCCGGAAAATGAGCTGACCCGGCAGGCGGGCATCCCCATGGACCCTCACACCAAGGGCGCAGTGGTCTACGAGAATATGGAGACCGGCATCCCCGGCGTGTTCGCCTGCGGCAACGTGGTGCACGTGCATGATCTGGTGGACTTCGTTTCCGGCGAAAGCGACCTTGCCGGTGCTTCTGCGGCGGCCTATGTTTTGAAGGGCGAAGCCTCCGATGCCGCCGCACTCGATCTTATCCCGGGCAATGGCGTGGGCTACACCGTGCCGCAGCGGGTGCGCCCCGCTGATGTGGACAGGAGCGTGAACATCTCCTTCCGTGTGCGGCAGAACTACGGCCCCAGCCAGATCACCGTGACCTGCAGCGGCAGGCAGCTGGCCCGGTTCAAGCGCCAGCGCATGGCACCCGGTGAGATGGAACACATCGCACTGCCCAAAGTCCTGCTGGAAAAAGCAGACGGCCCGCTGACCGTTGCGGTAGAGGAGGTTATTGCAGAATGAGCAGCATCAAAGAAGTCATTTGCATCTGCTGTCCCTGCGGCTGCCACTTGCAGGTAGACCCGGAAAATGATTATAATGTAACTGGAAACGCCTGCCCCAACGGTGCCGCCTACGGCAGGGAAGAGCTGACTCATCCCACCCGCATCATCACCAGCACCGTGCGGGCGGAGGGCGGTCTGTACCCGCGCTGCCCGGTAAAAACTGCGCAGGCCGTACCTAAAGAGAAGATGACCGAGGTCATGGCTGCGCTGGACCGCGTCACCCTGCACGCCCCCGTCCGCACCGGACAGGTGGTGCTGGCAGATGTGTGCGGCACCGGCGTGGACGTTGTGGCGACGCGAAATCTGTGATACACACTCCTGAAACGATACGGAGGTAGCAAAAGCATGAGTACAAAATATGTTCTGGCGTTGGATCAGGGAACCACCAGCAGCCGTGCCATCCTGTTCGACAATGAGCAGAATATCATTGCGGTGCAGCAGCGCGAGTTTGAGCAGATCTATCCGCAGCAGGGCTGGGTGGAGCACAACCCCATGGAGATCTGGTCCACCCAGTATGGGGTCATGAACGAGGTGGTGGCCCAGAGCGGTGTCGATGCCCACGATATCGCCGCCATTGGCATCACCAACCAGCGGGAGACCACCATCCTGTGGGAAAAGGCCACCGGCCGCCCCATCTACAATGCCATCGTCTGGCAGTGCCGCCGCACGGCTCCGCTGGTGGATGAACTGCTGCAGCAGCCCGGCATGGCAGACTACATCCGGGAGAACACCGGCCTGATGCCCGATGCCTATTTCTCCGCAACGAAGATCAAGTGGATCCTGGACAATGTGCCCGGTGCGCGGGAGCGGGCCGAGGCAGGGGAGATCCTGTTCGGCACTGTGGACACATGGCTGGTCTGGAAGCTGACCGGCGGCAGAGTGCATGTCACCGACCGCACCAACGCCAGCCGCACCATGCTGTATAACATCCGCACGCTGGACTGGGACGACACCCTACTCAAAGCGCTGGATATCCCGCGCTGCATCCTGCCCCGCGTGACGGATTCCAGCGAGGTCTACGGCACCACCGATCTGTGCGGTGTGCAGATCCCGGTGGCCGGCATTGCCGGTGACCAGCAGGCTGCGCTGTTCGGACAGAGCTGCTTTGGCAAGGGGGAGGCCAAGAACACCTACGGCACCGGCTGCTTTTTACTGATGAACACCGGCGACACCATCTGCCGCAGCCGGAACGGCCTGATCTCTACCATCGCCATCAGCCTGAACGGTAAGGTGGAGTACGCGCTGGAGGGCAGCGTCTTTGTGGGCGGTGCCGTCATCCAGTGGGTGCGCGACGGCCTGCGCATGATCCAGGAGAGCCGCGATGCGGAATACTATGCCCAGAAGGTGCCGGATAACGGCGGCATTTACATCGTGCCGGCCTTTACTGGTCTGGGTGCACCGTACTGGGATATGTACGCCCGCGGTGCCATCGTGGGCATCACCCGCGGCACCACCCAGAACCACATCATCCGCGCGGCGGAAGAATCCATTGCCTACCAGAGCGCCGATCTTGTGGCTGCTATGGAAAAAGGACACCGGCGTGCCCATCACCTCGCTGAAGGTGGATGGCGGTGCATCCCGCGACCAGTTCCTGATGCAGTTCCAGGCCGACATCCTGAACAAGACCGTGCTGCGCCGGCCATCCGGGAAACGACTGCTCTGGGCGCTGCCTATCTGGCGGGCCTTGCCACCGGTGTGTGGAAGGACCGGGACGAGATCCGCAGCCTGTGGCACTGCAACATGACCTTTGCCCCGCAGATGGACGAGACCGAACGCACCCGCCTGCTGGCCGGCTGGCACAAGGCTGTTGGCCGAAGCTGCGACTGGGCAGAGCATTGATAGTTTTCGCCCAACTTTATAGTTCGCGCACAAAATATTTTTAATTGTTTATTTTCTATTGACATTTTGTTACAAAAAGCTATACTAGAAGCATCCCAAGAGAAGTGAGATGGGGATGCACTGTATCGTCCAGATGCAGTGTGTCCCCATTTTTATTACGGAAAAATCAGATTCAAAAAGGAGGTCCCCCATATGAACGAGAAAAAACTTTCAAGGCCGCTGATCAGTCTCATCGTCAGCATCGCGCTCATCATCGTAGGCATTGCCGGTTCTTTCATTTTACAGACGAACTCCGGCAAAACGACCATCCGGAACGTTACCATTGAATCCGAATCCGGTCATACCCTTGCGATGGATGTTTATATTCCGGAAAACGCCACCGCTGAAACGCCTGCGCCCGCTATTTTGTACAGCATGGCGGAAACAACAACAAAGAAGAAATGCAGCACTACTGCATTGAGCTCGCCCGCCGCGGCTATGTTGCGATCGGCGTGGATATGTACGGCATGGGCGAAAGCGAACCTCTGCCGGACTCCGAATGGCTCACCCAGGGCCGCGGCCTTTATGATGCGGTACGCTACGGCGTGACTCTGCCCTACGTTGATACCGACCGAGTTTCGCTGCTGGGCTACTCCCGCGGTGGCAAGGCAGCTGGCGAAGCACTGCAGTGCGATAACGACAGTCTGAATGTTGTCAAGGCCATTTTCCTGATCCACAGCGATCCCATCGTGCGTAACAGCGAGGGCTACACCGATGTTTACGGTGCCCGAGATGTCGCAGTTCTCGCAGACAAGAACGACGAGTTCTTCTTCTCGGAAAAAGCTAATGATAACGGTACCTATTCCAACGACGCCAACAAGTATGCAGCCAACCTTTCCAGCCCGGCAGAATATGTGATCAACAACAGTGCACAGTCCTTCCTGTATTTCGGTATCGACCCCGCAACCACCAGTGAACAGCGCGTGGCAGAGACCGTTTATGAGCAGGATTACGGCGGAAAGACCGGAAGCCGCCAGATCTTTGTTTCTAACGAGACGCATATGGCTGGTTGGTGGTCCCCGCTGGTCATGAACCGTGTGTTGACCTTCTTTAACCGTGTTATGCCCACTGGCACTGCTCTGAGCGCCAGCAGCTACACCTATACCATCTGGAACATCTTCAAGATCATCGCCCTGTCCGGTCTGCTGCTGTTTGCCGGGTCTCTGATGGTTTGGCTGGTCAGCTCCGTCAAGACATTCCAGTGTGCCGACAATGGCGAGCAGGACCTTCGCCCAGTTGGCGATAAGAACGCAGTTGCATGGTTCTGGGGCATCCAGATCATCAGTGCCGTCCTGTCCATCCTCATTATTCGATTCCTGAACAAGCAGGGACTGGCATCTTACCGTGATGCACTTTTCCACTCGGCCAACCCTGCGTACCACGGCCTGATCTCTCTGCTGTGCGGCGCACTGACTCTTGTTCTGTGCACGGTGTGGTACATGGCCTACGGCAAAAAACACGGTTTCTCCTTCCGGAATACCGGCATCGCTATTTCCGGGCATGCACTCCTCAAATCCATCGGCGCGGCCCTGCTTGCAGTCTTTGCCCTGATCCTGATGGTTTTTGCCGTCGACTATTTTGTGGATGTGAACTTCCTGATCGTTTACTGGGGCTTTATGAAGTTTGGAGCCAACCGCATCCCGGGTATGCTCCTTGTTGTACCCATGTATCTCGTGTACTACATTGTCATGTCCATCAGCGTCAACAGTTTTAACTTTAGCACGGCGCTCGGCAAAAACAAGCTGCTTTCTAACCTTCTGATCAGCTTTATCGCATCGGTTCCACCTACTCGTTCGTTGCCTCTGCTACGTTTACGGCATCTTCAAGGCTACCGGCTCGAACCCGATGTTCGGCGGTCTGGCTTCTGCCGCAACTGCAGTGTATGCGCTGCCCGGCTTCATCTTTGTTGCGATCCTGATTTGTCGTCTCCTGTACCAGCACACGGGCAATCCCTACCTTGGCGGCATCTTCTGCGGCGTTCTTGCAGCTGTCAGCGAGTGGGGCATCTGCGAGATTCGCGTGCACACCCCCGGAACACAGTACGCTGGCACTGCTCTGGTCTACGCACTGATCGCGATCGGCTTTGTAGTTACCATAGCATGCGCTGTACTGCTGAAGAAAAATAATGCAGCCGTGCAGGCACATAAATAATGCCTCTTTAATCCTCTTTACAAACCCCTCAATTTTTTCATAAACTTGGTTTGCGCATGGTGCGGCCCTTTTAGAGTTTTCTGAAAGGGCCGTATCTTCTGATTGCTCCCTATCTCTGTAAATCTGGCTCGAAAGGAGTCTTATCCAATGCATCCTCTTGCTGAAACCCTGCTGGACGAACCGGTGATCGCCGCTGTGAAAACGGACGAAGCCCTGACTGCTGCGCTGGCTTCGCCCTGCAGCGCCGTTTTTCTGCTGGCGAGCACCCTGCTCACCGTAGACGGGCTGGTGCACCGCATACATGATGCCGGAAAACTGGCCGTAGTTCACATCGACCTTGTGGACGGCCTTTCGTCGCGGGAGATCGCGGTGGACTCCCTCAACGCCCTGTGCCACCCGGACGGCATCATCTCCACCCGCCCGACCCTGATCCGCCGGGCGCGCCACCGCGGCCTGCTGACCGTCCAGCGGGCATTCATCCTGGATTCCCTCTCGCTGACCAGCCTGTCCGGTCAGCTGGAGCAGGGCCAAGCCGGATTTGTCGAGATCCTTGCCCGGCATCATGCCCCGGGTCATCGCCGAGATCAGCGCCCGCACACAGGTGCCTGTCATTGCAGGCGGCCTGCTGCGGGACAAAGCCGACGTCATGGCCGCCATGCGCGCAGGTGCCGCCGCAGTTTCCACCTCTGCGCCCTCCCTGTGGGATATCTGAGCCAGAACAAGATCCCAGCTGAAGTACGAAAAGCATAATGGTATCCTGGTGTTTTATTGGATATGCCCGCCCACCGATGGAGCCGGATCTCCACGGTGAGCGGGCATTTTTTCGTTTTCATTCGATTTGAGTGAATCTATTCAGCCTGCGGATTAACTCGATAATTTAAAGCAATCCTACAAGTCGCACTCCCCTTAAAGTCTTTCTGCTTCCTGCATCTTAGCATCATACTGGATGGCAGAGATCGGCACGAGGCCCTCGATCATATCCAGTTTGCTGTTGACAAGGTCATCATACACATCTTTGATGGGCGACGTAATGGAAGGCTCCTGCTGTTCATTTGCAATTACGCTTTCCACCAGTGCTTGTTTGTTTTTCAGTTTCTGCGCCATATCGGGCAGGAAGTGATAATTTTCAATCATGCGCAGAATGATGTTTGCCATAAAATTGCCGCGGATGCTGCTCAACTCGATATAAATCGCTCCGGCATCCTCCACGGAAATTTGTGCGATGCTCATCAGGTAATCAGCCAGAGTCGTTTGCGTATCGTTCAGAATTCCCTGACTTGCCATACTGCGTTGCAGGATATTCATTTTTCGATAGTCCTGAATTATACCGGTTTTTATCAGTACATTCCACTACTTTATGCCGTCACATGGGTGGCATTCTCTTTCACCGAATTGATCGTATCCATCAGTTCACTCCCTGTTTTGCCATCAAACAGGCGGGTAAACAGGATGGGTTGGTCAAAGGGTGGTTTCATCAGCACCGCTTTGCTTTCCACATAACCGTTCTGCTCGATGTAATGAATGACCTTCTGCACGAACGCGATCTGCTTTGCATTCAGCGATTCGTCGTTGATGAACTTGGAAAATGCCTGCATGGCAGCATCGTGGTCCAGCTTTGCCACTTTACGCACCAGCAGACCAAAGGGCGTATCCCGAAACTCCCGTGCATAGTCCTCTTTGCTGCCCAGCTCACAGGTGAAGATATGTTCCAGCTCGGTATAGTCGCCCCGGGAAAGCGGAATGTTCTGGGTCAGCTTGTGGATGGCCAGCGTATCGCTGCGGTGCTCCATGATATAGCGGTTCACACGTTCCCGGTACTCGCCGAAATCGTAGCCGGAATCCAGCGCTTTGCCCTCGGTCTGTTCCAGTACCGGGTCGGCAAGGGCCGTGTAGACAGGTTTTTGCCCTTCTACACCGTCCACCAGAAACTTGATAAGCTCCCGCAGTTCCTGCCGCATTTCCTCAAAGCGGAGCAGATCGTGCGAGGTCAAAAATTCGTCTGTCTGCACCTCCCGGATGAGCGGCAGCTTTGCCTGCACCTGCGGGATGGTAGCTTTTCCTTCCAGCATTGCCGCCGTGCTGCGCAGCTGTTTCTGGGCGCGGCCCAGCCCCGGCAGACCTTCCAGTTCACAGAGCAGCAAGCCATACACAAAGTTATCGAACCGCTTGGCGGCTTCATCTTTGTCGTCCAGCGAGATGAGCGGTGCCACCTCTTTCATCAGAGTACCCTTGTCTGTTTCGGTCAGGCTGACAAAGGCTTCCGGCTTTTGATAGTGTTCCACGGCCTGTCGGTGCAGCCGCACGGATACCAGCTCCGGGTTCAGCGCTCCCACTTCGGCACGGCAGGTCTCTGTTAAAATCTTGCGCCAGTTCTGGTAGTTTTCGTCCCCATAGGCTCCATCCTGCAGCGCGGCGGCGATCCGCACCTGCTTGCAGAAAATGCTCTCGGACAGGCTTTTGGTGTCCGCGCTCTCGTAGCCGTTGGGTTTCTGACGGAAAAATTCAAAGTTGCCGCAGTAGTCGAAGATCAGAAACCGTCGTTTGCCCGTATATTCGCCGTCGATGGCATCCACGCAGGCAAGGGATGGGCAGAGCCGCGTACCACGGCCGATCATCTGCCAGAACTTCGTTTTGCTGCGCACTTTTTTGAAGAACACCAGATTCACACACTCCGGCACATCGATGCCCGTGTCCATCATATCCACCGAGACCGCAATAAACGGCGGCTTGTCTGGCTGCTTGAAGTCGTCAATAATGGACTGCGCATAGGCATCATCGCAGACCACCCGCTGGATGAAACCCGGGTATTGGGTCTCCAGCTGCGGGTAGAGCTTGCCAAAGCGCTCCCGGATAAACTCCGCATGGCGCTTGTTCTGGGCAAAGATGATGGTCTTGCCGATGCGGTCACCGCCCGCCGTCTGGATGCCGCGTTCCATCAGGTCTTGCAGCACCGTGTCCACGGTGTTGGCGTTGAAGATGAACTTATTCAGCTTTTCGGATGGGATGAAGGTGGGCAGGGTGTCGTCCTCGGCAAAATCGTCCTCGTAGCGGGCCTTGTCCTCCGGTGAAAGCTGGTCGTAGTGGATGCCCTCTTCTGTGAATTTCGTCTTGACCTCGTAGTTGTAGTAAGGCACCAGCACATGGTCGGTGTAGACCGCCGTGTCGTAATCGTAGGCGTAGGTGGGGATGCCGTGTTCCATCTCGAAAAAGTCGTAGGTGTTGCGGTCCACATCGGTTTTCGGGGTGGCGGTCAAGCCCACCAGAACCGCATCGAAATAATCAAAAATGGCGCGGTATTTCTTGAAAATGCTGCGGTGGCTCTCGTCCACGATGATAAGGTCAAAGTGAGCAGGCGAAAACAGCGGCACGCCGTCCTTGGTCTTGGCGTTGTCGATGGCGTTGAGCATGGTGGGATAGGTGGAAAACACGATGCGCGCGGCCTTATCGTCCTTAGAGGAGCACAGGTTGCACAGCGACTGGTCCGGCAGATACTTCTTGAAGTCGTCCTTCGCCTGCTTGACCAGCGCGGTGCGGTCCGCCAGAAAGAGCACATTGGTCACATGACCGCCCCGGCTCAGCACATCGGTCAGGCTGGATGCGGTGCGGGTCTTGCCCGTGCCAGTAGCCATGACCAGCAGATTGCGCCGGAAGCCCTGCGTAATATGGGCGCAGACTGCCCGGATGGCGTTTTTCTGATAGTAGCGGTCGGTGATTTTATCGTCAATTTCGATGGTGTCCAGCAGTTTTTTCCTCGGTGCGGCGGTTCATCAGCTTCTGCAAGTCGTCCTTGCAGAACACCCCGCTCACGGCACGCTGCGGGCCGCTCTGCTCATCCCAGAAATAGGTGGTGTAGCCGTTGGTGGTAAACAGCATCGGACGGCGGCCAAACTTCTGTTCCAGACAGTCTGCATAAAGCTGAGCCTGCTTGCGCCCGATGTTGGGGTCCTTTGTGCTGCGCTTGGCTTCAATGACCGCCAGCGGCAAGCCGTCCTTGCCCATCAGCACATAGTCCGCATAGCCCTTCTGCCCCAGCACGCCGTTCATATTGTCCACTTCGTACTCGGTGCGCACATCGGCGTCCGGCCCGGTGAATTTCCAGCCCATGGCCTTGAGGTCGATGTCGATGATCTTCCGCCGCGTCTCGGCCTCGGTCATCAGGTCGGCGGCGGTGAAACTGCGGCTCTGCTGGTTCTGCTGTTTGCTGGCCGTGTACGCCGCCGAAAGACTCTCCACCTGCTTGCGCAACGCTTCCAGCTCGGCATCTTTCTGGGTCAGCAGGCTTTCCTGTTCCCGGATCTTCTTTTCGTCCAGCGTTACCTTTTCGTCGGGGATGGCTGTTTCATCAAAGGAGCGCTCCACATAGTCCGTGCCGTAGCAGTAATCCACCCACTGGATGAAATCGAACAGCCCCCGCAGGCTGAACACTGCATCCGCCGCCGACACACTATGCCCCGTATGTACCGCCAGATTGCCCGCCTTCACGATGCTGGGCAGCACGCTCCACACATTGCGGTCCACTGCGAACCGGAAGCTCGGCTCATGCAGCAGGGATTGCAGGTTGTCCTTGTAGGGCATCGTGATGGTTTTGTCTGCCGCATACACCCACTTCACCGCCAGCTCCAACGCCTTCCGGCACCCCACCGCGCACATCGCCGGAGAGGTGGAGAACACTTTCTCGGCCTCGATGGCAGAATTAGCGAAGAGGGAATATTCGGGGCGGGTGGAGAGATAGGAGAAGTTGGACATAAAATCAGCTCCTTTATGTAGGATGATTATTGGCAATATTGTTGCAGCTCCGGGTATTTTTCCTTTGCATCTCGAATCAACCAACGCTTAAAAGCAGTGAATTCGGAAGTGGACTTTAACTCTAGTTTTATTAATTCTAACGTATCCAGTTTTGTCTGCCCCTTAGCCGCTTCATATTCCAGTACATAGTTTTTAAATGTGCGCATGGATTTTACAATCTTAACATAAAGTATTTTGGCTTCTGCTTGCTTTTGCGGCGTAGAGCCATGATGAATCTCTTCTAATAACTTAACTGTCATTTTCGTTTCTGCATCATCAGATAGTGCGGTGAACTCTAGATATTCTTCTGTTCCCCAATATCCATGCTTTCGAAACGCAATTTTTTGATCAACATCCACTTTACAGCAATCCAGAATCGGAGTGTATTTGTCTCTTTTTATATTATTACAATGAGGACAGGCTAAAAACAAATTGTTCCATTCAAATTCAAGATCTTTGTTGCCTTTATGTGGAATCAAATGCTCGACCTGGTAAAATCCCCGTTGTTCGCACAAATAGCATTTTCCGTGAAATATTTCATTTATTGCATCAAAAATTTCAGAGGCGTTGTAATTGCCGTTCTTTTTCTGCTTTCTTTTTCAAGAGACGCTATTGCAATTTTAGCGTTTTCCCCATTTGTTCGTTCAATCTTAACCATTAGAATCCTTCTTTTCTTCAATTCGATTGAATTCATCGGAAATGTCTTCTTCTAATAGTTTGTTCGCGGTCTTCAATTCAATTCTCAATTGGGCACGCTCGGCCTTTTCACTATCGGAAAGCTCTTCCTGCTTAACAAGATGCTGATACCGAAGAATTTTATCCTGCATAGTGGCAGAATAATTTGGTGCGTCAAAATAGCCCTCAGCAATCTCATCTGCTGATAGCTTGAAAAATCAGCAAACCGCACTTGCTTTTCCAAATCGTAAATACAAGCATTGCTGATAGAATTGAGAATATAAGCCGAATGTGTTGTAATAATAAATTGAATTCTCGGGAAGAACTCCGTCAGGAAAGGCGAAAATTTTGCGCTGAAGCTCTACATGCAGATGCGTTTCCAATTCATCGATCAGCACAACGCCCTCCACATCGTACTGGCTCAGTTCGCCTTTCAGCAACCAGTTGCGGTCCATACGGAGGATTAGGTCTGCGACAATACCGATGATTGCAGAATAGCCATCAGAAAGTTCATCCAAACTATATGGATTTCGACCTTTCTGTTCAATTAGAAAATTATAGTTTTTATAGTCATATATCAATCGGATGCTGTCATCGCTCAACAATACTTTTAGCGCATTTTCGAAGCGGGAAAACCATTCCGCGATTTTCTTCTCGACACTTAAATCATTTTCATTCTTTGCATATGCCTGTTGAGTTTTGAGATGAACCATATATTTCAGCAAAATATTTTCTGGTGTATCATCCAAACTGTATTGATTTTCTAGTTTTACATCTTGAACTCCCTTTGCGCGATGAATCACTGTCTTTCTGTCTGCCGGAAAGTAAGCAGTTACAAATTCTCCCTGACTATATAAACGGTCTAAGCCTACTACATTTGAAACGTCTACTTCTACTCCAGAATTATACTTTGCAAATGTTTCGGCAACAATTTTTTCAAGTTCAGAAAGCTTATCATTCGATTTATAGGATCTCCGAATACACAATTCCTGATAGACCCCATCATCGATTGCCTGCAGATAATCTTTCATCGCCTGCAATACCGAAGTTTTACCGGAGCCATTTTTACCAGTCAGGATAAGATGCTGACGCTTTTCAGGGTTCAGTTTGATTTCAATGTCTTTTAGATGTCGAACCTCATTGATGTGGACACTTGTAATAAAATGTTCCATAATATCACCTCTGACCGTTGCATAATTGCTTAAATGTCTGCCACATTGCAGCATACGCTTCTGCTCCAACCAGTTCTTTTAGCAGTTGCTCCCGAAGCTCAGGTTTCAGCTTTTGAATCGAGTTCTTTGCCTTGATTGCATCAAACTTTGCATTATTGTAGTCTCTTTCTTCTTCAAAAGTCATCATCGTATGCTCCTTTCGTGGTAAAATGTTCTGTTTAACGTTATTATACCGCTAAAATCCGCTGCTGCACACCCTTTTACCCAAAATATTCCTGCATCAGCGCCTTTTTCATCAATTCCAACTTTTCAAGGCTTTGCTGTACGGTCTGCTTCTGCTTGTCTACACGCTCTACAAAGGTGGCAAATTGATTTTGAAACGTAACATCAGGGAAATAATATTCAAAATTGCGTATCTTTTCCATGTTAATCGATGCCTGTGCAACTTGTGATGCAAATCTCATAATGTAATCGTTTGAATATAGGAAAAGGTACATTAAAAAAATTTGGATTATACGCTTTTTTATTATTTATCGATACTTTGGCAACATTTGGTGCGAGATGGTATTTGTCGTTTTCATCAACCATTGCAACATCGCCAATCGTTCCTGCATATGTCATAAGAATATCTCCGTAATAGAGTTTTGAACGCGGTAGCAAATCTGAAGTTTTCCTATCAATCCACTTTACGTCATCTAGTATCAGCTTTCCTTGCTTGCAGTTTAGTCCCCGTAGCATGATAATGTCACCGTGTTCTTTATATTGAATATATTTTGTGAATTCAAATCCCGCCAATTTTGTAACTGATGCTATCTCTCCGATTTTTTTCTTGCTAGTTTGTATTTTATCTCCGACAACCAAGTCTCCAAACATCTCCACAAATCGCGCCTTTACCAGCTCGTCCAGTTTAGCAAGTTGCTGGTCTCGAAATGCTATCAATTTATCGACCTTGCTCAGCGTTTCTGCAATTTTCTTTGTTCTTCTAAGGACGAAAACAGGAATTTCAATTTTGTTCAACTCTTTTGCAGACAAATGCTTTACTGTGACAAACGGCGCTTTTTTCCTCGATTCGCTTTAGTGCGATAGGCATAAAGTAAAATAAGTAGTCTTTATCAATACTATCCTTTGGTGCTAATCGGCAAACTCGCTGATTCAAAAGTGCGGGTGTTTTTCCCCACTTTGCAATGTTGAACTCACCATCCATACCGATGAGTAAATCATTTTCGTGTACGATATATTCACTCTTATATTCTTCTGTTGTATAGGTTTCAGAATATCCCCTTACCACATCGCGGATTCTGATAAGCGGCATTCCATTACTATCTGAAAATTTTGCAGAGTCAAAAGGAAATCCATACTGAATAGTACAGACTTCTGAAAGAAGGTTTTTTCATCACACCATCTCCTCCAACTCTGCCAAACCCTTGGTGATCTCCATTTCCAGCTCGTGCAGGTCAGCAAGGATCTCCGTGGTCGAGGGATACTCCACCGGCACATACTCGGTCTCCTTGTACTTATTGATGGATAAATCGTACCCGTTGGCGGCAATTTCTTCTTTGGGCACAAAGAAGCTCTGCTCGGTGCGCTTGCGGTCAGTTTCGGCATCAAGGTTATGGAACCGGGCGATGATGTCCGGGATGTCGTTTTCCTTCACCTCGGTGCGCTTGTCGTCCAGCGAGAGGCCGTCGGCTTTCATATCGTAGAACCACACCCTGTCGGTGCCGCCCGCGCCGGTCTTGGTAAACACCAGCACCGCTGTGGACACGCCTGCGTAGGGCTTGAACACGCCGGAGGGCATGGAAATGACCGCCCGCAGCTGGTGGTTTTCAATCAGTTCTTTCGGATGCTCTGGTGCGCCTTGCTGGAACCGAACAAAATCGCCGTCCGGCACGATGCAGGCGCAGCGTCCGCCGGTTTTGAGCATCCGCAGGAAGAGCGCAAGGAAAGCAATTCCGTCTTTTTGGTGTTGGTGACGGCCTTCAGGTCGTCGTTGATGCTCTCTGCGTCCACGGTGCCCTTGAACGGCGGGTTCGCAAGGCAGACCGTGTACTTGCTGCAAATGGAGTTTTGCTTGGAAACGCTGTCTTTGTAGTCGATCTCCGGGTTCGTGATGGAGTGGAGCATCAGGTTCATGGCCGAAATGCGCAGCATGGTGCGGTCCGTGTCAAAGCCGGTGAACATCGGGCCGGCAAAATGCTGCCACTGCTCCGGGGTCATGCTGTCCTCGTAGTGGGCGCGGAGGTACTGCGCACTGGACACCAGAAAGCCCGCCGTGCCGCAGGCGGGGTCGCAGATGAAGTCGTCCGGCGTGGGCTGCACCAGTTCCACCATCATGTCGCGGATGTGCTTGGGCGTGCGGAACTGGCCGTTCTGCCCTGCGGTTGCCAGCTTGCCCAGCATATACTCATACAGGTCGCCCTGCATATCAAGGTCGGCAATGTCGTGGGTGTAAAGATCCTCCAGCCCGGTGATGATCTTTTGCAGCACCTGCGGCGTGGGGATCAGGAACATGGCATCGTCCATGTACCGCGCAAAGGCGGTGTTGCCCTCATCCGGGCGGGTGGGGTCGTCTGCGATCTCCACCAGCTCGCCGTTTGCGTCAAAGTCCGGCAGACGGCCATACTTCATCTTTTTGATGGCAGGGAACACCCGCTGCTGCATGGTCAGGAAAATTTCGCGGGAATCTTTATCCTTGAAGCGGCTCCACCGCATAGACTGTCCTGCCGCGCTGGCCGGGAAGATGTGCTCCATCTTTTCGCCCGCCATGTTCTCAAAATCTTCGGTGGCAAGTTCTTTCTCGTCCAGTGACCGGATGAACATGAGATAGGTCAGCTGTTCAATGACGGTCAGCGGATTGGTGATGCCTCCTGCCCAGATGTCCGTCCAGATCTTGTCTACCTTATTTTTCAATGGCTCCTGTTACCATGCGTTCCTCCTGAATGTTTGCCAATCGCAAACGCTTTGCATCTCGAATTTTTGGTGATAATATCACAATTTTATTATAGCAGTGTACGATTATATTTTCAATGTAGAGCGTTTAGCAGACGTGCTTTCTTGATCGCAAGGCAAGAAATTAGTGGAACGTTAAAACAGCAATTTGCGATATGCAATTCAACGCTGTTGCTGTTACATGAAGAAGTTGAATTGCTATAAAACGGTAAAGTGAATTTTACCTGCTTTGCCGTTTTTTCTTTACATCTGGACTCCAACATGCTTTTGTGCTATTCAGCGATTCCATCGCGCAGCCTGCGCTCTGCTTATCAACTGATGATCTCCGGCGGTGATGTGAAAGCCGTACAGGGAGCAACACTTGTGCAGGCTACCCCGGTTGAAGCAGAACCGACCATCTCCGTATCGGCACTGTTGGAACTTCTGAAGGACGCAGACCCCTCTGTAAAAGCGCAGCTCCGCTTGGCTTTGCTGACCTGAATTGCAAAAAATAGCACGAATTGCAGAGTAATTCACAGACTTACTCCATCTGACACGAAAAATGCGGACCGTGCAAAAACCGTGCAAATGGTGTATAAAAAGAAAATCCCACGAGGAATCTTACGATTCTTCGTGGGATTTTGGTGCGCTCGAGGGAACTCGAATCCCTGGCCCTCTGATTAAAAGAATCAAAGGTGCATCATTCGTCAAATTTCAAAAGTTCGAAGAAGCACTATTTTCATCGTATCATCAAAAAACATAACTTTGCACACACCGCATTATTTGCATACAGCGTAATGCTTTGCAACCGTTATCTAGCTATTCAGGTGTGCAAAAAGTGTGCAAAAATGTGCAGACGGGCAAAACAAAGCCCAATGGACAAATCAATCACCGGTTTTATGGCAGGGTTTAGGACATCCGAACAGACACCAATTGATATAGAAATGAGGTTCACCATGAACAAACTGCTTTCCTGCAGCTTTAATATGGATACCGACCGGGTGGAAGCCCGGTTCGAGGATGGCACCACCCTTGCCATCGACTGCATCGCCGTGGAGGACGAGTACGGCAACACCCCGGCACAACGGGCGGAGCTGGACTGGCTGCTCTACAATAAGCCCTTGGAGTATGCACAGCTTGTACTGGGTGGAGGGATAGAGCATTATCTTTCGCTCGGTTGCGACCATGGCAGACTGGAAGATTGAGGATTCGGCAGCCGTTCGCAAAAAATTAAAGAATCATCTTTACAAAGGCCATTGCTATTTAAACGAAAATCGAATATAATATAGATAGGAAAGCGGACGTCATTCCGCTGGTGTGGCTGACACCTAAAATCCGATCGGATGCAGGACGTAAGGGCCTGAGGTTGGCGGGCAACGATAAAACCCGAAAGAGATGCAGGACGTAGGGGCCTGAGGTTGGCGGACACGATAAAATCAGTCGCAAGGGACATCGGACAGCACCACGGTGTGTAGATGCCCCTTTTATTTTGATTTCTGCTCAACTCGCTACCGATAGCAGACCTATTCCATTA
>ENA-OPYU01000443-OPYU01000443.1-human-gut-metagenome-genome-assembly--contig:-NODE-443-length-16710-cov-2.858289_pt1 | contig 16710 bp, 22 predicted proteins | sample MGYA00242637_ERZ504482 | MGnify/ENA primary metagenome ERZ504482 (study PRJEB26092, sample SAMD00036237) | human gut metagenome | host: Homo sapiens | study: EMG produced TPA metagenomics assembly of...
TTCGGTATGGGCGTGCATTCAACGCAGCCTTCATAAATGCAGCCTGCGCGCTTGACCGCTTCTCCTTTCTTCGTTTTTTCTTATATGTACCGTCACTTGTCATAATACGCGCTTTTACATTGTCTGCAAGCATCACTTTCAGATCATGGATCAGGCGTCTCTTAATTGCATCGTCATAAATCGGACATGCAACCTCCACACGTTTCTCTGTATTTCTCGTCATCATATCTGCCGATCCGATATAAACTTTCGCCGTTTCTCCTGTTCCGAACACAAACACTCTCGGATGTTCCAGATACCTTCCTACAATGCTCGTAACCCGCAGATTTTCCGTATTTTCTTTCACTCCCGGCAATATACAGCAGATTCCGCGTACGATCAGATCCACTTTTACCCCGTGCTGCAGACGCTTCCTGTACTTTTCGGATAAAATCCATATCCGTTACAGAATTCATTTTCATAATAATACGTCCATCCGCGCCTTTTTGAATTTCCTCATCCATATGTCTTAAAACTTTCCGTTTCAGACTAAACGGTGAAACGATCAGATGATGATACTCTCCGTCCAGATTGCCGATTGACATATTTTTAAAGAATACGGCCGCATCCTCGCCGATTCCCTGATGTGATGTCATAAGCGAATAATCTGTATACATTTTTGCCGTCTTTTCATTATAGTTTCCCGTTCCTACCTGGGTAATATAACGGATCTCATTTCGATTCCTGTATGTGATAAGACACAGTTTTGAATGAACCTTGTAACCGTCGAATCCATACAGCACACGACATCCCGCTTCCTCCAGACGCTCTGACCAGTCAATATTATTCTGCTCGTCAAAACGCGCCCTAAGTTCGATCAATACAGTTACTTCTTTTCCGTTCTCGGCTGCCGCACAAAGGTATTCTACAAGGCGGGCCTTTTTACGCCAGACGGTAGATCGTGATCTTGATCGTCATAACATCGGGATGAAACGCAGCTTCTTTAATAAGCTGCAAAAACGGATCCATACTCTCATATGGATAAGACAACAAAACATCTTTGCGTTTCACCTGCTCCATCACGCTGATCCCTTCGGCAAGCGCAGCGGCAGGCTGAGGTGTAAACGGCTCGTCGATCAGCGCTTTTCTCATAGATTCGGGAATCTTATCTGCGATTGCGAAAATAAACCCAAGCTTCATCGGCATTTTCGTCCTGAAAATACATTCCGGCGTAATCTTAAACCGGTCGCAGAAATATTTTTTCCATCTCTTTTCCGAGCGGAGCGGCTGTCTCAAGTCTTACAACTGCCATTTTACGTCTTTTATGAAGTGTTTCTTTCATAATATAACGGAAATCTTCATTATCTGCCAACGCTTCATCATCCGGTGCGATATCCGCATTCCGCGTTACGCAAATATAGTTTTTGTCAGATACCTGATACTGTTCAAACACAAGATCCAGATACTCCATGATCACTTTTTCCATTCGGATGTAGCGCACATCATGCCCCGGAAGATAGAGAACGTCCGAAATGTACTGTGGCACAGGCACAATGCCGAGCATGACATTATTTTCCATTTTCAGCGTCGCCACGACGTAAATATCTTTATTAAGCAGATGAGGGAACGGATGGTTCGCATCTACGATCTGAGGCGATAAAACCGGAAGCACCTGTTCTTTGAAATATTTTTTCACATACTTCTTTTCCTGCTGCTCCAATTCTTTAAAATCTAACCCACATACGCCATACGGCTGAAGCTGCTTTTTTATTTCCGCATATGTCTTATCTCTCTCCTTATAAAGAGGAGCTACCGCTTTATAAATCTCCTCCAACTGCTGCTTCGGAGTCATTCCCGAACGGATATCCTGTTTTTTACTGTCAGCTACTGCCATATCGTAAAGGCTGCCGACACGAATCATAAAGAATTCATCAAGATTACTTGTAAAAATTGCGACAAATTTCATCCTCTCCATAAGAGGAACACTTTCGTCCTGCGCCTCTTCCAACACACGCTGATTAAAACGAAGCCATGATAATTCTCGATTTTGCGTATACTCTAAAGTCTCTGTTTTTCCCATCATACCCTCTCCTTTTTGATTTTCCGACATTTCTCATCTTGTAAACTATCGTTTCATTTATCGTGAAAAATGATTTCTGCTTTTATTTTTGCCAAATATTCCATAAGATCATCAAACTTTCGTTCTGTGTACTTATATCCGTGTTCATAAAATGCATGCAGCGTTTCTTTATTTCTCTCAAGTCTTGAAACAGGCTTTACCTGCGGTCTGAGAATAAATATCTCACCTCGTTTTTCAAGCTGATCTAAATAATTCATCGTTTTATTATACTCAAAACTTCTTCTGAAGATCGTCCTGATCAAATTCGGATATGATTTATACGCTCTTTTATATACTCTCTGCATCGTCGGAGAAAGAACCGACTTCCTGTAACCTTGATTTTTCGTAAGAATCACGACGATCTTTCATTTTCCATCTGCTGTGCCCGTCTGATCGGAACAGAGTCCGCCAGTCCTCCGTCAAGGTACGGAACATTGTCGATATTAACGATCGGAGTAAGCAAAGGCATACTTGACGACGCTCTGCAAAGTTTCATCAGACGGTCGTTATCACTATCCTCTGTCATATACTCCGCTTTTCCCGTCAGACAGTTTGTCGTAACAATCTGACAGTTGATCTCCGAGTTAAAATATGTCTCGAAATCAAACGGAAGCAGTTCTTTCGGATATTTATCAAAGATCAGATCCATATTCATCAGACTTTTCTCTTTGACGAAGTCTCTGATCCCATAGTAATATTTTCCTTCTTTGTCAGTCGGTATCATACAGTCTCTCGTTCTTCCCGGCTGCCGCGAAACATAGTCCACCGCATTGCACGAGCCCGCCGAAACGCCGATCACATCCGAAAAATACAGATCTCTCTCCATCAGATAATCAAGCGCTCCCGAAGTAAATATTCCTCTTGTCGCTCCGCCTTCAAGAACAAGTGTTGCCTTCTTTATTGTCATATGGATAACCTCTTTTCTGCTACAATCTACTTCCCTCTTTTAACTTCTACATTATATAACTTTTTTCCTTATTGTGAAACCAGAAGTTGATTTTTAAACAAATCTTTTCAAATTCTTTTCAAAATCTTTACTTTTTGTTGTAGGTCATATCCAGAAGCTTCTCCTGCCTTATCCGACAATAATTCAGGTTTTTTCATAAATAAATTACCGGCCTTCCTTTGCTTTATTTTTTACTCAACAGCGCTTTCACTTCCTCTACAGTCAATACTTTCCCATAGGATATAACTTCGCCGTTAAACACTAATGCAGGTGTCGTCATTACTCCGTAACCGGCGATTTCCGCAAAATCTGTAACATGTTCAATCTCATAATCTAATCGAAGTTCAGATACTGCCGCTCTGGTTGCTTTTTCTAATTCCATACATTTTACGCAGCCCGAACCCAATATTTTGATCCCTTGCTCTTGTTTCTTATTTTCTGTATTTTGCATTGTTTCTGACGTGCAATTTTCACCACAACAGCATGATTTTGTTTCTTTTTTCTTTCCAAATAATTTCATTTCTTATTCGCTCCTTTTAAATAAATATCGCACTAAAAATATTAAAGAGATAACCTACAATGATAATACCCGACGTACAAATGGCAATAAATAAAGTCAATAATTTAGGCTTTACTGCCTTTTTCAACATGATTAAAGACGGCAGGCTTAATGTCGTTACTGCCATCATAAATGATAAGATCGTACCTAATTGTGCTCCCTTTGCAAGTAATGCCTCTGCAACCGGAATTGTTCCGAAAATATCAGCGTACATAGGGATACCGACAAGCGTAGCTAAAACAACACCGAACGGGTTATTACTTCCTAAAATACTTTCAATCCATGTTTCAGGTATCCAATTATGAATAATTGCTCCAATCCCCACACCGATCAAAATGTATGGAAATACTTTTTTGAATGTTCCCATCACTTGTTCTTTCGCATATTGAACTCTGTCCTTTTTGGTTAAGGCAGGGGAACTAATATCAACCCTACTTGCATTTTTGACGAAATCTTCTACATATTTTTCCATATGTAAGTTTTCAATGAAGGTGCCGCCGATGACGGCAATGATCAAACCTACAATCACATAAGCAAAGGCAACTTTAGCACCGAAAATACTCATTAACAATACAAGACTTCCCAAATCAACCATAGGGGAAGAAATCAAAAAGGAAAATGTTACGCCCAGTGGCAATCCCGCACTTGTAAAACCTATAAATAGCGGAATAGACGAACAGGAACAAAATGGTGTAACTGTCCCTAACAATGCGGATATAATATTTGCTCCGATGCCATGAAAACGCCCCAAAATTTTCTTACTTCGTTCTGGCGGAAAGTAACTTTGAATATACGAAATAAAGAAATCAATAAACATACAAATTGTGATTTTAATTACGTCATACAAAAAGAATTGAATACTTCCGCCTAATCGACTGTCAATGTCTAGCCCTAGTTGTGATAGACCCTTACCGATTAAACCATTTAACCACTTCATACCTAATATTTGGTCTTGGGAAAAAACGACCATATTGAATTGACTACTTCCAAAAAAGTCCCTCCTTCATACAACATATCAAATATTTTTGATGTGATAAAGTTTTATAAAAGCCACCTTTCGATGACTTTTATTTGCAGCAATTTGATTGATTTTCAGTATTTTGGCGTTGTTAATTCTAGCAATCGTTTTTGACGCGTATTCACTTCCGCTTTTACTTAGGCTGTAATGTGTCCATTTTCCCTCTTGTCTTGCATGAACAATGCCGGAATCGCAAAGTATTTTCATGTGATAAGATAAAGCTGACTGTCCGATGTTCATGTTTTCAATCAGAACACACGCACAATTTTTCGCCACTCTTCAAGTAATCTAAAATAGTAAGCCTTTTGTATCACAAAGAGCCTTAAAGATTTTTGCGTCTTTTGAAAAATCAGTCATCGCCGTCATTCCTCACATCAATTATTTTTGATATATACATCATAAGTCTTGTAAAGTGGTTTGTCAACATGTCACATCAAAATATTTTGATGTGTTTTTTCTTCCTCTTGTCTGCCAAAGACAAAAAAATGAAAAAGATAAAATAAACCGAGAGTCAACTGCATTCTGACTCTCGGCTTCATTTTTCAAACGGAGACGGAGGGATTCGAACCCTCGTGCCCCGGAGGGCAAACGCATTTCGAGTGCGCCCCGTTATGACCACTTCGATACGTCTCCATGAAGAGCTGTGCATGATTTCCATACACAGCTTTTACATTATAACAGAATTATTTCCAAAAAGAAAGAGGATATTTCAAATTTAATCAACCTTTAATCATCTTCCTCAGTCGAAACAGTATATGTCTGTCTCTTTCTTGCCATCTCGTCACTTTCAAGATACTCGTCATATGTCGTAATCTTGTCGATCAGTTGTCCACCCGGAACGATTTCCATAATACGGTTTGCAGTCGTCTGTACGATCTGATGATCCCGAGACGTAAAAAGTAAAACTCCCGGGAATTTGATCAGTCCATTATTAAGAGCTGTGATCGATTCCATGTCAAGATGGTTTGTCGGCTCATCAAGAAGAAGAACGTTTGCTCCTGAAATCATCATCTTAGAAAGAAGGCAGCGTACTTTTTCTCCTCCTGAAAGAACTTTCAGCTTCTTCACACCGTCCTCGCCTGAGAAGAGCATTCTTCCGAGGAATCCGCGAACATATGTGACATCCTTTTCTTCGGAATACTGTGTCAGCCATTCTGTGATATTATAATCACTGTCAAATTCTCCGCCGAAATCTTTCGGGAAATATGCCTGAGAAGTTGTCACTCCCCATTTATAAGTTCCTTCGTCCGGTTCCATCTCTCCGATCAGGATCTTAAAAACGAACTGTCTTTGCGACTTCATTACTTCCGACAAAAGCGACTTTATCATCGTGACCGAGAGTAAAGCTGATATTGTCAAGCACTTTCACGCCGTCGATCGTTTTAGAAAGACCTTCTACCGTAAGCACTTCGTTTCCGATCTCACGATTCGGACGAAAATCAATATACGGGTATTTTCTGCTGGACGGTTTGATCTCGTCAAGCTGGATTTTCTCAAGGGCGCGCTTTCTCGATGTCGCCTGCTTTGATTTTGAAGCATTTGCGCTGAATCGGGAAATAAAGTCCTGAAGTTCTTTGATCTTCTCTTCTTTTTCTTATTGGCTTCTTTCATCTGACGGATAAGAAGCTGACTTGATTCATACCAGAAATCATAATTTCCCGCATAAAGCTGTATTTTTCCATAATCAATATCTGCGATCTGCGTACATACTTTATTTAAGAAATAACGGTCATGAGACACAACGATCACCGTATTTTCAAAATTAATCAAAACTCCTCAAGCCACGCAATCGCATCCAGATCAAGGTGGTTTGTCGGCTCGTCAAGAAGCAAAATATCCGGATTACCGAACAGCGCCTGTGCGAGAAGCACTTTCACCTTCTGCGGACCTGTCATATCTTTCATCATTTTATAATGAAGATCTGTCTCGATTCCAAGACCATTCAAAAGAGACGCCGCGTCTGATTCAGCTTCCCATCCGTTCATCGTAGCAAATTCACCTTCAAGTTCACTTGCCTTTATTCCGTCTTCATCCGTGAAATCTTCTTTTGCATAAATCGCTTCTTTTTCTTTCATAATCTCATACAGTCGGGCATTCCCCATGATCACCGTATCAAGAACCGGATATTCATCATATTTAAAATGATCCTGCTGTAAGAAAGAAAGACGCTCTCCCGGAGTGATCGCCACTTCACCGTTCGTCGGCTCAAGCTGACCTGATAAAATCTTCAAAAAACGTAGATTTTCCGGCTCCGTTAGCGCCGATCAGACCATAACAGTTTCCCTCTGTGAACTTGATATTTACTTCTTCAAAAAGCGCTTTTTTTCCCACGCGCAGAGTTACATTATTTGCACTGATCATTACAATATCTCCTTTTTTGAAACTTCGTTTTACGGGATATGTGATGCTTAATACGCACCAACGCCTATATTAACATATAATCCATGAAAAAGGCAAGGACTTATAGGAAACATGTACGTTTCCCCAATCCCTGCCTTCTGTTTCCGAAAGCTCCTATAATTTTAAGCTGTTCTCTCAATGCCTGCTGTTCATATCGCTGTATACTTCACAAAACCTGGCGGCAACGGAAACCGGTTCGTTTCCCGCATAAAGATGAGAAGCATCTCCCAGCTTCAACCCCCGAAAACAAGCGATTCCCTTCTCTCGTTCTTCTGTCACTATTTCCGTCACCGATGTCGGAGCAAACGCAAAATACTGCCATGCCGAAAAAGGCGACATATTCCACAGATGCGACAACAACGCGCACGTAATCCCAAAATGGCAAAAAAACGTCACGGTCTCCGTGCATTCTCTCTCCACTCTATAACTGCTGCCTTCACGAACATATCCATGCTCTGCAAGAAATCTGTCAAACTCAAGAGTTACCCTGTCATATACTTCCACCGCATCTGAATTTTGGCATAGATCGGATTTTCTCCACGCATCCCTGTCCATACATTCTCCATGTTCCATCCAATACGACGGAACGATATCCCACACGATTCTCGGCACATACCGACCATTTTCTTTCTCCGCGGTAGGATAAGCCTTTTGAAGATGTACCGCCTGATTCAGATCGATCCTTGCCGGAAATTCTCTCAGCCATTCTACAGTCTGTGCGGTCTTTCCCACTTTATCCAGACAGTACTGCGCCGTGTCTTTCGCTCTTCCAAGGGGAGAAACATAACAGCTTCCGAGATTCAAGTCAGCCGCCCGTTCGGCAAGCAGTTTTGCCTCACGATGTCCATTTTTTCGTCAGCGTATCATTTATGTAATCCGGATCTCCATGTCTGATAAATAAAATCCTCACTGTCTATCTCCTGCCTTTCTTTTATGCAAAGCGTCCGTTTTAACCATCGTTTTGCAAGTCCGGTCCACATCCCCACTTCGTCTAATGCGCCATATATATGCGCCTGCTCTTCCTCTGTCCATTTATCAGGACGTTCTTTTAGTTTTTGTTCAAACCATTCTTCTGTGGCGACAGACATCCCATGTGCCCCTTCCGCAAATACATGATGCGCATAAGGTACGCCCGCCTTCCTGCATGCTTCGGCAAACAAATACCCGTTTTCCGCCGAAACGGTCTTATCTTCAAGAGTATGCCACAAAAACACGGCGGCATCTCTTCTGTCACATGTTTTTCGACCGACAGATATTCCCGCTCTTCTTCATCAGAATCTTCTCCGAGCAAAGCTAAAAACGAATCTTCGTTTCTATACTTTCCCGAAGTGATTACCGGATAACCGAGTATCATCGCATCCGGTCTGCATGAAACTTCTTTAAGAAGAGAATTTTCTTCTTTTATATCCTGAAAATGAACTCCGAGACTTCCGCATAAGTGCCCGCCTGCCGAAAATCCGCATACAGCCACTTTCTCCGGATCGATCCGGCACTGTTTCGCATAATAACGTACGAGCCGCACCGTTCTGGCCAGATCTCTAAGCGGCTGAAGGTGCAAAGGCTCGCCTTCCGATGTCGGATTCACACTGTATGTAAGTACAAGCGCATTGTATCCGGCCCTATAAAATGTTCGTGCGACGATATCGCCTTCCGATGATGACACCTGACGATAGGCTCCGCCCGGCACAACGATCATTGCCGGACGGATCTGCCCGTCTTCATGCATATAACTTATCACATAAGGAATATCTCTTTCTTCACTTTCATACGAATATTCCTCTCTTTTCCAAATTGCCGTTCTCTTACCTATCATTTTTCCACCTCTTTTATACCGATCGGCAAAAACATTTTCAACAATATACCTTGCCGGCGCAAGGATGATTCTTATAACTTGACATCTGCCAAATACGGATTCTCCGCTTCGTAAAACTTCTCATTTTCAACTGCCTCTGCCAGCTTCATATCAATCGGCATACGGCCAAGCACCGGAACGTTCATCTCCCGAGCTGCTTCCTCTACATGACTTTCTCCGAACACTTTAATCTCTTTTCCACAGTCAGGGCATTTTACATAACTGTAGTTTTCTATGATCCCAAGTACCGGAATATTCATCTGTTCCGCCATATTCGCCGCTTTTTTCACGATCATCTGTACAAGATCCTGTGGAGATGTCACGATCACCACACCGTCTACCGGAAGCGACTGAAATACTGTCAAAGGAACGTCTCCTGTTCCCGGCGGCATATCTACAAACAGATAATCAATATCGCCCCACATAACATCTGTCCAAAACTGCTTCACAACTCCCGCAATAATCGGACCTCTCCAAATAACGGGCGCGGATTCGTCTTCCAGGAGAAGATTGACCGACATAATTCTTGTCTCATCTTTTGCAATACATGGAAGAATCCCTTCTTCCGTTCCTCTTGCTTTCTCATGTATTCCGTACATTTTCGGAATAGACGGACCTGTAATATCCGCATCTAAAATTCCGACTGTATATCCTTTTTCTCTCATCATTCTTGCGAGCGACGCCGTCACAAGCGATTTACCGACACCGCCCTTTCCGCTGACTACACCGATTACTTTTTTAATAGATGAATATTTGTTTTCCGGTTCACGGAAATCCTCTTTTTTGCTGCTGCATGAATCTGCATGTGCGCATCCTGCGCAAGATTCTTCTGTACATCCGTTTGTATTTTGCTGTTCTGGCATGATCTGCTACCTCTTTCTATAATTTACTCTTTTCTAAGTATAACACATTCGGGCAAAATCTTGTACTGATTTTGCCCGAATATCATTTCTCATTTATTAATCATTTATTCATATTCATTTAACGTCTGTTTACAACCGTTCCACTGTTATCTTGTCACATCGTTGAGCCATTTATAACTTCGATACCGTTTATATGTGATCGGTATTTTAATAATCTCATCACTCATAAGTATCACATAAACAACCGGCACACTTAGCTTAAATACAAATGCCGCAAGAAAACCGAACAATATCGAGCAGCACCACATCGTCGTCATATCGAGAATCAATCCGAATCTCGTATCGCCGCCCGAACGGAACACCCCCACGACAAGCGTTGTATTAATCGCCTGGCCGACAACAAAATAAGACATAACAAAAAACATGATCCTCAAATATTCTTTTGCCGTACCGCTCAAAGTCAGTGCCGCCGATGCCAAAGGCGAAACCGCAAGAATCACAGTTCCTCCCAATATTCCCATGATAATGCTCAATATAAGAAACCGTTTTGCATATGCTTTCGCATACTCTGTCTTTTTCTCTCCGATCGTCTTTCCAAGATAGATCGCCGCCGCGCTGGACAACCCAAACGATACAACTGTCGCAAGCTGTCTTGCCACCTGCGCCACTGAATTTGCCGCCACAGCCGCGCTTCCCATATGACCGAGTATCGCTGTGTTCGCCGCCGTTCCAAGTCCCCATAAAACTTCATTGACTACAACCGGAAGGGCATAACGCATAAAATCAGAAAATAGAATTTTATCCGTATGAAGCACATATTTGAACCTCAGCCTGATCTCCCTGTTAAATAAACGGGCATATATCGCAACAAGCACAACTTCCAGAATACGGGCGCAAAGAGTTCCAAGCGCCGCTCCTGCCACACCCATCTTCGGAAGTCCGAGCAGACCAAAAATGAAAATCGCATTCATTATGATATTGCATATAAGAGACAGAAGATAGACAACTGTTGCCACAACAACCCGTTCCACACTCCGCATAATATACAAATATGCCTGCGTAACTCCCATCATTATATAGGTAAACGCCACAATTCTCAGGTATTTAACTCCTTCCGAAACAACAACCGGATCGTTTGTAAATACCTGCATTAACAGTTCCGGTACCGCAAGAGCCGACACAGTAAAAAGCGCCGTCACACAGACCGCTGCTTTTACTGCCATTCCTAATATCTTTTCAATCGCATCCCGGTCGCCTTTTCCCCAATACTGAGCCGTGAGCACCGTCGCTCCGGAGGTCAGACCGAACAGGAACAATGTCATAATATACTGAATCTGTCCTGCCAAAGATGCGCCGGATAAAGCTTTTTCTCCAACAGCGCCTAACATAATGACGTCTGCCGCCGTCACGCCTACGTTGATCAGATTTTGAAGAGCCATAGGAACAACGAGCGCCAGCACCGTTTTGTAAAACTTTCTCCGGTCAATTTCTATATGATTTTCTCTCTTTAGCATGATATTTTCCGTAAACTACCTTTACTTATTCTTTTGCTGCCCTGTAATGATTCTGCAGCTGTTTTTCGATCATTCTTTTCCGTTAAAGCAATACGTACACACTTTACACGGATCGATTCCGATCGATGCAATCAGATCATCCAGACGGTGGAAACGAAGAGTCGTAAAATTCTGGATCTTCCGAATCTCTTCTACCATCTTCGCATAACGGCAGCTGTCCGGATCGGCATATTCCGCAAGCACTTCTGCCGGACAGTTTTCTCCTTCTGCCTCTTGAATGATCCTGCGTGTGATCAGATCAAGATCTGATTTGGATCTTGAAAAATTCAAAAACTTACAACCGTACACAAGCGGCGGACACGCCGGACGTACGTGCACTTCTTTCGCTCCGCTCTTATAGAGAAATTCCGTCGTCTCCCGAAGCTGCGTTCCGCGCACGATAGAATCGTCGATCAAAAGCAGTTTCTTATCTTCGATCAGAGACTGCACCGGAATCAGCTTCATCTTTGCGATCAGATTTCTCTGACTCTGGCTTGTAGGCATAAATGACCTCGGCCACGTCGGCGTATATTTAATAAACGGTCTCGCATACGGTATTCCCGATTCATTAGAATATCCGATCGCATGTGCGATCCCAGAATCAGGAACTCCGGCTACAATATCAGGATGCACAGAATCTCCATCGCGCTTTGCAAGCATACTTCCACATTTATAACGCATTTCTTCTACATTGACGCCTTCGTAAGAGGAAGTCGGATAACCATAATAAACCCATAAAAAAGAACAAATCTTCATCTCTTTTCCCGGAGCTACCAACTGTTCCACGCTTTCCGGAGTAATCAGATCGATCTCTCCCGGCCCTAATTCTTTGTACGCTTCATAACCGAGATTAATATACGCTGAATTTTCAAAAGAAACACAGTACGCCTCTTCTTTCTTACCGACAACAACCGGAGTTCTTCCATATCTGTCACGCGCCGCATAAATTCCGTCTTTCGTCATAAGAAGCAGCGTAAGAGAGCCGTTTACAGTTTCCTGCGCATAACGGATTCCTTCCACAAGCGTTTCTTTCTTACAGATCAAAGATGCCACAAGCTCTGTCGCATTGATCTTACCTCCGCTCATCTCCTGAAAATGGGAATGCCCTTCTTCAAACACTTTTTCTAAAAGTTCTTCTTCATTATTGATCTTTCCAACCGTAACGATCGCAAAACTTCCGTGATGCGACTGTATAAGAAGCGGCTGCGGCTCGTAATCAGAAATACATCCGATTCCAAGATTGCCTTTCATCTCATCTACATCCCTGTCAAATTTTGTACGAAAAGGAGCATTTTCTATATTATGGATCGCACGGCAGAACTCTCCGTTTCCATACGCAGCCATTCCGCCTCTTCTCGTTCCGAGGTGAGAATGATAGTCCACGCCGTAAAATAACTCCAATACACAGTCTTTTTTTGATGCAACTCCGAAAAATCCACCCATTTTCTATGTGCCTCCTGTAAATTTATCAAATTCATTCTGCTATTTATCTTTCACCTTATAAAGGATAAGGAGTTCCCGGCGATAAGTCAATACTTTCTTTCATATGCCTGCTATTATCGTTTATTATAGATATATATAAGCAGAAGTTCTATTCCTTTATTTTTGCCGCTTTGGCATCAAAATCATTCTCCCTGCAAACGATTCCCATTTTCTCCGTCTATACAATAAGAGGATGCCTTATTTTGACATCCTCTTACCTGTTAGTCTTCCAAGGCTTCTTTCATCTCTTTCATTTTTTCCATGAAGCCTTTCTTTTTCTTCTTCTCGACTTTCCCTGTTGTCTCATCATGTTCATGAAGTGTATTTCCCGTCAATTCATCAAATCTTCGCAGCGCTTCTTTCGCCTCCGAACTTAATCTTTCCGGAGTCTGGATCTCAAGCGTCACATAATGATCTCCTCTTGCCTGTGGATTACGAAGAGACGGAACTCCTTTTCCTTTAAGGCGCACTTTTGTATCTGTTTTCGTTCCCGGTTTTACATTATAAATCACATCTCCGTCTACCGTAGGAATACGAATATCTCCTCCGAGCGCCGCTACCGCAAATGAAATCGGATGCGTAGAGAAAATATGAATATCTTGTCGTTTTAACGACGGATGCGCCGAAACATTCACTTCTACAAGAAGATCTCCCCGTGGTCCGCCGTTTACTCCCGGTTCTCCCTTGTCTCTGATACGAACGCTCTGGCCGTTATCAATTCCTGCCGGGATAGACACTTTGATCTTCTTTCGGTTTGCAATGTATCCGCTTCCTGCGCATTTTGAACATTTTTCCTTAATCACTTTACCGGAGCCTCCGCAGTTAGGACATGTCTGCACATTTTTGGAACTGTTCCGAAAAAAGGACTGGGATGTATAGACAACCTGCCCCCCGGCCCCCGCATTTCGGGCATGTTTCGGGAGATGTTCCGGGTTTTGCCCCTGTTCCATTACATGTTTCACATGGATCTTTCAAAATAAGATCTAATTCTTTTTCACATCCGAAAACCGCTTCCTCAAATGTGATTCTTATACTTTTTCTGACATTTGCGCCTCGCATCGGTCCGTTACTTCTTCCGCCTCGTCTTCCGCCGCCGAACAGGTCGCCGAAAATATCGCCGAAAATATCACTGAAATCCGCACCGCTAAAGTCAAAGCCTCCGAAACCGCCTGCGCCGCCCGCGCCGCCATCGAATGCCGCGTGACCAAACTGATCATATTTCTGTCGTTTTTCAGGATCGCTTAAAACAGCATATGCTTCTGATGCCTCTTTAAATTTCTTTTCCGCCTCGGCATCCCCCGGGTTCATATCGGGATGGTACTTCTTTGCCAGTACACGGTATGCTTTTTTGATCGCCGCCTCATCAGCATCTTTCCCGATGCCGAGCACCTCGTAATAATCTCTCTTTGACTCTGCCATAATACGAATACTCTACCTTTCCTCAAGAAAAATTCTACGAAACCGCTTTTTACACGATCCCGTAGAATTTTTTATTTTACATTTTGCCTGATATTTCAAAGCTTTTATCTCGTTTCCTCTGATATCTTAAACTTCTTTATAATCTCCGTCTACGACATCATCTCCGTTGAATCCTTCCGGAGCCGGTCCTGCATCCTGACCTGGATTCGGTCCTGCTGCACCTGCACCTGCCGCTGCGCCTGCCTGCTCATACATCTTTGTGAAAAGTTTCTGTGCGCTTTCCATCAGTTTTTCCTTCGCAGCTTTGATCTCAGCCACATCGGCTTCAGATGTATTTTCCGGAGTTGATTTTGCCAGCACGTCTTTTAACGCCTGCATATCGGCTTCTACAGCCGCTTTATCGTTGGCATCCAGTTTATCGCCGACTTCCTTGATTGCCTTTTCTGTCTGGAATACCATCGCATCAGCTTCGTTTCTTGTATCGATCGCCTCTTTACGTTTCTTATCCTGAGCTTCGAACTCAGCAGCTTCTTTTACCGCTTTATCAATATCGGAATCTGACATATTAGAACCTGCTGTGATCGTGATATGCTGTTCTTTTCCTGTTCCGAGATCTTTTGCAGATACGTTGACGATACCGTTTGCATCAATATCGAAAGTAACTTCGATCTGCGGGATTCCACGCGGAGCCGGCGGGATTCCGTCAAGTCTGAACTGTCCGAGTGATTTATTATCTTTTGCGAACTGTCTTTCTCCCTGTACGACATTGATATCTACCGCTGTCTGGTTGTCTGCCGCTGTAGAGAATATCTGGCTTTTCTTTGTCGGGATCGTTGTATTTCTCTCGATCAATCTTGTGGCAACTCCGCCCATTGTTTCGATAGAAAGAGAAAGCGGTGTAACATCAAGAAGAAGGATATCTCCTGCTCCTGCGTCTCCTGCAAGTTTTCCTCCCTGAACAGAAGCTCCAAGAGCAACACATTCATCCGGATTCAAAGATTTGCTCGGTTCTTTTCCTGTCAGTCTCTTTACTTCTTCCTGTACTGCCGGAATACGTGTAGATCCGCCTACAAGCAATACCTGACCGAGATCTGCCGCTGTAAGTCCCGCATCGGAAAGAGCGCGTCTTACCGGCTCTGCCGTTCTGTCTACGAGATCTCTTGTCAGCTCATCGAATTTTGCTCTTGTCAGATTCATATCAAAGTGTTTCGGTCCTTCGGCAGTTGCCGTAATGAACGGAAGGTTGATATTTGTTGTTGTTGCGGAAGAAAGTTCTTTTTTGCTTTCTCTGCCGCTTCTTTTAATCTTTGAAGAGCCATCTTATCCGTTGAAAGGTCAACGCCTTCTTTTGCCTTAAAATCTGCCAGCATATAATCTGTAATCTTCTGGTCAAAGTCATCACCGCCAAGACGGTTATCTCCTGCTGTTGAGAGAACTTCGATCACGCCGTCGCCGATCTCGATAATGGAAACGTCAAACGTACCACCTCCAAGGTCGTATACCATGATTTTCTGCTCTTTCTCATTGTCCAGGCCGTAAGCAAGAGCCGCTGCCGTAGGCTCGTTGATGATACGTTTTACATCAAGACCTGCGATCTTTCCTGCATCTTTTGTAGCCTGACGCTGCGCGTCGTTGAAGTATGCCGGAACTGTAATAACAGCTTCCGTTACTTTTTCTCCCAAATAACCTTCTGCATCCGCTTTCAATTTCTGAAGGATCATTGCGGAAAATTTTCCCTGAGGAGAATATTTTTTTGCTCATCGATCGTCACTTTAAAATCGCTTCCCATCTCTCTTTTGATAGAAGAAATTGTTTTGTCTGCGTTTGTAACTGCCTGACGTTTTGCCGGCTCTCCTACGAGACGCTCTCCTGTCTTTGTAAACGCTACGACTGACGGCGTTGTTCTTGCGCCTTCTGTGTTTGCGATCACTGTCGGCTGTCCGCCTTCCATAACAGCTACGCAACTGTTTGTTGTACCAAGGTCAATACCGATTATTTTTCCCCATGATTTTTTCCTCCTGCTTCTTATCGCTTTTTATTATTCTGAAATAAAGTTGCTTTTCTACTAATTTGCTACTTTTACCATACTGTGTCTTACGACGCTGTCATGATACATATAGCCTTTTTGAAATTCTTCCGTGATGATGTTTTCACCCGCTTCCTCATCTTCCACATGCATAACCGCATTATGGAAATCAGGATTAAATTCCTGGCCTACCGCTTCGATCGGTTTTACACCGACCCCTTCCAAAGTCGTCATGATCTGTTTGTAGATTTTTTCCATTCCTTCTACAAAAGGATCTTCCTTACTTTCCTCCGGCACGGCTGCAAGACCACGTTCAAAATTTATCGATAACCGGAAGAATTTTTTCTATGATATCTTTCGCTCCGATTTCATACATTTGAGATTTTTCTCTCTCTGTACGCTTGCGGAAGTTATCAAACTCTGCCATTTGACGGGATTGAGACGATCAGTCAATTTCTTTCAATTCTTCATCGTTTCTTTTTATCTTTTTTTCC
>ENA-OPYU01000444-OPYU01000444.1-human-gut-metagenome-genome-assembly--contig:-NODE-444-length-16667-cov-6.273216_pt1 | contig 16667 bp, 13 predicted proteins | sample MGYA00242637_ERZ504482 | MGnify/ENA primary metagenome ERZ504482 (study PRJEB26092, sample SAMD00036237) | human gut metagenome | host: Homo sapiens | study: EMG produced TPA metagenomics assembly of...
AAAAAATGCTCCTGCCTGAGTGGGATATTTCACAAACCTTCCTTGTTTCACATCAACTTTTGCATAGGGTTCATTTCCACCATTCAGATAAGCAGGAGCCGTCAGATTGAAAGGCGATATTTTGCGAGCATAATCACGTGCTTTCCCCTGTGACGGTCCCTTGGATATGGCATCTACAGTTCCAGGCCTCATGATGTAATCATCCGCTTCTCCCTGCCGGATATACATATACTCGGTATTATACCACAATTCATCATCTCCTGTCCCATATCTTCCTCCATACCATTGAATTTTCACTTTAGCATACCTAGGGGTCGTTCCGGTATTTTTTTCCCGTTACTCCCATACGGAAATAGATACGTCCCCTACCTTCCACATAAGTTCCATTTTCTCCCTTATACTTATTAGGAAGCACCTTATAATGCTCTGCGACTCCCGGATTATCAGTCCCGACATTCGGATCAAAGCTTGGAGTAGAGCTCAGAACAATGAAATTCCCTTCTTCCACTTCCGCTTTCCATAGACCGAGTGTACCTAAATCCTGAGGACGTTCATTTGTTCCGTCCCTCCTTTTCTGCTGTCCGGTAATAATTCTTTCACCCTGTTCATCATTTCTAAAAAAATGCGCCTATATAGCCGGTTCCATACGGATTAAATTCAAAACGTTTCCCGTGTTGACTGGCATGAACTTTTATCTCTCTTTGCAGGCTACCTCCGTCTTCATCTTCAGCAGACAAAAAAATCCGATAAGTTTCCTGTGTACCCATTATGTTTTGCTCATCCAACAACACATCCATATAGCCCGTTCCGGTTTGAGATGCCTTATCATAGATATATGAGAAACGAGAGGTAGTATAGGTTATCGTGATTCCACTGTCTTTCACATCTCCATTTAGCAACACCAAATCATTGAATACCTTTTCTGTTTCTGCTGCTAATCCCCCGGCTCCCACATAAAGTTGAGGCATCACTTTGACTACCGGCATATTAGAGGTAAAGGAAATACGTGCTCCATTAAAATCAGTAATACTGACCTCCAAGTCCGATACATTCAGTACCTTAATACCTGATATATTCCAATCTTCATCCACATTCTCCCATTCAGACGCCTCTATGTTCACCATCAACGGCTCCTTAATATATCCGGTCAAATCCAATTTTGTATTCTTGGGTAAGCTATAATTTACCGGATTCGAAGCAATCTTCAATTTGCAAGACGGATTATAATTATCCCCCATATCTATTGTAAAGTTTACAGCCTCACTTTCATTAGTAACGGAAAGAGGGTCATTGGCAGGCAGGATGATACGGTTCACCTTTTTCTCCCAATCCCATTCGGCTGTCGGAGTACCTTGGGTGAAATAACTTCCGTCATCAACCACAGTAAATGTACGTATCACACTCCGTTCAATAGCCGGACCATCATAAGTGGCTGTCAGCGGAACAAGATTCGGCAAATTACTGAACATTATTCCTTTAAATGCCTGGTCCAAATCATCTTCAGCCCTCAATATGACATCTACCCGTACCCCCATTCTTTCAAGAGCCAATTGCAATATAGATACTGTTGTATTATCTTCCAATGTCGCTCCCTGTCCGCCAGATAACACGGTCACATTCTTTATTTCCTGCATCATTGGAATAATTTGTTCTGATGAGGAAAAAATCAGCGGGATAGGCTATATGATTCAAATCACCATAATGAGTGATAGCATCCAATAAAGTCCGGACCGGTTGATAAGCCGGCTCATTGGCCAAAAACACAAAATCGTAACTTCCTGCATTAATGGGATGACGAATAATATCACCGGAATGTGCATTATAAAATAGGTTGGTTACTTTATCACCCGTTGTTTTGTCAAATGCCAAAACACGGAGCGTATGAATGATATAATCTTCCGGAGTCCCAGAATGCACACTACCCGTATGAGGTGCCATTCCCCTAATAGATATAAATGTACCTTCCACATCGCTAGCGGTGAAAGTTTCATCCATACAAGAAGTAAAGACAGCCAGCCACAGTAAGCAGAGCCAGTTTCTATAGGTTTTATTATCTCTTTTCATCATTCATTATCCCCTTCCATCTAACATGAATACTCATCTAATTCTTATACTGCAAATATCGGGAAATAGAGTGAGGCTGTGAATTATATTCATTTCTGAAACAGACAATAATCCAACTGACTGACAACTTATTATGCAATGAGTGCAAGCGGCTGTTGCAAAATATAAAAAACAAGCTCCATCCAAATAGACTTTTTGCATTGTACGCACTATCCGGATAAAAAAGGTTGCGATATTCGTAATTCGTGGCAAATGGCACTCTTTACAAACTATCGATAATAGCTTGTTGTTTTTGTAAAAAATCTATGCGCTGCATCTCGCCACTCTCTGAAATCAAGATAGAATGACGCTTTAATGATTGGATCCAGTTACATTGCATCCGGCAGATATGAAAACTTTGTGAATCCATTGAATTGATGGAATACACCCGCAATAAACTTATTTGAAAATCCCGTTTTTCTATATAGCTATAGGTAGCCTCAAAATGAATATTAGAAAGATAAAAACAAACTTTTCCGCCTTCACTGAATTCTCCCGTTACCGAAAGTTCCTCCATCATGGCAAGCAACTGATACAGCTCGGTTTTCAAATGCAATACATCATCATCGGTTATCAGTTTAAGAACGGCAAAGTATTTTATCTCCTTTACAAAAGAATAAAAGATGTTCGTGTCCCATATAAAATGCGTTTTCCGGCATTTCTTCACGCTTTCACATAGTTTCTTATGTGCACTCACAATCCGGTCTTCCACCTGCATATCTCTTAAAGAATTAGGAGTCTTGATCTCACCATTCTGATAAATCCAACGGCAAAGACGAAATTTAGACAGATACTCATATTCAGAATAAAGAGTAAACGGCAGCAAATTGGAAGCAGTATAAACTTCTGTTGTTTCATCCTTTTTCACATAATCAAAAATTTGCAGATAACGATGGATTATCTCATAATAGCCTTCCATTGAATCAGAAGACTTCAATAAATTCAAATCAAAGGTCACTCTGTCCGAAAGGTGATTTCCTATAATCTGATCAATGGAAATACCCAGTCTTCGAGAGATCAAGGCAACTTCTTCAAGGGTAAAAGAAACCTCTCCCCGTAGCCTGCGGTAAACGGCTTCCTTTCCCATACATAATGTATCTGCCAGATAGCCTGCCAAATTCTGCTTTTCAGGAACACGTGCCTTCATGGCTGTAATCAGTTCATTCACAATCTTATTCTTCATTCTTTTCCCCTTCTTTGGTTATTAACAAACAGACTGCAAATTTAAGTTATGGAAATGGGAATTCTATGCTCTAAAACAGAGATGAAAGACTTTCTATCTTTCTGATTCACGACCAATTGAGGAATAAGAAAACAGATAACGAAAAAAAGTAAATAAACAGATTATTTACTTTCATTTTCAGTAAACAGAATTTCTTTCCTATTTCGTTTTTCGTAAATAGGAAACTATTATAAAGTGCTTATTATTTCACGTTGTTGTTGGAAAAACTGTATACGCTGCATCTCTCCACTCTCTGAAATCATAGTCGAGAATTTCTTCAGTGACTGTATCCATTCTTTCAAACTGAGGAACATTCCACAATCCTGCGTAGTAATGGAGTTGATAGAATACACCCGTATCAAACTGAGTTGTACCGAATCAGCCTCCAGATAGCTGTAGGTGGCTTCAAAATTAATATGAGACACGTAAATATGTACACTGTTACCTGCTTCTGTCTTTCCCTTAGAAGCCAAGTCTTCCAATTCGTCGGTCAGTTGCAATAGTTCTTCTTTAATCTGATGTTTGTCCTCTTCTGTGATAAGATGAATCCCGGCAAAATACTGTATGTCATTTATCAGATGATGAAAAATCATACTATCCCAGATATAATCCACAGAATGTATATGTCCGGTAGCAGATACAAAATCATTTTGAATATCATATATTTTTTGAGGAACTTCCACCTTGTCAAAATGCTTGCACTGAATATGCTTGTTTTGATACATCCATTTAAAGAGGCGAAACTTAGACAATGATTTATGTTTCAAAGAAAGTGTTTGGGGGATAATATTGGAAGAAGTACCCATGGAAGAGGAAGGATCGTTTTGCAAAGCATGTAACACATTGACATACTTTTTTAATAATGAATAGTAAGTTTCAAACGGATCTTCATGATCCACCACATTCAAATCGAATACGGCATTGGAACTGAAACAGACTCCTATTACATTATCTAATGAAACACCTAACTTTCTTGATATCAAAGCAGCTTCCTCTAATGTAAAAGGGACCTCACCACGCAACCTCCGATAAATAGCCTCTTTACCGATATACAAAGTATCTATTAACAGATTGGCCAGATTTTCTTTAAGTGGCAAGTTTTTCTTTTACAGCTTCAATCAAGCTCGTGTTTAGTTCATTTTGCATCATTATAGTTCTTATATGAGTGAGTTATTTGTAATAATAACAAATATCAAAGGAGAGTTGTTTCGAAATGCGTAACTAAACGGACAGACCGCTACTTGTAATCAGTAAATATTCAAAATAAAAAGAGGCGTAATACTGAATATGAAATACAGCCTACACCTCTTCGATTGAAGAAGAAAAAATCAATCAACCATAACTCCCCAATCAATCTTCGGGCACATAAATAATTTCCCCATTATCCAATTCGTATGCAATCCCCACCTTTCTACCCTTCTTTCCGCTTTTGGCATCCTGATCCTCAGAAGGTGTATAGCGGTTTATCTTCTGCCCTTCCTTGGTTATAATTTCCATGTTTTCCTTACCCGGATTCTTCACCATCGTAAAATCCTCCTGACTAAACATTTCAGTCATATTATAACGGGTAACCAAGGCTACCATTAACGCTACCGCAAACACCATCGCCACATCAAACAGATTGCTGACCACGCTCATCGGGTCACTATCCTCCTCTTTTCTTAATAAATTACGTTTCATCTCAAGCTGTATGTTTTTCAGTGAGCAATTCAGAAAGGAATTCCAGATTAGTCATATCCTGCAAATACCAGCGTTGCTTCACCTGTTGAGTTATGAAACCGATGGCACTAGAAAACAGACCAACTACAGTTGTAGCAAAAGCGACTTGCATATTGTATGCCATAGAAGCGATATCACCAGTAGAAAGTCCCACCAAAGCAGGTCCCATTGGAATCAATGTACCCATCAATCCAAGCATCGGTCCCATCTTGGTCAATGTTTTTGAAATAGCCAAATCCTTATCAGCAGTAATTTCAAAATCAGCCAACAGACGCTGCACATGTGCCGGACGGTCTTTTGACCCCAACACCCGACGGATATACACAATGACCAACGAGTTCGACTTCACTGGAAGTTTGCTTTCCAATTCGGGCAAAGTATCTATAGTCAGTGCATCAAGCTGTTGACGCAACAACGCATCTGTACGCCGAATAGCCAAATATTGCCCGAAAAAACTGCCTATCAATAATAGCGAACGGATGAAAAGAACAATAAGCAATACAACAACAGGAACTAAAAGTCCGTTCGAAATCCAAAACAGAATGTCTGATATAAGATTCATAATGTCAGTAAGTTTTAAATGTTTGTTTTTATTCGTCTATATTTATATATAACCAATCCAATGAGTCCTCCACCTGCCAGCATAATTATCAAGCCGGTCAATGCCCCCCAATCCACCTCGCTTATACCTGTTACGGCGGTACGACCATTTACAGTAGCAATAATTCCCAATATGGCGGTCAATGCATTAGTGAGGAACAATAGTTCCAACCGTAATTCCTTTTCCGGCAAGAGATAACGAAGAAACAATGTGCCTACAGAAATTAATATCAATACACCTACCGCCATACTCCATGCGACAAGAGAAAAGGAAACACCCGGAAAAGAGAAGATAAGATATACCAATCCGCTAAACAAGACAGGAAATATCAAAATACCCGGAAACCAACGTAAAGCACGGTAAGCCCAAAGAGTACGTTTCTTAACAGGACCTGTAGTAAGCACATGAACAGCCAACATACAAAAAGCCATCTGTAAGGCAACTTCCACTGTAAGCACCACCGAAGTGTCAAGCATCAATTGGGCATCTGCCAGCCAATCAGCAATCTGTGTCTTAGACTGCTGAATTGCATATGGGCACATCAGCCCCACAAAAAGGGCGGCTACAACAGCTATTGCTGCAACCGATCCTCGTTTGCGGAATGTCTGTTTCATCATAAAATTGAAACAGACCAATATCATAAGAACAACTACAATTGTTTCCATAGCCTGTTATTCCTGCATTTTTTTGACGGCGACAACGCACCAATACAATTAAAACAAGAACAGCAGCCACCACTACAACACAAACAACAGTATTGCTTACCGTATTCGTCTGTTGTTCCGTACCGACTGTATTCATCTCTTCTTTTTTCATCACCATACCCTTTTGCTCTTTTGAAGCAGCAACTTCACGTATCTGACTGATGTTTTCCTTATACCGGGATGCAGTCTGTGCATCCATTTTAGAAGCTATGAACTGACGTAATTTTGCATTATCACAAACAAAACCTGAACAAGACGGTTTATATTTATTCACCAAATCGGTATGTAGTTTGGCAATATCCGCTATCTGTTGCTCGCTAGCCTGCCACATTCCTTTACGGATAGTTTCCATCATTACCGCAGTCATTTCTTCCAAAGCAGCAGGGTTCTGCTTTTCAAAATAACCCTGCACTCCCAAGTTAAATTTATCCTTTACATACACATCATATATCTCATTCCACATTTCCTTATCAACAGCCTGAGGTTTCATGACATTCCAGCCATATGTATTTTGCACAATCTCAGCAAAAGTATTAGCTGCGCCGGCCTCCCCTTTCACTTTTTTCCTTAATATAAGCAGGATTGAATATTGTGGTACGACTCTCTATGCCAATAGCTTCTTTCACCTCTTGCATACGGGCATTGTTACGATTACGATAGTCGCTCAGATACGCATCGGGATCTTTACCGGTCACATTACGGACAGCAAGATTCATACCTCCCATAAACTCATACACATGATCCAGGCTTAATGCACCCCATGTATTGCTTTGACGTGGCTGAATAACCGCATCCGTACGTGTCAAAGCAGCTTCCAAAGCAAATTGGCGGACAGTTTCCCAATTCTTTTCACTACCATAAAAAGCACCCATATTATTCAAATAAACATCGGCGATTTCCTCTTCACTTTCCCAACGGTCACCAGATTGCACCATACTTTGTATACCCGTACCATAATTGCCATTCACTCCTCCAAACACACGAAAAGTAGACATTTCGCGGGCTTCTTTCGGAGTCAGACCTTTTTCTATCAATACACGTTCAGCTTCCACAACACCTGCCGCCACTTGATTTTCAAATTGATCCTCTTTAGCATTGGCAGCCATCTCTACGGCACGGTTGATAAGGAACAGGCGTGAAGCGGCAATATCTCTCAACTGCCCGCTAGTTTGCACCACAACATCAATACGAGGACGCCCCAATTCTGCCGAAGGGATCAAACGAAGATCCGTCACGCGTCCGAACGTATCACGAATAGGCTCTACACCTAACATATACAATACCTGTGCAATAGTAGCGCCACCGGTTTCTATAAATTCTCCACTCCATAATGTATAGCTTACTTTACGGGGAATAGAGTCATTATGACGACGACGATACATTTCGATAGTATTGTCAGCCAATTGTTTCCCTTTCTCCCATGCAGATTCCGACGGAGTTTCTTCAGCATTGATAGCAAAAAGATTTCGTCCCGTAGGTAAAGTATTAGGATTGGCGATAGGATCGCCACCCGGTGAAGGTTGTGTATATCCTCCATTCAACGCATTAACCATAGAGGTCAATTCTCTTTCCGGACTTTCCAAAAGAGCACTCTTATAATTACCCACATTCTTCAAAGTGCGTTCTACTTCCATGACAGCCAAAGCAAAATTTATCTCCTCTTTAGAGTATTCTTTTTTCTTGGACATCATAACTTTCATCATCGCTTCCATGCCTCCGAATTTATCACTATCCGCTTTTTCACGTTTTCCTCGAGAAGTTGTTTTCATTGTAACCGTATCTTTGGCCAGTGTATTCATACCTACAGCATGGCTCTTGTACATTCCTGTTTCCATTTTCTTTAAAGCTTCAGGGCTTGCACCCATTCTTTTTGCAAGTTCCATAGCTTTCTCAGGATTCATACCTTTCGCTATTTCCTTCATTTTCTCTTTCATTGACTCAGATATGCTATTCCTTTTCGAACGTACGCTTTGGTCAGCCTGCATTATTCCACCGCTCATATCAGCATGTGTTTTAGCCTCAGCCGGAGCCTCTTCAGCTAATGCCATCATCATGGCCATCATGCCTTGGGGAGTATTACGGGATTTATTGATTTCATGTGCTTTAGCAAGTTCATCGGAAGTAATGCCAGTAATACGACAAATCAATTCGTCAGAAACCAACGACGGATCAGCCAATAAACGAGTGACCAAATCACGTGCAGGTTCCAAATAACGTTGAGTAAAAAGAGTGCGATGTTTCTCTACCTGTCCGTCCGCACGATTACGTAGTTTATCTAATGCCAACAGACTATAGGCTATCGGCTCGGTAGCCATAGCATACACACTGGAAGTAATACGAATGGGTTCGTAGGGAATCCCCATTGTATACAACTGACCTGTAATCTTCTCATTTGCCAGCTCCTCAGCAAAATTTTCTATACGCTGAATATCTTCTTCAGCATAAGGAACAGTAAGAAGACTATCCAATCCCAATTCACGATGGATGCCCAGTTTCACCGTGAGTTTCTTTACCATCAATGAAGCACGGTTCAAAGCTTCTTTATTTCCAGTAGACAGTACAGCCTGCCCATCAGCCGGAAGCAAATTATTGTATGTCTTGACAGCCTCAGTCAGTTCACGATAAATGGCGCGGACACTACTTTCCATAAAAGGTGGAGTAAGGTAAGATTGCAATCCCGCATACGAACGACGCTTAGCAATCATCCCTTCGCCTACATTGCCGATGGAATAAATATAAAAATGAGGTAATGCACCTACCAGACGGTCGGACCAGTCATTGCTACACAAAGCAACTTGTTTGCGCGGAGTGAACTCTAAACTGCCATGAGTACCGAAATGAATCAACGCATCAGCTTTAAATCCAAATTGTGTCCACAGATAAGAAGCAATATAAGTATGTGGAGGAGCTGCATTGGTTCCATGTACAACTTTAAATGCATTATCCCCACTACCGGCTGCATTCTGTGGCAAGAGCACCACATTTCCAAATTGCAAACGAGCTACTCCTAAACGGCCGTCTGAAGTAGTCATATATGCTCCGGGAAATTCACCATTAGCAGCTACTACTTCGGCATACATATCAGAACGAATGGATTTCTTTATCCAACTTTCATATTGTTCTTTTGTAATGAGTTCGGGCTTGCCGGTTTCCATAAACCGGTCAAAAGCTCCTTCGGCATACGGACCAAATACGGCTCCTTGAGATTGTATCATCTGTTCCAATTCTTTCGGAGAGGTAGGCAAACCGTCCACCTTGTAGCCCTCGCGTTTCATACGCTGCAACAAGTTATAAAGTGAAGGAACCACTTCCATACCACCCGCAGTCAGTGCATTCTGACCAGGACCCTTATAATAATAAATAGCTACGCGTTTCTCACTATTGGATTTACGCTGCAGAGTAATATAGTTATTAACTGTTTCCACAAAAGTTTCCAAGCGTTCTGGAATAGCATAAGCACGTTGTAAACCCTCCTCATCCTTATAATGTCCAAAAAGAGCGAACGGACGGATAGCTCCATCTATTTCGGGGGTAACAATACTTTGTGACATAAAGCCGCCATTCATACCCATCTTGTCACTCTCCCACTCCTCTACCAAGCGATTTACATTCAATGGGGAGAAAAGCGGTATATTCTGTTTCGCCAAATAATCTACGATATAATCGCCCATACGTCCATGCGCCATATTGATGATAGCAGACGGACGAACAGAATCAATTCCATGGTTCTGAATAAAAGAACGCATGGAACGTATAGGATAAACCATATTGCCTGTTTCCTCCAATTTAGCAATAAGTCCGGAAGGTTCACCCATCGGACCGGTCACAATAATACGCGGAGCATTCTCTTTCCACAAACCGTTGTTTTGCAGAAAAATATTGTATCCGGCTACCGTATTGAAACCCAACTCTTCGTCTTCGGGACTCTTTGGGTTCATGTGATAAAGCACATCATCGGCACGTTTCACTACGGCTTCCGGTTCAGACACAGAGAATCGTTTTTTGATCAATATACACACGTACATAGTTCAGCATACTGCGATAGTTACGACGTCCTCCATTAGACAGATAATGTTTCAATGTATCCGCTTGGATGGAATCCAATGAAATAATCTTGTTTGCAGGATTGGTAGCGGCAGTAGTCAATATCGGAAGACCACCATCGGCCGCCTTTTGTATTTGCGCACGTTGCTCTTCAGTAATCCTTAATCCCATGGCATTGATAAATATCATATCATAACTGGTCAATCGGTTCAGGTCATCTGTGCTCAGTTCACTGATTTTAATAAATGAGTTGTCATTAGCCTTAGATATCTGCCCTAAACTGATTACCTGATAGTTGATGAAAGCCACTTTAGTTGCACTGAACCAAAGATTCCATACACCAAACAAAAGCAGCAAGATGACTGCTATCCCTCCTCCAATCAGTAATTGTTTCTTCTTCATATCTTTATTTAAATCACGTAGTTTATTTAGTATTAGCAGCCAACTTTCATTTGAATAATTGTTCTATATTTAATGATAAACCGGCTGAAAAAGTTGTTCCTTTAGTAGCAGGCGAATTATTATAATAACGGGAAGGAACATAATTAAACAAGTTGTCCACCGCCAAAGTCATATCAACACCTTTCCATACTTTTTGAGACAACGTAAGCTTCCACATTGTATACGCCGGATAGGTCACCTTCTCAGTTTCTTCATAAGAAGTGTTCGACGTATATTCCTCCGTATTCACCTTGGAAAGAAAACGTCCGTTCAAAGCAATATTAAACGCATAGTTCTTCCAATGCTTGTCATACTCAAGACGGACAGTAGCCGTATGCGGGCGAGTACTTGAAATGACAGGTTGCCCTTTCTTGATATTCTCATGTGTATAAGCATAAGATAAACGTGCCGACAGTCCACAAGGATATTTGGCGGAAGCATTTGCCTCGGCACCAGATATCTTGATATTTGATATATTGGTATATACCTGTCCTTTCAACGCCTCACTCCATGCCGTAGTGATACGATTATCAACTATATTATAGAAACCTGTCACCGTCAAATTATAACGACCTTTAATATATTCTGCCGAAAGAGAAAAATTATGGCTGGTTTCAGGCTTCAAGTCAGGATTACCATAAATCATAAAAATACTTGCCATATCAAAATTCATATACATTTCTTTCAAAGTAGGGGCTCGGAAACCACCGGCATAGGAACCTCTCAATGAACAGTTTCCTATTTTATACATCAGTCCTAATTTGGGAGAGAAATGATTAATATCGGAATCCGAATAATAATCAAAACGTAATCCTGTGATGACATTGAAATATTTCGTCGGGTTCCAGTCAAACTGTGCAAAACCGTCCACTGTATACTGATGTTTACTTCCATTATTGGCAAACTGATAGGACATTAAATAATCACGCATATAATCACCACCCAAGGTGAGAATATGCTTACCGACAAAAGTATGATTATAAAAAGTACGAACCGAATGTTGTACATTACTATAATCACGTACATCATTAGCATCTTGTGGCAAGTAATCGCTCTTATCATACTGGTCGAAAGAATAAGCTATTTCCAGATCTTTATCTTTATCAAATACATAATTTCCTTTCACCCCACCACTGAAGTCGCGATAACGGTCTTTACTAGTCTGTGACTTCTCACGTTCACGAAAAAAACTATCCAGCACGTGCCGTCAGTTTCAGATGATCATTAGCAGTATAGACCAAACGTTCTTTGAAATTCCAAGTTTTATCACCATACACCTTTTTAAATGCCCAATCCTCCGTTTCCTCATTTGTTTTTCCATCTGCCAAATCTTTTTCATCTACTTGGGTATGCTGTACATTAGTCACACTATTGAATTTTCCGGCATTGAAACCTATTGTTCCTCCATAACGCTGCTCATTATAAGCCCCGTAACGTCCATTGAGATTCACAGTCCAAGGCTCCGCAGACACTTTACTTATGATGTTTACCACTCCTCCTACCGCATTCGAACCATAAAGTGAAGAAGCCGCACCCTTTACAATCTCAATACGCTCCACATTGTCCATATTCAAGCGGTTATAGTCTATATTATCCAAAGTCTCACCTGCCAGACGCTCACCATCAACCAGAAAAAGTATAGCATTTCCACCAAATCCTTGCATATTGAGAGAAACTTGCTGGTCCATGGAATAAGAAAATTCAATTCCCGGCAGTTCTGCCTGAAGCAAATCTCCAATATGGGTGGCATCTACTTTCTTTATTTCATCGGCAGTAATGACCCGAGTAACAATAGGAACATCTTTCAGGAGTTTCGGAGTACGGGTTCCTGTTACAACTATAGTTTCCATATTTACAGCATCTTCTTTCAGTATAAAATCAACTTTACCTGTTTTGCTGACAGACACTTTATGAGTTTGCGAGATATACCCCATGTATGAAACCTGCAGAGTATATTCTCTATTATCGGGTAATTTCAATGTGTATTTTCCCTGTGTATCCGTAGTGGTTCCCAAAGTTACTTTTTCTTTTACGGAGACTGTTGCTCCCATCAGAGGTTCTTTATTTTCATCAAATACAGTTCCCGAAATAATTCGTTGTGCTGATACTGGTATCGCCATCAGCCAACACAATATCAAGCACACGTTTCTGAGTAGTCTATGCATATCGTATGTCGGTTTACAATTCAAACGGATAAATATAGTCAATAGTCATGAAGCCTTTTACACCACTAGCATTCATATAATTTGTGAGACGAACAGCCGCATAAGTTCCATCTTTCAGCTTTACCATATAAACCTTGTTTGAAAGAGTATAGGTAGGTGGCATATTACTTTTATCAACATTCAACCATTTGGATAGTTCTTCATTATAATAGGATTCCATATAAACAATATTGCCATCCATCATACCTGACATATCAATGGCTACCTTAGCGGTAGTCCAAACATCATCCACATAGACTCCTTCGGGCATCGCACTCGCATTCTGTAAAGTGGAAAAACCTGTGAAACCGGTTTCCAATACTGCTCCAGCATTGGTTTTAACGTCATAACGATGGACAGCAATATCCCATTCCTCCGGTTCTTTCTGGTCAGAATCTGTCACATTCACAGAATCTACTTTTTGTGTATGGAAATCAATAAAAGTCCAACGTCTATAATCAGTAGCATCAATATAAATAGTACCCGAATGGGTAGAAGGGTCTGTTCTTATGAAACCGAATTCATTACTATCCGAAGCAGCAGGACTATCATATATTCCTTCCAAAATACCATCACATGCCGAGAATGGCAAAAGCATCATTCCCAGCATGGATATAATAAAGAGATATCTTTTCATGCTATTTAGTGCCTACAAAAGTCGCAGTAATAGCCATAGGCATGGCTCCCGGCTTTAGTGTAAAGATCAGATCAGCTTTTTCATCCTTAATCGTTCCTTGTAAACTTCCTGTATATTTTACAGTACCAACAGTTACATCAATAGCACTTTCCGGAAAAGTATAAGTAACATTATCGGAGGTCTGTACTTTAATTCCAGGTATAGCAATATCCGGCAATGACATCATTCCTTCACCAGCACCACCAACTAGAAGAACTTGAACAGTTCCTCCTTCTTCCGCAGTAATTTTCACCTGACTGTCTGACGTTCCTTGATCATTTCCTGATACTGAGAGTGATAATGTTCCATTGTAAGTACCAGCAACCTCCTGAGCCGGGATCACGGTATCTTCCTTTTTATTATCATCATCACTACATGCTACTGCACACAATGCAATAGCCATCATCGCTAAATAGTTTTTCAATTTCATAATACTTTTGTTTTATTGATTAATAGTTATTATTTTATGCTTTTAAAATTTGTTGCAAAGTTACCCCTTACTACCAAGGGTACACAATACCTAAAAATTGGGGTTTTATTGCTAATAATCACATATATAATAAAGTACACAAGTACTTATTTTTAGGTATTAAAACTGGATTTTATCACCATTAATAGGTATTGTTAGTATATACTTCTATAACTAATTTTGCCAAAAAAACAAGCATGGATTAAACTGGTACATCATGAAATGCCTGTGAACAAGACACTTCATCATAGAAAGATAGAGATTCTGGCTGTACTAACCCTACTTATAGGTAGTCTGTCATTCCTTATTTACTCCTATTGTTCCCACGACGCAAATAATCCATTGTGCCGATGTTTTGCTTTGCACTTTGAACCATACTCCCGAAGATTGGGGAATATTTATATAATCGATACTTAGTAGTAATCAGTATCACATGGGCGGCACTTATATTCGGAACTTTATTTGTAATTTTATTCTATCCGGTTTATTGTTGTTTTCTCCTTTAAGCATGTTTGCACAGCGTGTGGATTCAAACTTGCCGTGGTCGGTACGTATGGTGGAGTCCGAAATGATTCGTTGTCCGGAATCCTGGCAGTTGGACTTTCAGCCTAAATTGAAATGGGATTACTGTCACGGGCTGGAATTGCAATCCATGCTGGATGTGTATGACGCTACGGTAATCGGAAAATCGTAATGATTATGCTTTGGCTTATTGCCGTATACCAATGGTAATGCAGATGGTACTGATCAAAATGTTACAAACGTGAGGAGTATAGCCTTGACCGTATAAACTCCGGTAAATTTATATTCCGCATCTATGAACAGACGAAAGATGAGAAATATAAGAAAGCAGCTTGCATTGATGAGAAGTCAGCTCGATGAGCATCCCCGGAATGCCGACGGCGGCTTTTGGCATAAGAAGATTTATCCGAATCAGGTATGGCTGGATGGTATTTATATGGGAGCGCCTTTCTATGCGGAATATGCTTTCCGTAACAATCAGGTAGACGATTATGCGGATGTTATCAATCAATTCCTGATGGCGGCCCGTCATACTTACGACCCGAAAAATGATGTGTACCGTCATGCTTGTGACGTAAGCCGTAAAGAACGTTGGGCCGATCCTGTTACCGGACAATCAAAGCATAGCTGGGGACGCGCTATGGGCTGGTATGCCATGGCCTTTGTAGATGCTTTGGATTTCATTCCGAAACATGAAGCGGGCCGTGATTCCATGTTGGTTATCTTCAATAAAATAGCTTCTCAGATAAAGCGTTTGCAAGATTCCAAGACCGGTTTGTGGTATCAGGTACTGGACAAGAGTGGAGCGCCGGGTAATTATCTGGAATCTTCCTGTTCTACTATGTTTGTATATTCTCTGTTCAAGGGTGTGCGTAAAGGGTACATTGACAAATCTTATCTGGAAGTAGCAGTTAAAGGATATAAGGGCATTCTTGACAACTTTATAGAAGTGGATAAAAACGGTGTGGTAAGCATCACAAAGGCTTGTGCCGTAGCAGGACTTGGCGGAAAGGTCTATCGTTCGGGAGACTATGATTATTATATCAATGAAACTATCCGCAACAATGACCCCAAAGCTGTAGGTCCGTTTATTCTTGCATCATTGGAGTGGGAACGTCTTCAGGACGTGAAAGTGATTGTTAACCGGAAATGATAGCGAAAGTAACTATGAAAGCACTGTGTAGTTTTATAATAGCCCTGCTTTGCGGGGTCGGTTCGTTATCTGCGGCGCAGCAGTGGAAAGATACGATTGTTGTAGCCCGTGACGGCACGGGAGATTACCGTACGCTGACCGAAGCAATGGAGGGTATCCGCGCCTTTATGGATTATAAGGTGACGGTTTTGGTTAAAAAGGGTGTATATAAGGAAAAGGTTATTCTTCCTTCTTGGTTGGAAAACGTCGATTTCATCGGTGAAAATGTAGAAAAGTACGATTGATCACCTACGATGATCATGCCAATATAAATAAGATGGGAACATTTTCCGTACCTATACTTTGAAAGTGGAAGGAAGTTCCATCACTTTTAAGAACTTGACGATAGAGAATAATGCTGCACGGCTTGGGGCAGGCAGTTGCGCTTCATACGGAAGGTGACCGCTTGGTCTTTATCAATTGTCGCTTTTTGGGCAATCAGGATACTATTTACACCGGTGCAAAAGGTACTCGTCTCTGCTTCCTGAATTGTTATATTGAAGGTACTACCGATTTTATATTCGGTCCTTCTACGGCATTGTTCCATAATTGTACGATTCATAGTAAAGCCAATTCGTACATCACGGCAGCTTCCACTCCGAAAGACATTGAAGTGGGATATGTTTTTAAGAACTGTAAGCTGACTGCCGCACCGGACGTTGATAAGGTTTATTTGGGGCGTCCGTGGCGTCCCTATGCAGCTACAGTGTTCATTAACTGCGAGATGGGTAAACATATCTGTCCGGCAGGATGGGATAATTGGCGTAATC
>ENA-OPYU01000445-OPYU01000445.1-human-gut-metagenome-genome-assembly--contig:-NODE-445-length-16658-cov-3.574012_pt1 | contig 16658 bp, 16 predicted proteins | sample MGYA00242637_ERZ504482 | MGnify/ENA primary metagenome ERZ504482 (study PRJEB26092, sample SAMD00036237) | human gut metagenome | host: Homo sapiens | study: EMG produced TPA metagenomics assembly of...
ATCGTCATCGTCGACGTCCATGGGGGCGTCGTCGTTACCGCTCGCGGAGATAATCTGGATGCCGCTGTTGCGCAGCGCGGAATACACCGCGGTGAGCTGCTCATCAGAGACATCGATATCCTTCAGGCGACCTGAATCTCGTCCTCGGTTACCGAAGTCCTGTTGAGCCGTTGCCCAGAGCTTTGCAACGTAGGATTCCAGCCCAGTACCCGTGCTCTCAGTCATTTTTTTGGCACAGATTCTCCCTTCATAGTCCACAGGACTCAATACTTTAGCACACACATTGACGTCTATACCCCAAAAAGAGGCGGGTGTAGCTGTCGGCGGAGTTATCAATGACCTCCACATCCGCCACATCCGAAAGGCGCACGTCGCCGTAGCCCTCCACATGCAGCAGCAGGGCACCGCTGATATCCTTCACACTGTTGTACTCTTCGCCGACTTTCAGCAGCCAGGACTCGCCGTCCTTATCCTGCACGTAACCGGCCGGCATGGAGAAGTTCTGGGCATAGATGAGCTGCGCCAGCGTTTCAATATCCAGCTGCTTTGTCACATCGGCCTGTGCCAGAGCGTTGGTCTTGGCCGTCTCGTACTCTGCCTTGGCAGCCTCCAGCTGCTTTTCGTACTCGTTCAGCATTTCACGCGCTTCGGTGAACTGCATATAGGCGTTGAGCTGCTGCTGGGAGAAGCTGCCCAGTGCGCCGGAGAACTCGGTCATCAGCTGGGGCACATTGTCCATGGCCTTGATGGTGCTTTCCAGCGTGTTATAGACCACATTCAGGCTTTCCTGCAACTGCATCTCATTGGCAAGATCCTCTGCGGTGCTGCCTTCGGAGCCGGTCTCGGTGTTCACGCGCTCCTGCAGTTTCTGCAGGGCGGTAGTGAGCTTATCGGTAATGGTGCGCAGCTCAGCCACAATATCGATCAGAGAGTCGATATCCCGCATACCGGTCTCGTTGAACTTGTCCATGACCTTCTGCAGACCGTCGCGCACCTCGATCAGGGCCTGCTGGATCTCAGGCTCCTTGACCACAGCGATCAGGCTGTTCACGCTCTCCAGAAGAGCCTGCGCCTGCGCGCGCACCGTTTCCACTGCGGCGCCCACCTCGGTGCTCATCTGGCTCATGACCGAGTTGGACACCGTATTGCCAAAGCTTTTTCAGCTGCTTTTCGTATTCCCTGCGTCCGGCGGTGATCTGTGCCTCGGCGCTTTCCAGCTGGGAGCGGGCTGCAGCCAGCTGGGTATCGATCAGTTCCAGCAGCTTTGCGTTGATCTCGTCGATCTTATCCTGATTGAGCTGCACCTGCACCAGCTTTTCCACCAGACCGCTGGACGAAACGCTGGACACACCGCCCTTGCGCTGCACTTCCGGCACAAGGGTGTTCTGGATAAACTCAGAAAGCTCGTACTGGTCGGCACCTTCGCGGCTGACAGCCACCGTCATGAAAGCGTTCATGTTCAGGCTGTACTCGATGATGGAGGGGGTCAGGCAGGTGCTGGGCAGGTCGCTTTTGGCCTGATCCAGCTTGTTGGACACCTTGACCAGCGCGCTGTTCATATCCGTATCCTCGGTAAACTCCATCAGCAGCAGGCTGTAGTTTTCTGCCGATGTTGCGGTGATCTTGGACACGCCCGGCACTGTGAGCGAGTTCTGCAGCACATCCGAGACCTCGCTCTCCACGCGCTCCGGGCTTGCACCAGGATACACGGTGACCACCATCAGATACGGTGTGTTCACGTTGGGCAGCAAGTTCGTATCCATCTTTGTGACCGCCACAAAGCCCAGGATCAGGATCATGACCACTGCAACCAGCACCGTAAACGGCTTTTTGACACTGAATTTTTCCATTTTCTCCTACCGTTTCTCTGCCTTGCCGCAAAGCAGGACAGCTGCTTTCCCTGCGGGAAAGGCTACACTTCAACATTTTTATTATACACGCAAGCCCCCTGCCTTGCAAGAGCGGGGTGGGATTCTTTGCGATTCTTTGGATACTTTCGCAAGATTTAACATTTGCCGTTCCGTTTTCCATTTTCCGGCTGCGGGTGCGACCAAATTCGGTCAGTCTTCCTTTATGGATACGCGGCAGCAGGGCAGATTGTTGCACCTTTTTAAAATTTTTCTGCCAAAGCGCCAGAGCCGCTTTTTGTTTTTTGCGTGGAAATGTGCATTTGAATATGTTATACTAGAGTACAGAATGGATCAGCAGGCTCTTTTTCGGGCCTTATCCTATAGATTCGACCGATAAAAACCGAGGAACACTATGAAAAAAGGTCATTTCCGTCCGTTTCAAAGAGAACGGCAAAAGCTATTATTTTGATCCCGCCGGGGCCGACATCAAAACCGGCGAATATGTGATCGTGGAGACCGCCCGCGGCATTGAGTGCGGCGAGGTGGTGCAGGGCGTGAGGGAGATCGCCGATGCGGCAGTGCCCAAGGCCCTCAAGCCCATTACCCGCATGGCCGACAGCGTGGATATCCGCCGGATGCGCCAGAACCGTGAGGACGAAAAGCGCGCCTACCGCACCTGTCAGGAGTGCATTTCCCGCCATGGCCTGGAAATGAAGCTTGTGGAGGCCGAGTATACCCTAGACCGCTCCAAGATCATGTTCTACTTTACCGCCGATGGCCGCGTGGACTTCCGCGAGCTGGTCAAGGATCTGGCCGGTATCTTCCACACCCGCATCGAGCTGCGCCAGATCGGCGTGCGGGACGAGAGCAAGATGATCGGCGGCCTTGGCATCTGCGGCCAGCCCTTCTGCTGCAGCCGCTTTTTAAAGGACTTCCAGCCCGTCTCCATCAAGATGGCCAAGGAGCAGGGCCTTTCGCTGAACCCCACCAAGATCAGCGGTGCCTGCGGCCGGCTGATGTGCTGCCTTGCCTACGAGGAAAGCGCCTACGAGTACCTGAACAGCATCATGCCCATGGTGGGCAGCACCGTGCGCACGCCGGACGGTCTTGGCACCGTGCTGGAGGTGAACCCGGTTTCCGGCTATCTGCGGGTGCGCTGCGGCACCGAGAGCCTTTCGCCCCGTTACTATAAGGTGGGCGTGTGCGAATATATCAGCGGCGGCAAGCGTGCGCCCCGCCGCCCGGACCCGGACGACGATTACTCCGGCGTGCGCAACCCGGCCCCGGTGGTGGCTTCCTCCGACGATGGCGAAAAGCGCTGCGCGGGCGGCGGCTGCGCCCGGAAGCGCGCTGCCGAAAAGGAGTGAGGGACGCGCCGGAAGTTCTGAGGGGTTAGTCTGCTAAAACTAACTGTTCTTCGTGATTTTTGCCAAAAAACTCCTGCAAATTTGGCCATAAGTTAGCCTGTGCTTTTGTGCAACCCAAACAAAAAACAGATCTTTTGTTGTTTTCGGGTCACGGTTAGTCTTGCCTTTTCTCACCTGCTTTGTTAAAATGCAGGCAAGGATATGATTTCCGGAGAGACATGCACAGCCGTGCCATACATGACTCTTCATACAATACTTCGGGCACGGAGATAAAAAGGAGAGTTTATTATGGCACACAAGGTTTCTGACGCATGTGTTGGCTGCGGCGCTTGCGAGGGCGCTTGCCCGGTTGGCGCTATCACCGTTGATGGTGTTGCTTCTGTGAACGCAGACGCTTGCATCGACTGCGGCGCTTGCGAGGGTGCTTGCCCCCACCGGTGCTATCACTGCTGAATAATTTTTAGCAGCTGCACAAAAAATCGCATCAAAAGCAGCAGGCCTGTCCAAAGCAGGTCTGCTTGTCTTTTTGTTTCGCAGTAATTCGCACAAATTCCCCGAGCAATTCCACGCATTTTTTGAGAGGGTACGGCACACTTATCTATGGAACATTCTACCGAAGTCTTGTATAATAGAACTATGGTTTATTGCTCGCCGGAGCATCGTTTTGGCTCCGACGCGCTGCTGCTGGCCCGTTTCTGTGAGCCAAAGCGCGCCCAGAAGGCCGCAGACCTGTGCTCCGGCTGCGGCATCGTGGCGCTGGAATGGCACGACCGCGGCCACCGCGGCCCCTGCATGGGGCTGGAGCTGCAGCCCGAGGGCAGCGCTCTGCTTTCCGCTGCGGTGCAGGAGCAGGACATCGGGCACATTGAGCCTGTCTGTGCCGACCTGCGCGCTTTCCGGCAGGGCGAGGGCAGTTTTGACGTGTGTGCGTGCAATCCGCCCTATTTCACGGATGGGCCCCAAAGCCAAAACGCAGCCCACGCCCTTGCTCGGCACGAGAACACCTGCACACTGGACGATGTGTGCCAGTGTGCGTTCCGCCTTTTGAAGGACGGCGGGCGCTTTGCGCTGTGCCACCGGCCGGAACGACTGGCGGAGGTGCTGGCGGTGCTGCGGGCCAACCGGCTGGAGCCGAAGCGGCTGGCCTTTGTAAAGAACAAGGCGGACGGCGCGCCATGGCTCTTCCTTGTGGAAGCGCAGAAGAACCGCAAGACCGGCCTGCGGGTGGAGCCGGATGTGTTGATCAGCGCCGGTGCGGCGTTATATGGGAGGTAAACTATGGCAGGAACTCTTTATATCGTGGCAACGCCCATCGGCAATCTGGACGATATGCCGCCGCGCGTAGCGGCCACCTTTGGCGCGGCAGACTTTATTGCCGCCGAGGACACCCGTGTGACCATGAAGCTGCTGAACTTTCTGGGCCTGAAAAAGCCCATGGTCAGCTACTATGAGCACGCCCTGCAGAAGGGTGAGGGCATCCTGCGCCGCATTGAAGCAGGCGAGAGCTGTGCCCTGTGCAGTGATGCGGGCATGCCCTGCGTCTCCGACCCGGGCGAGGTGATCGTGCGGGACGCACTGGCCCGGGGCATCAAAGTGGTGCCTGTGCCGGCGGCTTCCGCCTGCGTCACAGCGCTGGCCGTGTCCGGGCAGGACACCTCCCGCTGGGTGTTCGAGGGCTTTCTGCCCGTGAACCGCAAGCAGAAAAAAGAGCGGCTGGCTGCGCTTTTGCAGGAAAAGCGCACCACCATCTTTTACGAAGCGCCCCACAAGCTGCGCACCACGCTGGACGATCTGGCCAATGCCTTTGGCGCAGACCGCAGCATCACTCTGTGCCGGGAGCTGACAAAGCTGCACGAGGATATCTGGAAGACTACCCTCGGCGAGGCGGTGGAGCACTACAAGACCAACGAGCCGCGCGGCGAGTATGTGCTGGTGATGGCCGGTGCGCCGGAGACCGCCGACCCGGAGCAGGAGCTGACGCTGGAGCAGGCAGCGCATCGGGCGCTGGAGCTGACCGGGCAGGGCTTTGGCCCCACCGCCGCAGCCAAGGCGGCGGCACAGGGCACACCTTATTCTAAAAGCGAAGTGTACAAGCAGCTGCTGGTATTGCAACAGGGCCAGCAGGCTGGTGAATGACAGCATCTCAGGTAAATGGTAATAGAGGAGGACCCCTTTTGTGACAAAGCTTCTGGTTTTGAGCGACAGCCACGGCGGACGTGCCGCCATTGAGCGCGTGCTGATGAAAGAGAGCAAAAGCATCGATGCCCTGATCTTTCTGGGCGATGGCCTGCGGGATCTGGAACTGGCTCTGACGCTGTACCCCAAGCTGCGGGCCTACTCGGTGGCGGGCAACTGCGATTACGGTGCACTGGAACCCACCGACGGCCTTGCCGCCTTTGACGGCGTGGTGATCTTTTACACTCACGGTCATATGTACGGTGTGAAATACGATCTGGATACGCTGGCAGATGCCGCATCTGCCCCGGGGTGCCGAGGTGGCGCTGTTCGGCCACACCCACATCCCCCATGCAGAGACCCGCAACAAGGTGTTTTGTTCAAACCCCGGCTCCTGCGGCCGGTGTTACACCGGGCCGGACACCTACGGCATCCTGACGCTGGACGAAGGCAAAGTGACCGCCTATGAACATAAAGAGGTACCCAAACAATGAGCATCAATGAGGTGCGCTATCTGCCGGAATGCGGCAGCACCAACGCTTACGTGAAGGAGCATTTTGAAGAGTTTGGCCCGGTGGGTGCGGTGTATACCGAGAACCAGACCGCAGGCCGGGGCCGCCTTGGCCGCAGCTGGGTGAACGCCGAGGGCAAGGCCCTGTATTATACGGTAGCCATCCGGGAACCGCTGGCCCAGCCTGCCACCCTGCCGCTGCTGGCAAGCCTTGCCGTACGCACCCAGCTCAAGCTGCGCTACGGCGTGGACTGCCAGATCAAATGGCCCAACGACCTTCTAGCGTCAAACGGCAAAAATGAGTCGTGGGCATCCTGTGGCGAGGGCGTGAGCTACGGCTACCAGCAGCAGGGCCGGGGCATTTTGTGCGGCATCGGCATCAATCTGGCCCAGCCGCAGAGCTACTTTGATGCCGCCGGTCTGCCCAACGGCACCTCGCTGGCGCTGCAGGGCGCAAAGGTGGATCTTTCCACCGACCCCGCATGGCTGGCCGAGGGCCTGACTGACTTTGGCTTTGACCGCAACATGTATGTGTTTGCCCGCGATGGCTTTGCCCCCTTCCGGGAGGAATACAAAGCCGCCTGCGTCAATCTGGGCCGCCGGGTTACCTTCGACCTGCCGGACGGCGGGCAGGGTGCAGGCGAAGCCGTTGATGTGGACGAAGAGGGCCGTCTGGTGGTGCGCACCGACAGCGGCGAAGTGCACGGTTTTTTACCGGCGAAGTATCGGTGCACGGCATCTACGGTGCCGTCTGAGTTTTATAAAGTTGTATGCTCCATGCGGACAGTTTTAAGTCTGCATGGAGTTTTTTGCACGCTTTTGCCCGAATTTCCCGCAAAATGCTTGAATAAACGAATTTTTTGTAAATTTCTTGTGTACATTTCCAGTTGCCAATTCAGTCATACTTTAGTATAATAGAGTACGTGCCAGCGCGTCCTTTTGGATGGGATGCGCGTGTTTAGGAAATCGGAAAACGGACAGCACAAGCGCCCTGCCCCAAAAAGCAAGGCGCTTGTGCTGTCGCAAGGAGAGCAAACATGAAAGATCAAGAATCCTTCAAGCCGTATATTCCTGCGGAAAAGATCACCGCAGAAATGACGGCGACCTCTGTGATCATGGGCATCATCCTGTCCGTGGTCTTCGGCGCTGCAAACGCTTATCTGGGCCTGCGCGTCGGCATGACTGTTTCTGCCTCCATCCCGGCAGCAGTCATTTCTATGGGCGTGATCCGCGTCCTGCTCAAGAAGAACTCCATTCTGGAGAGCAACATGGTGCAGACCATCGGTTCCGCAGGCGAGAGCCTGGCCGCCGGTGCCATCTTCACCATGCCCGCACTGTTCCTGTGGGCAAAAGAGGGCCTGTGCGACAAGCCCAGCATCCTGGAGATCACCCTGATCGCCCTGTGCGGCGGCATTCTGGGCGTTCTGTTCATGGTGCCCCTGCGCAACGCCCTGATCGTCAAGGAACACGCCACCCTGCTGTACCCGGAAGGCACCGCCTGTGCAGACGTTCTGCTGGCTGGTGAAGAGGGCGGTGCAAACGCTTCCACCGTGTTCTCCGGCATGGGTCTGGCAGCCATCTTCAAGTTCATCGTCGATGGCCTGAAGATGATCCCCGCCGACATTGCCGTGGCCTTCAGCTCCTTCAAGGGTGCTCTGGGCATGGAAGTATACCCCGCTCTGCTGGGCGTGGGCTACATCGTCGGCCCCAAGACCGCTTCCTACATGTTCACCGGTTCTCTGGTGGGCTGGATGGTCATTATCCCGCTGATCTGCCTGTTCGGCGCAAACATCTCCCTGTACCCGGCAGCAGCCGGCACCACCATTGCTGATCTGTATGCAGCAGGCGGTGCAGACGCTATCTGGTCCAACTACGTCAAGTATATCGGCGCAGGTGCCATTGCTACCGGCGGTATCATCTCGCTGATCAAGAGCCTGCCTCTGATCGCATCCACCTTCCGTGATGCCATGAAGAGCATGAAGGGCGGCAGTGCTTCCGGCACCTCCCGTACCGAGAAGGACCTGCCCATGCCCTTTATTCTGGGCGGCATCCTGCTCATCATCCTCATCATCTGGCTGGCTCCGGCCATCCCCGTCAGCCCGCTGGGTGCTCTGCTGATCGTCATCTTCGGCTTCTTCTTCTCCACCGTCTCTGCACGTATGGTGGGTATGATCGGCAGCTCCAACAACCCGGTCTCCGGCATGACCATTGCCACCCTGCTGATCGCTACCATGATCCTGAAGGCCACCGGCAACGTTGGCATCGAGGGCATGATCGGCTCCATGGCAATCGCATCTGTCATCTGCATCTGCGCTGCCATTGCTGCAGATACCTCTCAGGACCTGAAGACCGGCTACCTGCTGGGCGCGACCCCGGTCAAGCAGCAGATCGGCGAGCTGATCGGCGTTGTTGCCGCCGGTCTGGCCATCGGCGGTGTGCTGTACCTGCTGGACAGCGCATGGGGCTACGGTGGTGCCGAGGTCCCCGCACCGCAGGCTACCCTGATGAAGATGATCGTTGAGGGCATCATGGGCGGCAACCTGCCCTGGAACCTGGTGTTCACCGGTGTGTTCCTGGCCATTGCCCTGGAGATCCTGCGCATCCCTGTGATGCCGTTCGCCATCGGCCTGTATCTGCCCATCTACCTGAACACCTCCATCATGATCGGTGGTGCTGTGCGCTGGTTCATGGACAGCCGCAAGAACGTTGACGCTGCCACCAAGGAAGAGCAGACCACCAACGGCACCCTGTTCTGCGCCGGTATGATCGCAGGCGAGGGCCTTGTGGGCATCCTGCTGGCTGTGTTTGCCGTGTTCGGCATCAGCACTGCCCTGAGCATTGATCTGGGCAACATTGGCGGCGTGGTTCTGATGATCGTGATGATCGCATGCCTGCTGGCCTTCTCCATGAAGAAAAAGAAGAACTGATGAGTAAGAAAAAGCAGTCCATCAACTATCTGGACCTTATTCCGCAGCGGGCGGAAACCCTGCGCTGGCACACAGACGAAGCCACCGGCCTTATCACCCTTGAGGTGGAGAACACCGGTGTGTTCAATACGATCGCGCAAAAAGTGTTCCATAAACCGCGCACCACACAGGTGCATCTGGACGAGACCGGCAGCTATCTCTGGCCGCTGATCGACGGCCAGAAGACCGTTGCACAGCTTGCTGACTGCATGAAGCAGCAGTTCGGCGAAAAGGCCGAACCCCTGTACCCGCGCATCATCAAGTATTTCCAGATCGTGGAATCTTACCACTTCATCCAGTTTCTGAACAAGTAAGCAAAAGCGGCACATCGGGCCTTTGTGCAAGGCTCCGAGTGCCGCTTTCTTATTCCTTTTTTGCTGCTCCAATCTACCGCATCTGCGGCCATGGCACTTTATCTTCTGCGCCTTCTCTTTTTGAGGTTCAGCGAGCCACCGCCCGCGGCAAGAGTGACCGCCGTTAATGCAGCGAGGATGAACAGCAGTGCGCACAGCAGAAGCACTGTCGCCTTCATGTCGGTGCGGAAATCAGAGACATACTCCTTGTGGGTCACAAGGTCTACCGCGCCCACTTCATCGCCGTCCAGATACACGGTGGCTGTACCCACCACACTGCCGCTCTTGACGGTGGCCGCAATGCTCTCCGGCAGGTCGAAGGAGTAGGTAACGATATCGTCTGCGTGGCCATAGCCGCTGACCGGCGCAGCGGCATACAGCGCCACCGCCGGTTCGGTGCGGCACTTGGTCAGGTCTACGGTGGTCAGCACGGTCTGGGTGTCCACCAGCGGGCGGTCGGCAAAGCTGGCAAAGGCCCAGTCGAACAGATCATCGCACTCGGCAAAGAGGTGGTCCGGCGTATCGCAGCCAAGGATCACCAGCCCGTAGGTGTGGCCGTCCTTTTCCGCAAAGGCCACGATGCAGCGGCCTGCCAGCGTGGTAAAGCCGCCCTTGACCCACCGGACATACTCCCGGTAGTTGGCGCTCTCGCTGTTCATCAGGCTGTTGGAGCTGCTGATGGTGTGCTCGGCCTTGCGCAAGTTGGTAGCCGGCAGCACATAGCTGGCGGTGCCCGCCACCTGTGCAAAGGTCTGGTTTGCCGCGCAAGCGGCGGCGATCTTTGCCAGATCCTGCGCGGTGGACACGTTGCCGTAGTCAAACAGGCCGTGGGCACAGGTAAAGTTCGTGCCGGTGCAGCCCAGCTCCTGGGCACGGGCGTTCATCTGCTTGACGAAATCCAGCACGCTGCCGCCCACATCGTAGGCAATGACACTGGCGGCGTCGTTGGCGCTGACGATGAGCATGGCGTTCAGCAGGTCGATTCGGCGCACCGTCTCGCCGATGCGCAGACCCATAGTGGTGCCGTTGGCGTTCTGGATATCCCGGAACTCCTGGGTCAGCGCGGTGGGCACGGTCACTTCACCGTTCAGATCCTTGCCGCTTTCCAGCAGCAGCAGGGCCGTCATGAGCTTGGTCAGGCTGGCAACATACTGCTGCTGGTCAGCATTCTGGTTCAGGATGGTCTTGCCGGTGTCGGCGTTGAACAGGTACACCGCCTCGGTCTCGCTGGCGGTCTGGATGGGCATGGGATATACCGCAAGGCCCGGCAGTGCAGCAGCAGCGGCCAGTGCCAGCGTGAGCACCAGCGCCGTCATGCGGCGGAAGATGGTGTTTTTTGAACATGAGCGTGACCCCCTTGTATCTGCTTTGCCGACGCACGGCAAAACTTTTTGTTTTGAAAACAGCTCCTACTTGCCGGAAAGGCTCTGGCTTGCTATACTACTTTAAAGAATACCATAAACCAGTCCAAAAGAGAAAGAGAGCAAAGGCGGATTTTTAACAATGTTTCTGTCCTTTTGTTGGAAAAGTTCCCCGCGACGAAGGGGGCTGCTTTTGTAGCGCCCAACGCCACCGTGCAGGGCGATGTGATCCTGAAAGCCGGTTCCACGGTGTGGTACGGGGCCGTGCTGCGCGGCGACGACGGCACTTTGACCATTGGCGAAAACTCCAACGTGCAGGATAACGCCGTGCTGCACTGTGATGTGGGCGGTGCTGTAATGCTGGGCAAAAGCGTCACCGTGGGCCACAGTGCGCTGGTGCACGGGTGCACGGTAGGGGATGGCAGCCTCATCGGAATGCACGCCACCCTGCTCAACCACTGCGTCGTGGGCAAAAAACTGCATCATCGGCGCGGGTGCGCTGGTGCCGGAGGGCATGGTGATCCCGGATAACTCGGTGGCTGTGGGCGTGCCCGCAAGGGTCATCAAGCAGGTAAGCGCGGCCCAGATCGAGGCCAACCTGCACAACGCCGCCCACTATGTAGAGCACGGCAAGCTTCACGCCACCGAGCTTACCAAGGGCTGACCCTGTGCCGATTTTACAGTTTTTTACCATATTTTTTCGTCTTTCCGCCAAAAAGCCGACATTTTAATTGACACCTGCGGTCTTGTCTGCTATAGTGAAATTGGCAGTTTATGTCATTCTGGAATACCAGAATTTTTGTACACCGCGCTGTTTGGTTTTTTTGCATTGGGGGAATTTTGTAAAAAGTTCATTGTGGGATGTTTTTTCACAAAAATGTAATGACTTTTCACTTAAAATCGGGTATACTATACCTTGCGGGGAGGCGGGGCCGCAACCGTCTTTCCGCACATGATTCCTCCTCACACCAAAGCAATACCCCAAACAGAAACTCCCTCCGGTGTACCGCAAGCGCCGGAGGGAGTTTCTGTTTGCATCAGCTTTTGTATTTATGATTTCCTGCAATCAAAGGAGAGATTTTTATGTCTGAACTGATCACCCGCCGTACGTTTTTTAAAGGCCACTGGTGCCGCCGCACTGGTCGCTGCCGCCGGCAGTATGCTGGTTGGCTGCGGAGATGGAGCGTATGCTTCCACTCCCGAAAATCTGGTTGCTCCTCCCATCGATAATAGCGATTTCGCTAATTTTGGCTCTTTTACCGCAGATATCGGCCCCTTGAGCGGGCAGTGGACTTCCAGCTCCATCTATGAATCTGATACCCGCCACAACTATTTCTACACCGGCTTCAAACTGGATAATGAAAGCAGCCGCAGTGATGTCACCGTCAGCACCAGCAACTTTGCTTTCAGCCATACCGATGGCGGCACTGGTAAGGTATGTGGTCTTGGATACAAAGGTCTGAACAGCAGCAAAACCGCCTATGTATTCAACCAGTCTCTTACTGTTCCTGCAGGCTACTCCAAAAACGTTATTCTTTTCATCGACATCGGCCCCGTCACTACCTCTTCTTTCGATAAATTCTATAGAGGAACCATAACCATCACGCTGAGTAAACTTAATAATCAAACGGCCACCTTTACTTTTAACGGCCTGATCAGCGACCCTTCCTCTACCGTTTCCTGACAGCAAAACTCCCCTGAAATGCCGTAAAAAGCCTTTCGGGGGAGTTTTTGTTTACAGCGCGCGGAACTTTGCCGCAAACACGCTGAGCACGATTTTAGGGTTCACCTGCGCGCCAAGGTGCTGGATGGCAGCATCTGCCAGCCGCAGGGCACGCTGGGCGGCAATGCCCTGCACCGGTGCGTGGGGGCTTTGCCGCAGGCCCGCAGCGGCCACCGCGCGGAAGTCCGTCAGCAGGGCGGCGGCTCCGGCCTTGTCCTTTTCGTAGGCGGCCAGCAGGCAGGCTGCGGCATAGCTGTCACGGTCGGCAGCGGCCTTTGCCAGCTGCAGGGCCTTTTCCACCTGTGCGGTGCGGGCTTCGTCCTGTGCGGCGGCAAGCACCGTGCCAATGTGACCGTCGAACAGTTCGCTGTACAGCGCGGCCGTCTTTTTGTCCACCCCCTGTGCGGCGCAGTAGCGGGCGCACTGCTCCGGCGAGACAGGAGCCACTGCAAAGCTGACGCAGCGGCTGCGGATGGTGGGCAGCACGCCTGCCAGCGAATCCGCCGTAAGCAGGAACAGCACTCCCTCCGGCGGCTCTTCCATCACCTTCAGCAGGGCATTGGCGGATTCCTCGTTCATCTTTTCCACATGGTAGAGCAGCACGGCACGGCCCTCGGCCGAAAGGCTGGTGTTGAAGATCTCGCTGCGCATAGCCTTGACCTGACTGACCAGATATTTTCCGCCTGCGCCCATACCGGCAACGCTGATCGCTTCACGCACGATGCCGGTCTCCACATGGCCGCTGTCGCGGTCGCCAGGCTTACCCACAGCACGGCAGCATTCGCCCCGCAGAAGGGCCTCAGCGGGCGCTCCGCCTGCAGGGTAAAGATAATCTGCCGCAATGCAGCGGGCCGCAAAACCGGCTCCAAGGCCCTCTTCTCCCACCAGCAGCACGCTGTGGGTCAGGCGGCGGGCTGCCAGCATCAGCTGTACGCTGCTTTTCAGTTCTGCATTGCCCTCCATGCGGTCCAGCATCATGGTGTTTCTCCTTACCTTCTGTTTCTCCGCTTCCACTGCTCACGGCGTACCCACGCGCGGACGGAACGATAAGCCATCGGGCCAAAGAACAGCCAGACGTTCGCCATACTGAGCAGCAGGCTCAGCTTTTGCGGCAGCGGCGCGCCCAGAAAGCTGAGCACCCACAGTGCTGCCGCAAAAAAAGCCAAAGTATTTCACCCGGACGGGGATGACAAAGAACAGCAGCACCTGTACTTCCGGGTACAGCATGGCAAAGGCCAGCAGCAGCGAAAGGGACAGGCAGTAGGTGCTGCCGGTCACGCCGGTGAGCAGGCAGGCCAGCACAGTGCCCAGCATCCCGGAGAGCAGATACACCGTATAGCGGAAATCGCCCCACTCCTGTTCCAGCGCTGTGCCGATGAACCATGTGAAATAGATGCCCAGCACCGCGCTGAGGATGCTGCCGCCGTAAGAGGGGATGAACGCAAAGGTGATGATGCGCCAGATCTGGCCGCGCAGCAGAAAATAGCGGCTGAGTGCCAGCCAGACACTGACGGTCTGGTTGACAAACAGCTCGATGGCCAGCACAAGGATCTGCCCGCCCACCAGAATGTTGGTCAGATTCGGGATGCCGAAGCGGCCGTATTTGCGCTCCAGCTGGTTGAGCCAATTGTTCATATAGGGTGCCTCCAACGCATTGTATTCCGATATCGGTGAGTTTTGCCGCATTTTTCTGCTGTTATTGTACCATGATTGGCCGGGGCATTCAAGGCAATGCCCCAGTGTGGAAAACTGCCGCATCTTCCGCCCAAAAATACAGCTGTCAAGCGGATTTTGCGGCGCAAAAGCACAACCGGAAAGTGTATGGAGTTTCCTGTCTGGAATGAACTTTTCACTTTTTCCACCGGGTTTTCCACCGTTTTTGTGAAGAAAAGGGCAAGTTTTCCATGAGGTTTTCCACTTTTTTCCACCGGGTTTTCCACAACAAAAGGGCATCAGCCCTATACACACCGTAATTCAGGCCGCAGCTTTCTGGTAAGTTTTGGGCAAAAATGCGGGCATTCTGCCTTTTATAAAAAAGAAAGTCGAAGGATTTTCTTTGTATTCTACAAACCGTTCCTGAGCGGCGATTTATTTTTCTCCAATCTGGAATGAACCGGTCACAAGTTTTCAACACCGGGCCGCTGCCGTTTTTCCGTGTGGAAAAGGCGGGGAAACATGCAGTTTTTCCACACTGTTTTATCCCGGCTGAACCCTCTCAGTCGCCTGCGGCGACAGCTCCCCCGAAGGGGAGCTTTTTTGCGATACCGAAACGTATCGGATGAATGCTAAAAGCTTCCGGCAGTGCTATAAGCTCCCCCTTCGGGGGAGCTATCTGCGACCAACGGGAGCAGGCTGAGAGGGTTAGGACGCTTCCGGCTCCGCCAGAGGCTCCCTCTTTGAGGGAGCTGGCAAAACCGTCAGGTTTTGACTGAGGGAGTTGGCATCGCGCAGCGATGACTGAGAGGGTTCGTCCTATAAAAATGCCGGGCAGTCACTTCAAGACCGTCCGGCATTGCTTTATTATTTACATCATATTGTGGAACACCAGCTGTGCGATCTGGAAATACAGGATCAGGCTGCAGGCATCCACGATGGTGGTGATGAAGGGGGTAGCCATGATGGCCGGGTCGGCACCCAGCTTCTTGGCTGCCAGCGGAAGCATACCGCCCACCAGCTTTGCCAGAATGACACTGAAGAACAGCGAAACGCTGACCACGATGGCATAGCCCATCACGTTGGCGTACTGGCCGGGGAACAGGAAGGTGTACATCAGGTAGATGCGCAGGCCGTTCACGATGCCCAGCACCGCGCCCACGATGGCAGACACCCGCAGCTCCTTGCCCAGCACCTGCAAAAAAGTCGCTGGGCTCCACCTCGCCCAGAGCCAGACCACGCACCATCAGGGTGCTGATCTGGTTGCCGCAGTTGCCGGCGGTATCCATCAGCATGGGCATGAAGGAGACCAGCAGCGGCAGGCTGACAAAGGCCTCCTCATAGTGGGTGGTGACCATGCCGGTAAAGGTGGCGGACAGCATCAGGATCAACAGCCATGGAATGCGCTGCTTTGCGTGAGTCCAGACGCTGGTGCCGAAGTAGGTGGTGGCATCGTCGTCCGGCAGAATAGCAGCCATCTTCTGCATATCCTCGGTGCTCTCGTCGGTCAGAACGTCGATTGCATCGTCGATGGTGATGATACCCACGAACATGCCCTCGTTGTCCAGAACAGGCATGGCGGTAAAGTCGTAGCGTTGCATCTCACGGGCCACGTACTCCTGATCGTCGGTCACTTTCACAGTGACCACGTTATCATCCATGATCTCGTTGATGGGAGTATGCGGCTCTGACAGCAGCAGGCTTCGGGCAGAAACAACGCCCTTCAGGCGGTTGCGCTCCACCACGTAGCAGGTGTACACGGTCTCTGCGTTTTCGCCCTGCTTGCGGATGGCTTCAAAAGCCTGCGCCACGGTCATATCCTCGCGCAGACGGACATATTCGGGGGTCATCAGGCTGCCGGCAGAGCTTTCGGGGTAGTTCAGCAGCTTGTTCAGGCTCTCACGGGTCTGCTTGGAGGATTTCTCCAGCACCCGCTTCACCACGCCTGCAGGCATATCCTCCAGCAGATCGGCGGCATCGTCCAGACTCATCTCTTCAATAGCGCCCACAAGCTCCACATCTGAGAAGGCGTTCACCAGATCGTCGCGGGCTTCGTCGGACATATAGGCAAAGGCCTCGGTGGCCACTTCCTTTTGAGCAGGCGGAACACCACAAGGCGGTTGTTTTCGTCCAGCTCTTCCAGCAGCTCGGCAAGGTCGGCGGGCTGCTCTTCCTCGGTCACTTGCGCGCAGCTTGACGTACTGCTTCTTGATCAGCAGCTTGAGCAGGCGGCTCTTGGTGAGCATCTCAGGGTTGGCCTTGACCTCTTCGTCGTTGGCCTCCTCTTTTTCGGCCTCGCGCATGTCCTGCTTGAGGTCTTCAGTAGCTTCCTCGTTCAGATCTTCAGCCAGCTTCTGGCGGACCTCGGCGGGGATATCAGCAGGCAGCTCCTGCACCGGCAGCGCCTGTTCCGCAGCATCAGCCGTCAGCTTCTTTTCTTCCATATCCATTGGGCGTACCTCCTCAGATTTTTTACGGAACAGGAGCAGCTCCTGTATCCGGAGGACGCAGCAGATCGGGAAACGAAAAAACGCGCCGCCTTGCCTGCCGGAATGCCGCAAACGCCGCATTCTGCGCACACAAAGCCGCGCCTTCCTCTGCTCTGTTTTGCGGAAAGATGCACCGTTGAAGCGGTGCTTTTCCGCAGGACTCAGCGAAGGAGGCGAACGGTTGGGGAAAACGCAGTTGTTTTTGTTTTC
>ENA-OPYU01000446-OPYU01000446.1-human-gut-metagenome-genome-assembly--contig:-NODE-446-length-16655-cov-2.755627_pt1 | contig 16655 bp, 22 predicted proteins | sample MGYA00242637_ERZ504482 | MGnify/ENA primary metagenome ERZ504482 (study PRJEB26092, sample SAMD00036237) | human gut metagenome | host: Homo sapiens | study: EMG produced TPA metagenomics assembly of...
GAACGCACCGCGCGGCTCAAAGCAGGTCAGGCCCCATATCGTTAAAGGACCTTCACCACAAGGCGGCGGCGCATATTGTACTCGTCGCGCATGCGGTCGATCTCGCCGTCGCACTCCTTCAGGGCAGTGATGGCGGCGTACTGGCTGGTGGTGGGAGCGCTCATGATGCGCTCTGGTGGATCTTGGTCATGATCCGGATGATGGGTGCCGGGCCGCAGGCATAGCCCAGACGCCAACCGGTCATGGCGTAAGTCTTGGAGAAGCCGTTCACCACGATGGTGCGCTCGGCCATGCCGGGCAGGGTGGCAATGGAAACATGAGGCCGCAGGCCATAGTTCAGCTCTGCATAAATTTCATCGGAGAGCACCATGATGTTGGTACCGCGCAGCACCTCAGCTACAGCTTCCAGATCCTCGCGCTCCATCACCGCACCGGTGGGGTTGTTGGGGAACGGCATGATGAGCAGCTTTGTCTTGGGGGTGATGGCTGCTTTCAGCGCATCGGCACGCAGGCGGAACTCGTCCTCCTGACGGCAGGCCACATGCACCGGCACACCGCCGGACAGGGTGGTGATGGGCTCGTAGCACACAAAGCAGGGCTCCGGGATGATGACCTCGTCCCCGGGCTGCACCAGCGTGCGGATGCACATATCAATGGCTTCGCTGCCGCCCACCGTGATGAGCACCTCGTGCAGCGGGTCGTAGTGCAGGCCCATGCGGCGCTCCAGATACTTTGCCACCTCGGCGCGCAGCTCCTTCAGGCCTGCGTTGGAGGTGTAGCGGGTGCGGCCATGCTCCAGACTCTCAATGCCGGCTTCGCGCACAGCCCATGGCGTTTTAAAGTCCGGCTCGCCCACGCCCAGACTGATGCACTCGGGCATTTCGGCAGCCAGATCGAAAAATTTGCGGATGCCGGAGGGGCGCATGGCCTCAGCAGCAGGCGCGATCAGTTTATCGTAGTCCATCACAGCACCGTGCACTCTCTTTCATCGATTTCTTCGTCCTGATACAGGCGGCCCTCCTTTTTATAGGTGCGCAGCACAAAATGGGTGGCGGTGGACAGCACATCGTCCAGCGGAGAAAGGCGCTTTGCCACGAACAGGGCGATCTCCTGGAAGGTCTGGCCCTTGATCACCAGCTGCAGGTCGTAGCCGCCGCTCATCAGCAGCACGCTCTCCACCTCGTCAAAGGCGGCAATTGTGGCTGCGATCTCGTCAAAGCCGCGGCTCTTCTTGGGGCTGACGTTCAGCTCGATGACGGCCTCCACACGGTTGACCCCGGCCTTTTCCCAGTCCACAAGGGTCTTGTAGCCCTTGATGATGCCCTGCGCCCGGGCCAGATCGATCATGGCCGCCACCTCGCGGGGGATTTATTCAGCATCGTGGCGATATCCTCAATGGGCAGCCGCGCATTGTCTTCCAGGATCTTCAAAAGCTGTTCCATAGTATTTTTGCTCCTTCTCAGCCGTAACCGGGAAATAAATTATTTATAAGTATAGCACAAGCTGTAAAAGATTGCACCCAATTTTTGGGATAGAATGTCTTTTTCCCTCGTGTCTGTTCTTTTTTACAAAAAGTGTGTTTCAAAATTTTTGCCAAATCTGCTATACTGGAAGAGTAAGAGTGTGCCGGAACGCTTGCGGCACCGTTCATCAAAAGGAAAACGAGGGTGGAAACGATGAAAGCATTCATTACCGTCATTGGTCACGATACCGTGGGCGTTGTTGCCAAGGTCGCTGGTCTGTGCACCGAACTGAACATCAATATCGAGGACGTGACCCAGAGCATCCTGCAGGGCATGTTCGCCATGATCATGCTGGTGGATATCAGCAATTGCAATGTGAGCCACGAAGAGCTGCACAAGCGCACCGACGCGCTGGCTGCCGAGATGGGCATGCAGATCAATGTTACCCGTCAGGAAGTTTTTGATGCCATGCACACCATCTGATGGAGGGAGTACACAGCTATGAGTATGTTTAATACCGGTGACATCCTCGAGACCATCGAGATGTTCACTCAGGACAATCTGGACGTGCGCACCGTCACCATGGGCATCAGCCTGCTGGACTGCATCGACCCAGACCCGAAGAAGGCGTGCGAGAACATCTATAACAAGATCACCACCAAGGCCGCAAACCTTGTGCCCACGGTGGAGCATATCAGTGCCGAGTACGGTATTCCCATCATCAACAAACGCATCAGTGTCACACCCATCGCCATGCTGCTGGGTGCCTGCCCGGATGCCGACCCTGTGGAGTTTGCAAAAACTCTGGATGCCGCCGGTAAAAAGGTGGGTGTAAACTTTGTGGGCGGCTACAGTGCTCTGGTGCACAAGGGCTTTTCTGCCGGTGACCGCCGCCTGATCGAGTCCATTCCCCGCGCACTGGCCGAGACCGACATCGTGTGCAGCTCGGTGAACATCGGTGCCACCAAGGCAGGACTGAATATGGACGCTGTCAAGCTCATGGGCGAGGCCGTCAAGAAGGCCAGTGAGCTGACGGCTGATCGTCAGTGCATCGGTGCCGCAAAGCTGGTGGTGTTCTGCAACGCACCGGAGGACAACCCCTTCATGGCCGGTGCATTCCACGGCCCCGGCGAGCCGGATTGTGAGATCCATGTGGGCGTTTCCGGCCCCGGCGCTGTGCGCGCCGCACTGGCCCGCCTGCCCAAGGATGCCCCCATCGACGAGGTGGCAGAGCTGGTCAAGCGCACCGCCTTCAAGATCACCCGCGTGGGCCAGCTGGTGGCAAACCTTGCCTCCAAGGCTCTGGGCGTGCCCGCCGGCATCATCGACCTGTCGCTGGCACCTACCCCCGCCATTGGCGACAGCGTGGCCAACATTCTGGAAGAGATGGGCCTTGAGACCTGCGGCTGCTGCGGCACCACCGCCTGTCTGGCCCTGCTGAACGATGCCGTGAAGAAGGGCGGCGTGATGGCCTCCAACCATGTGGGCGGTCTGTCCGGTGCCTTCATCCCGGTCAGCGAGGACGCCGGCATGATCCACGCCGCCGAGATCGGCTGCCTGACCATTGAAAAGCTGGAAGCCATGACCGCCGTCTGCTCGGTGGGCATCGATATGGTCATCATCCCGGGCGACACCACCCCGGCTGTCATCAGCGCCCTGATCGCTGACGAAGCCGCCATCGGCATGGTGAACAGCAAGACCACCGCCGTGCGCGTCATTCCCGCCATTGGCCGCAAGGCCGGCGAGGTGCTGGACTTTGGCGGTCTGCTGGGCTATGGCCCCATCATGGCCGTGAACCAGCACGACCCGTCCGTGTTCATCAACCGCGGCGGCCGACTGCCTGCCCCCATGCAGTCGCTGAAGAACTAAGAGAATAAATCTACTCCAACAGGCCCATCCTCTGGATAACATTTCCAGAAGAAGGGTCTGTTTTTATGTTATCCAGAATGCTTACACGTTCTCAGATGGTTCTGCTCTGCCTTGGCCTGTTTCTCGCCCTTGCTCTGTGTGGCGCATGGCAGGCATTTGCATGGGGCCGCACCCAGCTGGACACCGGGCGCTGGTGTGCGCCGACACCCTGCGCCTGCACATCCGGGCTGAGAGCGATTCCATTGCCAGCCAGAGCGCAAAGCTCCATGTGCGGGATGCCGTGCTTGCCTATCTGGACACCGCCTGCCCGGCACAGAGCAAGCCGGAAGCGATCGCCTGGGCGGCGCAGCATCTATTTGAGCTGCAGCTCACGGCCCGGCACGCGCTGGCACAGCTGAACATCCGCACGCCGGTGCGGGTGCAGCTGGTAAATATGTACTTTTGCCACCCGGCGCTATGGTTCCGGCACTCTTCCCGCCGGGCGGTACGACGCTTTGCGCATCGATCTCGGTGCCGGAAAAGGCCGCAACTGGTGGTGCGTGCTCTACCCGGGCCTGTGCCGCTCTGCCTGCGGCAGCTACGCCCGGCCCGCCGAAAACGACCTTGTGTGCGGGGAGTACATCCTCCGGCTCCGGCTGGTGGAATGGGTGCAGCAGCGCACCGCCCGCCGGGAGGATGTGGTGCTTGTGGGGTAACGCCCGGCGCTTTCGCCGCATAGCATGTGGCGAAAGGAGCGTGTGATCATTATGGCGATTCCTGCTTATTATTCCCTGCTCCAGCGCGGCTCCTCCGGGCCGGACGTAGCTCTTGTGCAGACCTGGCTCAACGGTGTACGCGATGCCTGCACATGGTACGGCGAGCTGAAGGCCGATGGAAAATTCGGCATTTCCACCGAGAACGCCGTGAAGGAGTTCCAACTCAAAAAACAAGATGAATGTGGACGGCAAGGTGGGCGCGAACACATGGAACGTGCTCTACACCCGCTACACGGCCAAGCACGGCCTGCATGTGCCCTACCCCGGCATTGCCCTGCGCAGCGGCTCTTCCGGCGGCACGGTGCGTCTGGTGCAGCAGAAGCTCAATTCACTGGGTGAACGGCTGAACGCCGACGGCAGGTTCGGCGCAGCAACGGCAGCGGCTGTGCAGCGGTTCCAGCGCCGCAGCGGCCTTACCGCCGACGGCGTGGTCGGCGAAGAAACGTGGGAGAAGATGTTCTGATTTAAGGGAAGCGAACTCCTTCAGTCACGGCTTGCGCCGTGCCAGCTCCCTCAAAGAGGGAGCCTCTGGCAAAACCGGAAGCTTTTCCGCACTGCCAAAGGCCCCATCCCCGAGGGGGCTGGCATCGCGCAGCGATGACTGGGGGAGTTTTCCTTGCCCCCACCCCCGCCCTGCTGTATAATAAAGAAAACTCTGAAAAGGCGGTGTTTCCGTTTGCGTTTTCTGCATCTTTCCGACCTGCATCTGGGCAAGCGGGTGTGCGAGTTCTCCATGCTGGACGACCAGCGGTACATTCTGGAACAGATTCTCTCCCTGCTGGACAGCACACCCGTGGACGGTGTGCTGCTGGCGGGCGACCTCTACGATAAACCCGTTCCCCCTGCCGAAGCCGTGCGCCTGCTGGACTGGTTCCTCACCCAGCTGGCTGAGCGGCAGCTGCCCGTGTTCGCCATCAGCGGCAACCACGACTCTGCCGACCGCATCGCCTTCGGCTCTGCCCTGCTGCAAAACAGCCGGGTGTACGTCAGCCCGGTGTTCTCCGGTGCGCCGGTGCCCATCCCCCTCACCGACGAATACGGCACGCTGGATGTGTACCTTCTGCCCTTCCTCAAGCCCGCCATGGTGCGGCATGTCTGGCCGGACGAGCCTGTGGAGAGCTACAACGATGCCCTTGCCTGCGTGCTGCGCCACTGCCCGCCGGACCCGGCCCACCGCAGCGTGCTGGTGGCCCACCAGTTTGTGGCCGGTGCTGCCTGCTGCGAGAGCGAGGAAGTCTCGGTGGGCGGTGTGGACAGCGTGGATACCAGCCTGTTCGATGCCTTTGACTACGTGGCGCTGGGCCACCTGCACAGCCCCCAGAAGGTGGGCCGCGATGCCGTACGCTATTGCGGCACCCCGCTGAAATACTCCTTTTCGGAAGCAGACCAGCACAAGAGCGCCACCTTTGTGGAGTTCGGTCTCAAGGGCGAAGTTTCCATCACCACCGCGCCGCTACCCCGAAGCACGACCTGCGGGAAGTGCGCGGCAGCTACATGGAGCTGACCGACCGCCGCAATTACGACGGCACTGCGGTGGACGACTACCTGCACACTACCCTGACCGATGAGCAGGACGTGCCGGACGCGCTGGCCCGCCTGCGGGTGATCTACCCCAACCTGATGCGGCTGGACTACGATAACCTCCGCACCCGGGAAGATCAGGAGATCACCGCACCGGAGCGCGCCGAGAGCATCACCCCGCTGGAGCACTTCTCGGCGTTCTACCAGCTGCAGAACAATCAGCCGCTGACGGCGGAGCAGGCGGCATTCTGCCAGCAGCTCATTGAGGAGATCTGGAAGGAGGGCGAGGACGCATGAGACCGCTGAAGCTCACTCTTTCGGCCTTTGGCCCCTATGCCGCCGAGACGGTTCTGGAACTGGCAAAGCTGGGCAGGGCGGCTTATACCTTGTCACCGGCGACACCGGAGCAGGCAGACCACCCTGTTCGATGCCATTACATATGCGCTGTACGATCATTCCAGCGGCGGCGTACGCGAGGGCGCCATGCTGCGCTGCAAATATGCTGATCTTCAAAACGCCCACCTTTGTGGAGCTGGAATTTGAGGTGAACGGCCAGCGCTATACCGTGCGCCGCAACCCGGAGTACCAGCGCCCCAAAAACCGCGGCGAGGGCATGACCACCGAGAAAGCGGATGCCACCCTCACCTATTCCGATGGCCGTCCGCCGGTGACCAAAGCCAAGGATGTGACTGCCGCCGTGCAGGAGATCATCGGGCTGGACTACAGCCAGTTCTGCCAGATCGCCATGATCGCGCAGGGTCAGTTCACAAAGCTGCTCAACGCTTCCACCGAGGAGCGCAGCCGCATTTTCCGCAAGCTGTTCCGCACCCAGCGCTATGCCCGGCTGCAGGAGCGCCTGCAGGCCGAAAGCGCCGCCCTCAGCCAGCAGCGCACCACCCAGAATGCAAAGCTGGACAGTCTGCTCTCCGGCATCCGGTTTTCTCCCGACGACCCGGATGCCGATGCCCTTGCCGCACTGAACGCCCAGACCGAGCCGGAGACGGCCCTTGCCCTGCTGGAAGGTCTGCTGGCCCGCCAGCAGGCCGCGCAGGAGACCGTTGCTGCTGCCCTCAAGGACACCGAAGCCAAGCTGGACGAAGTACAACGTCAGCTGGGTGCCGCCCAGCAGGCCCGCCAGCTGGCCGCACAGCTGGCCGCAAAGCAGGCAGAGCTTACCGCTGCCCTGCCTGTGCTGGAAGCTGCCCGTGCCGAGAGCGCCCGCCACGCAGGCGATGCCGCCCAGCTGGATGTTCTTGCCGGACAAGTGACGCAGGCACAGACGGCCCTTGCCGCCTACGATGAGCTGGATGCCCTGTGCCATCAGCAGCAGGCCGCGCGGGATGCTGCCCAGCTGGCCGCTGCCAAGGCCAAAGCGAAACGCACCCAGCTGGCCGCACTGGACACAGCGCTGGCCGCTGCTGAAAAGGAGCTGACCGCGCTGGAAGATGCTCCCACCCGGCTGCTGGCCTTGCAGAACCGGGAAAAGGAGCTGGCCCAGCGCAGCACCGCTCTTACCACCCTGAACCAGTGGCTTGCCGCCTGCCAGCAGCAGGCACAAAAGGCCCACCGTGCGCAGGATGCCTACCGCACTGCCGCCGAAGCCAAGGAGCAGGCCCATGCCCGGCGGGATGCGCTGGACAAAGCCTTTCTGGACGCACAGGCCGGACTGCTGGCGCAGGCGCTGGCCGAGGGTGCGCCCTGCCCCGTGTGCGGCAGCGTCCACCACCCGGCAAAGGCCCAACTGCCCCACACAGCCCCCACGCAGGCGCAGGTGGATGCCGCCAAGCAGGAAGCCGAAAAGGCCGATGCACTGGCCCAGACTGCCAGCACTGCCGCACAGAGCGCCCTTGCCGCAGCCGACGAAGCCCGCCGCTCCCTGCGCCGGGATGCTGAGAGCCTATTGCCCGAGCGCTTCACTTCCCCGGATGGGACGGTACAGCTGACCTTCAAGGGGATGAACGCTGTCCTGACGGAAGAAGCCTGTGCCCTGCACGCAGCACAGGCCGAGTGTGTCGCCGCGCTTCGGCAGGCCGAAGCAGACTGCGCCCGCCGCACCGCATTGGAGGCCGACCGTCAGGCAAAAAGCCGCCAGCGCCCGGCACTGGAACAGGCCGCCGCTGAAGCTGACAGCACCGCCGCAGCGCAGAATGCCAGCGCCGATGCGCTGGAACAGCAGGCCGCTGCCGCTCGTGCAGCCCTGCCCTACCCGCAGCGGGCCGAGGCACAGGCCGCGTTGGATGCATTGGAAGCCAGCCGCACCGCCCTGCGCACCGGCATGGAGCAGGCTCAGCATTCCCTCAAACAGGCAGAGCAGACCTATGCCGCTGCCAAAGCCGCTGTAGATGCCCTGCAGACCCAGCAAGCCACTGCTGAAACCGCCGGGCCTGCCCAGCCCGCTGGAATTTTTTGACAGGCAGAACAGGCCCGCCTTGCCGCCGCCCGCACTGCCCTGCGGGAGCAGGCCCAGCAGCTGGCCGCACAGCGGCTGCCCAACCGTGCAGCCGCTGAAAAAATACCGCACCGCTGCCGAAGCGCGCACTCAGCTTGAACAGCGCTGGCAGTGGGTGAGTGCCCTTGCCGCCACGGCGGGCGGCACCCTGACCAGCAAACAGAAGATCAAATTGGAAGCCTACATCCAGATGAACTATCTGGACCGCATCCTGCGCCACGCCAACACCCGTCTGATGCAGATGACCGCCGGGCAGTACGAGCTGGAGCGCATTGGTGCCGAGAACCAGCGCAGCCAGTCCGGCTTGGACCTTGGCATCATCGACCACTACAACGGCACCCGCCGCAGCGTCAAGACCCTTTCCGGCGGCGAAAGCTTCAAGGCATCGCTGGCGCTGGCACTGGGCCTTTCGGACGAAGTACAGAGCGCGGCAGGCGGCATCCGTCTGGACACGCTCTTCCTCGACGAGGGCTTCGGCAGTCTGGATGACGAATCGCTGGAACAGGCCATGCGCGTACTTGCTGGGCTGACCGAGGGCGACCGGCTGGTGGGCATCATCTCCCACGTAGGTGCTCTGAAAGACCGCATCGACCGACAGGTGGTGGTGCGTAAAGCCCGCACCGGCGGCTCTACCGTAGAATTGGTCGTGTGAAACACCGCAGGCCTCTTTATAAGTTGCGTCTTTTCGGGGCATCCTATGGGCGGAGGTGATTTTCCAATGAGCTTGACGCCCTTTATCCGCCACGAGCTGGAACACCAGCCCGGCACTACCGCCGCACCGGAAAACAGCTGCACCCGCTGCAGCCCGCCGCTAGGCAGGGAGCCGGATATCCTGTTGCCAGGCGACCCCGCTGCCCCCGGCACACAGGTGCCGCCGCAGATCGAAACACCGGGCCAGACCCCGCACCCGGGACACAAACAGCGCCCCCGCAGGGTGTGCCCATGACCAACGGCACCCCGGCCGCCTGTTACCAGAAAAACGCCAAAGATTTTTTAGCCGGGGATGTGCAGACCAGCGTGATGGCCCACTATGCACCCGGACTGTTCAGCACAGACCAGCACACCCATTCCTGCCATCCGGCCCCGGACGAGGATGCTTCTCAGGTGCTGAGCCTTGTGGACTGGCGTGAGGATGCACCCTACGGCTAACAAAAATTTTTCAAATTATTTTTGCTCTACCTGTTGAAATCTGCGTCCGCTTCCCTTATTATGGTAGCAAACAAAGATAAAGGCAGGTTTTGCATCATGGCAGAGATCAAATATGAAGTTGTTCAGCGCATTGCAGTTCTCTCGGAGCGTCCCCGCGGCTGGGAGCGTCAGCTGAACCTCATCAGCTGGAACGACGGCGAACCCAAGTACGACATCCGCGACTGGTCCCCGGACGGCACCCGCATGGGCAAGGGCATTTCCCTGAGCCACGACGAAATGGCCATCCTCAAGGGCCTTCTGGACGATCTGGAGCTGTAAGCATGGGTGGCCGCGAAGAGTTTTTGCAGATCTGGCAGCAGCACATCACCCGCCCCGGCAGCGAAAAGCTGCTGGACTGGCTGGACCATAAGACGGATTTCTTTACGGCACCGGCCTCCACCCGGTTCCACGGTGCGTGTGAGGGCGGGCTGTGTATGCACAGCCTGAACGTCTACCATGCGCTGCACGACACCTTTTTTACCGAGGGTGACAGCGAGGAGACCTTTGCCATCTGTGCACTGCTGCACGATCTGTGCAAGGCCAACTACTACAAGCCCGGCACCCGCAACGTGAAAAACGAAGCCACCGGCCAGTGGGAAAAGGTGCCCAGCTACAGCGTGGAGGATCTGTTCCCCTACGGCCACGGCGAAAAGAGCGTGTTCCTCATCGAGCGGTTCATGAAGCTGCACATCGAGGAAGCCGTTGCCATCCGCTGGCACATGGGCGGCTTTGACGATGCGGCCCGGGGCGGCTGCTTTGCCATCTCGGAAGCCTACGACAAGTATCCCCTTGCCGTCAAGCTGCACATCGCTGATTTGGAAGCCACCTATCTGATGGAGCACCGCACCAGCGCTGTGCGCTGAAAAAACAAAAATACCCGGACAGGCACAGCAGTGCGACACTGCAGCCTGTCCGGGCTTTGTTTTGTTTAATTTTTGCGCTCGGCCTTGTTCTGGTACATTTTTTCATCTGCCTGACGGATGGCCTCGGTGAGCGGATGTACACCGCACACACCGCCAACACTGGCCGAAAGCTCCAGCTCCGGGTAGCCTTCCACTCTGGCACTAGCCGCAGCCTCCCGCACGCGCTGTATCACATGTTCCCCGGGCCGGATGTGCGGCACCAGCAGCAGGAATTCATCGCCGCCATAGCGCACCAGCACATCGGTCTGGCGCAGGTTGCTCAGGATGGACTGTGCCACGCTCTGCAGGGCCTTATCGCCCACCAGATGGCCGAACCGGTCGTTGACCTCCTTGAAGTGATCCACGTCGATCATCACTACGCCTTCCACCTGTTCGCTCTCCGCAAGGAAGCACTCGAAGTACTGGCGGGAGTATGCCCCGGTCAGCGAATCCACAAAGGCGCTGCGGTCAAAGTTGGAGCCGCGGTCCAGCAGCATCCGGCGGCCGCCCATATCCAGCCAGCGTCCGTCCGAAAGCTTGGACACCATTTCCAGCACGCAGCCGCGTCCGCCCACTTCCACATACTTTGCCATGACAAAATAAGCCTGATCGTCCTTGAACTCGATCTTGTTCAGGGATTCCTTGCGGGCAAGGGCCTTACTGGAAATGCAGTTTTCGCACCGGCCCGATTTGTTCCACACCATGTGGCAGGTGCCGGGCATCTCGGTCAGCCGGCCATCCTTGCCCAGGCCCAGCACCTTGGTGCTTTCCGGGTCCACCAGACGCACAATGTCAAAAAATGCCCTTCAGGCGTTCCAGCAGTGCTTCCGGCTGGTCGCTGTTCACATCGCCCAGCATCAGCTCCTGCAGGCGGGCATGGTCATCTGTGATCTGGCCCACCACGCTTACGCAGTGGCGCACACCGGCGCGGCTCCACATGGTGTGCATCACCAGCCGGTGCAGCCGGTATTCCTGATCCACCGCGACCAGCACCGAGAATGCGGCATCCGGCTCTTCCGGCGTTGCGTCTGCAATGGCATCCAGCAGCTTGCGGCGGTCCTTGCCGGAGAGAAATGTCAGGCCCATACCCTTATCAAAGTCCAGCTTCTGGGTTCGGTTGACCGGGTCCTCGTAGCGGTTCACCACAGTCACGCTGCCGCTGAGTATATCGTAATCGAACTGAATACCGCCGCGCTGCTCGGCATAAAAAGCGGTGCGCTCCCGTTCCAGATCCAGCAGGCGCTGGGCACGATCCTCACGGGGCAGAGCTTCGCGGTGCAGGATCTCCTCCGAAAGGCGGCGGGTCTCGTGGCGGAAACCGCGGTCATACTCCGAGCGCTGCAGCTCTGTGCGCAACAACTCCGAGGATTCTTTCAGGCATTCCATCAGCAGCGGATTGAAGCTGCCGCACTCGCCGTGCAGGATCATGTCAACGGCCTTTTCGTGGCTGTAGGACTGCTTATAACAGCGCTCGCTGGTCAGTGCGTCGTACACATCGGCCAGTGCCACCACCTGTGCTGCAATGGGGATCTCGTCGCCCTTGAGCCTGTCCGGGTAGCCGCCGCCGTCCCACCGCTCGTGGTGCCAGCGGCAGATAGCGTGTGCCACCTTTACCAGCGGTTCGTCCTGCCCAATGGCAAGCCCCTTCAGGATCCTGGCACCCTCGGTGGTGTGGGTCTTGATGGTGGCGTACTCTTCCTCGGTCAGGCGGCCGGGCTTGTTCAGGATCTCTTCCGGGATCATGATTTTGCCGATATCGTGCAGCGCCGACGCTGTACTGATCAGCGAGATATCACTCTCATCCAGCTGGTAACGGTCAGTCTTCTGCACCAGCTGATGCAGGAGCAGGTCGGTCAGGGTGCGGATGTGCAGCACATGCTGGCCGCTCTCGCTGTTGCGGAACTCCACCACATGGCTCAGAATGCTGATCATCAGCACACCGTTGTGCTCTTTTTCGTACACCTGATCGGTCACAAGGCGGGTAAGGCGCTTCTGCTTTGCATAAAGCATGAGCGCATTCTTCACCCGGCGCAGCACCATGACCCGCTCGAACGGGCGGCGGATGTAATCGGCCACGCCCATATCATAGGCGCGCTCGACGCTTCGGTTGTCCTCTGCCGCGCTGATCACAATGACCGGGATTTCCTCCTGCCATGCATAGCACTGCATCACCCGCAGCACATCAAAGCCGTCCATTTCCGGCATGATCAGGTCCAGCAGCACCAGCGCGATATCGGTGCGTCTGCGCAGAATTTCGATCGCGCGCAGGCCGTTCTCGGCTTCCAGATATTCGTAGCCCTCACCCAGAATCTCCTTGAGCATAGCGCGGTTGATCTCCGAGTCATCCACGATCAGTATTTTCTGTTTTGGTTCCATCTCAACCGCTCCTCGCTCCTGTACTTCCGGCCGCAGGGTCTTCCGTTTCCTACCGGACCACAAAAAAAGGCTGCTGCAACAGCTTTGCGCTTTGCAGCAGCTTTTCATTTCACTCATATCTGCTTTTTTTCGCAGGTCATCCAGCTTTCCGTCATGCGCCCATCATATCGTCGAACCAGTTCATCAGCTCCACCGAGAGGTGCTCCAATCTGGTCTGGGGTTTCCAGTCCGGCTGAGCAGGCTGCGGAGCCTCCGGTCCGGGCTGTGGAGGCTGTTCGGCCTCCGGCTCCGGCCGCGGACTCTGCGCTGCCGATGGTTCCGGCTGCGGGGGCGTATGTGCCGCAACCGGCACAGGCCGCACAGCTTCGGCATGGCGGGCCAGCTCCTGACGTAGCTGCTCTGCATGAGCGCCCGCGCACTCAGCCTCCTGCCGCGCCTGCTCACAGGCCGCTTCCAGCTGGGCATTTTCCTGCCGCAGCGCGGCCATCTGCCGTTCACAGGCAAACAGACGGGTCTGATAGCGCAAAATTTCCGCACTGGCCGCTGCCAGCTTTCGGTTCATCTGCTCCAGCTGGGCACACACCGCCTTGGGCGGCTCTGCCGGAGCCTTTGCCGCGGCAGACTGGGCACAGCGCTGCCGCGAACCATTGTTCTGCTGCCTGCCCTGCGCCATGGTGTCCCTCCGATCCATCCGATACGCCTGATCCGCTTATGACGGCCAGCATTTTTATCTGCGCTTGTTCAGCATGGCCATCAGCTGGTCGTAATAGCCATTATCGCTGTTGTCCTCTTCCACTGGGCTTTTCAGCAGTGGGTGCCGGTGCAGCGCCGCCTGCGGCAGAAGCTGCCGGGCTTGCAGTCTCGCTGCTGAACACAGCAGACGGAGTGGACTGTGCGCCGCCCATTGCATTGCTGATGCTGCTGCGCAGGTCGCTTGCGCTCTTGTTGTCAAAACCGGTAGCAACCACGGTCACACGCATCTCGTCCGAGAGGTTCTCGTCGAACGCAGTACCCCAGATGATGTTCGCATCGGGATGTGCGCTCTGGGTAATGAGACCTGCTGCGGTCTCCACATCCTCCAGACCGATGTCCGGGCTGGAAGTGATGTTGATGATCACGCCGTGTGCACCGGCAATGCTGGTCTCCAGCAGCGGAGAAGAAATAGCAGCCTTTGCGGCGTTCTCGGCCTTGCCTGCGCCCTTGGCGCTGCCCACGCCCATGTGTGCGTAGCCGGCATCCTTCATGATGGAGCGCACGTCGGCGAAGTCCAGGTTGATGAAGGCAGGCACATTGATCAGAGCGGAAATGGACTCAACGCCCTGACGCAGCACGTTATCGGCTGCCTGGAAGGCATTCATCAGGGTGATCTTTTCCTGGCTGATCATCTTCAGGCGCTCATTGGGAATGACGATCAGACTGTCCACATGCATGAGCAGGTTTGCAATGCCCTGCTCTGCCAGACCCATCTTGCGCTTGCCCTCAAAGGAGAAGGGCTTGGTGACGATGCCAACGGTCAGGATGCCCAGATCATGTGCCACCTCGGCCACAACGGGTGCTGCACCGGTGCCGGTTCCGCCGCCCATACCGGCAGTGATAAACACCATCTGGGAACCCTTGAGCGCATTTGCGATCTCGTCCTTGCTCTCTTCAGCGGCGCGCTGGCCGATCTCGGGGTCTGCACCGGCACCGCGGCCCTTGGTCAGCTTGGAACCCAGCTGCACCTTGGTGGCAGCGTGGTTCTTGGCCAGAGCCTGCTGGTCGGTGTTCATTGCGATAAATTCGACGCCCTGCAGGCCGTCGCTGACCATGCGGTTGACAGCGTTGCCGCCGCCGCCGCCCACGCCGATCACCTTGATCGTCGTAACGTTTTCGTCCATTTCTTCATCGAGCATGAGTGCCATAACTTTGTCCTCCATCGGATTTTATCGTAAAACTGCGCATAGCGCACAGAAATTATCTGCTTACACTTATATAACTGTATCGTATCATCTTTTTGCCCTGAATGCAAGTCAATTTTGCTTTTTTGGAAGGTGTTTTTTGCTCGCTGGCGCTTTCCCGCGGCATTTCCCGCTCAATTTGGGCACCAAGTTCCGCCAGCATCTGTGCAAAACCGGCATATCCGCGGTCGATGTAACCGGTGTCGGTAATGCGGCTCCGTCCCCTTGCCGCCAGCGCGGCCACCACCAGTGCCGCGCCTCCGCGCAGGTCCGCAGCCCGTGCACACGCGCCCTGCAGCTGCCGCACCGGCCGGATGTCCAGTGTGCGTCCCTGCACCTGCACAGCGGCTCCAAAAGCCGCAAAACCCTCTGCACAGCCGAATCTCCGCTCAACACCACATCCTCGATGCTGCTGGCGCTGTCGGCGGCAAGCATGGCAGCAGCAAGCAGCGGCGCTGCGTCTGTTGCCAGTGCCGGGTATACCCCGGTAAACACTCTGCCCGCGCCGTGCAGCGCGCCCAGCCGGGTAATGACCGCACTTTCCGGCCCTGTTTCTATCCTGCAGCCCATTTTGTGCCAGAATTTCCAACAGCGGTGCATAGGTCTCCGGCCTGCAGCCGGTCAGTTCCACCCGGCCTCCTGCCGCCGCGCAGGCACAGGCAAGGGTGGATGCCACGATGCGGTCGGCCATGGGCGCAAAGCTGCAGCTATACAGCATTCGTCTGCCCTGCACCCGGATGGTGCTGGTGCCCGCGCCCTGTACACAGCCGCCGCAGCGGTTCAGGAATGCTGCCAGATCGCTGATCTCCGGTTCTCGTGCGGCCCCGCGCAGGACCGTCTCGCCCTGCGCCGCAGCTGCTGCCAGAAGCAGGGTCTCGGTAGCACCCACGCTGGGGAACCCAAGTGTGATGTCCGCACCGTGCAGCCCGGCAGGCGCTGTCAGGATCAGCCTTGCCCCCTCCTCCCGGCAGTGCACGCCCATCTGCGCAAGGCCGGAAAGGTGCAGGTCCACCGGCCTTGCACCAATGCGGCACCCGCCGGGCAGCACTGTTTCCACCCGGCCAAGCCGCGCCAGAAGCGGTGCGCAGAACAAAATGGATGCCCGCATCCGCGCGGCGGCTTCCGGCGCAAGGCGGCAGGTGGAAGGCACGCCCTGCACCGTGATGTCGCTGCCCTGCCAGCGGGCCGTGCAGCCCGCACCCTGCAAAAGCTCCACACTGGTGTCCACATCCGCAAGATGCGGCACCTGCAGAAAACGCACCGTGCCATTGCACAAAAGGGCCGCTGCCAGCAGCGGCAGCACGCTGTTTTTGGCTGCCGGGATGTGTACTGTGCCGTTCAGCGGCATGCCGCCTGTGATGATAAGATCTCCGCCCATGCAAAAAGCCCCCGTTCCGCAAAAGATACCTCATGCTATGCGGCGCGAAGGCTTTTTGTTTATTTTGTCTGCAGTTGTGCCATTTGTTTGTCCGGTTATTTGTAGCTGAACCGGCAGCGGATGCTGTCATTTTATGGCAGGGAACGCCCGGTTTTATGTCTCCCCGCGGGACACCGACAGCACGATGCCCATTTCGCCCAGCAGCATCATCAGACTGGTGCCGCCGGAGGAAAAAAAAACGGCAGGCTGATGCCGGTATTGGGGATGGTGTTGGTGACTACTGCCATATTCAGCACTGCCTGCAGGGCCACCTGCACCACAAAGCCCACTACCAGCAGCGCACCGAACCGATCCGGTGCATGCGCCGCCAGCGTGATGCCCCGCCACAGCAGCAGCGCAAACAGCAGGATCACCGCGCAGGCTCCCACAAAGCCAAGCTCCTCGCACAGGATGGAAAAGATGAAGTCGTTCTGCGGTTCGGGCACGAACAGGTGCTTCTGGCGGCTGCTGCCAAGGCCAAGGCCCGCCGCGCCCCCGGAGCCGATGGCATACAGGCTCTGGATGGTCTGGTGGCCGTCGCCCAGCGGATCGGCAAAGGGATCCAGCCATGAGCTGAGACGGCTGGCCGCGTAGGGCACAAGGTCCGGCATAATGATGATGGCAGCTCCAATGGCCGCTGCACCGCCCGCCCCGGCCAGCACGAACCACCCTGAGGCCGGTGCCGCCCACGAACTGAGCACCGCACCGATGCCCAAAATGAGCACGGTGCCGGAGAGGTGCGGTTCCAGCAGCATGAGCACCGCCACCGCTCCCAGCA
>ENA-OPYU01000448-OPYU01000448.1-human-gut-metagenome-genome-assembly--contig:-NODE-448-length-16561-cov-4.889132_pt1 | contig 16561 bp, 25 predicted proteins | sample MGYA00242637_ERZ504482 | MGnify/ENA primary metagenome ERZ504482 (study PRJEB26092, sample SAMD00036237) | human gut metagenome | host: Homo sapiens | study: EMG produced TPA metagenomics assembly of...
TACCTTCGCATTGTTGGTGATGACTTCTCCCACCTCTCCATTTCCTCTTGTGACCGCTTTTTGAAGCCGCCCGTTCTGATATGTCAGAACGATCGTCAGTCCGTCCATCTTCCAGGAGATCACGGCCTTTTGCTCTCCTAAAAATGATTTCAGCTGTTCCACGTCTTTTGTCTTATCCAGTGAGAGCATCGGCTTTTTCATGGCCGCTCCTTCGGCAGCTCACTGAGCACCTCATATCCCACATTAACCGTAGGACTGGATGCAAGAGTCGTCCCCAGCTCCCGCTCCAGTCCTTCCAGTTCGTCATATAATCTGTCATACTCATAGTTGCTCATGATCTCCGTGTCTTCCTGCTCATATGCACGTCTGGCACGGTTCAGAAGTTCTACGAGTTCCTGCATTCTTTTCTTTTTTGCTTCCATATTTAGAGTCCCTTTACTTTTTATATCACAGTTTCATTGGAAGAATCCTTAATCTGATCATACAATTCATTCAATTCTGCATCTGTCAGCTTCCGGTATTCTCCCTCTTTCAGACGCCCCAGATGGATATTCATGATCCTCACCCGGATCAGCTCTCTCACCTGATATCCAAGTGCCTCACACATTCTGCGTATCTGGCGGTTCAGCCCCTGTGTCAAAATGATCGAAAATGTATATTTTCCGATTTTTTGCTACTTTACACGGACGTGTCACCGTATCTAAAAGTCGGTACACCGGATGCCATTTTTTTGCCAGAAACTCCTGCGTGATTTCTTTATCCACCGTCACCTTATATTCTTTCTCATGCCGGTTTCCCGCACGCATCATCTTATTGATGATATCACCGTTGTTGGTCATCAGAAGCAGTCCTTTAGAGTCCTTATCCAGACGCCCTACATACGTGATCCGGATCGGGTAATCCAGAAAACGCACAATACTGTTTCTTTCCCTGCGCTCTTCTGTACAGACGATTCCCGCCGGTTTGTTCACTGCCAGCACGACCATCTCATCCTGCTTTGAAACTACGTTTCTTTCCGACTTTTACGACCTGCCCCGGAACAATCTTCATTCCGGTCTGTGCACGCTTTCCGTTCCACACTCACCCGGCCGCTCTCGATCAGCCCCTGTCCGCTTCTCTGCGGGAACATACCCCCGCTTCGCTTAAATATTTATTCAGGCGAACCTCTTCCTTCGTCTTTTGATATTCCTGCAAAATCCGATTATTCACTGCTCAATACCCCGCTTATATTATTGTCCTGTAGAAATATGTTGGCACTGTATAAAAACAATGTATCTGTAATTTCATACGTATCCATAATATCCCCGATCGTACCGGAATAATACCTCGGATCTACCATCACGATCTCCCGGAAATACGGTGTAAGGAACGGAACAAATGAATTCGCATAAGAATCTTTGATCAGTAAAAGTCTTCGATTGCTCTCCGATACCGTGCGGATATCCACTACAGAAAAGTTGCCTCCCAGGTACACTGCATATTTATCTCTGCTGTTTAATTTCGATGAATCATACAAAGACGCTGTTTTCTTCTGCTCATCCACATAGTTGACGACAACATCATTGTCTTCTGTCTTTGGTACATAAATATCAATCTGCTCTTTCTCATTCAGACGGCATCCGCTCTTAGATGCCAATGAACCATTAAAATCCGTTGTGATCGGATAAGAAGCATATTCTGTCTCCTGTTCTTCCAGGTTCAATGTCCTGGCTGCTTCCTGAAAAACGTAGTATGCCCCTTTTGCCGTCCAGTGATGGTCTGTTTTATAATAAATCTTCTCATCACTGTGTCTGGTCAATGGCTTTACCGCATCGATCCACTGTACACTGTCCCCCAGTTCTTTTTTTCACCTGTGCGATATACTGGCTCTGATCGGCAACTGTAGCGGTAAACGGAAGCCTGTCGCTTAAAATATTCGCCGCATCCGGAACTAACAGCATATTCACCGGAATATCAGAATATTTCTGACTAAAACTCTGGATGGCTTTCATATTTGCTTTCAATACATCCTGATCGGGAACTGCAATGTCTTCCAAAAGCTGTCCTTTTTTCCCGATAAAAACACCATTTTCCTCTTTACTTCCTGCCAGTCTGCTGAATCCGACTTTCAGACTGCGCCACATATTTCTTCCCATAAACTGATCGGCCTGATACTTCTCATACTGATCCATATAGCTCCCGGAAGTAACCGCGCTGACTGAAAGCTCCGGCTTTTGCTGCAATCCGCGGTTTTCCTCTTCTGAGATTTTTTTTGACGGAAGGAGCAGATTGATGATCCCGATCCCGAATACACAGATAAGGAATCCGATTCCGATCATATATTCGATTCTTTTTCTTTTCCTTGTTTTTCTTCTTTCTGACATATGCTCACCTAAAATCTAAAATATAAAAACGGATTAAATGACTGTGTCACCAGAAATGCCAGCGAAAGTGCAAACATGACCAGATACATCACACCTGTCATTATATATTTTCCAACTCTGCTTCCAGGAGCCCTCTGAATATTTCTCATCAGTCTGTATCCAATGGAGGAGGATCCCAGCACTGCCATCAGATAGATCAGCCAGTTGGAGAGCAGATAAAACCAGCCCAGCTTGTCCATAAGCCCGCTGGCACCGATTCCAAACATCACACCTACATACTTCAGGGCATAACCAAGTGACGGGCTAAAGAACAGTACCCATCCGATCAGTATCAGCACCATCGCATAAATATGCCGTACTGCACCCGGCCACTTTTCCACATATTGTCCCCATACAAATTTTTCCAGAATCAATATAATTCCATAATACAGTCCCCATGCGACAAAATTCCATGCCGCACCATGCCAGAATCCGGTCAGCATCCAGACGATCAGAAGATTGGTGATCGTTCTGGAATCTCCTTTGCGGTTTCCTCCCAGTGGAATATACACATACTCACGGAACCAAGTGCTCAGAGATATATGCCATCTTCTCCAGAATTCTGTCACACTCGTAGATACATACGGGTAATGGAAGTTCTCCAAAAACTCAAATCCGAACATCTTTCCAAGACCGATCGCCATATCCGAATATCCGCCGAAATCAAAATAAATCTGGAATGCATAAGAAATACATCCGATCCACGCAGTCATCACCGAATAGCTGCCCAGATGCATCGCTGCGATCTGCTCAAAAACCGCTCCTGTCGTATTTGCAAGAATTACCTTTTTGGCAAGTCCCCGCATAAAATACATGGCTCCCTGTCCGAACTTGGTCAGGTTCATAAATCTGTGCTCCAACTGCTCCTCAATATCCACATACCGCACGATCGGTCCTGCGATCAGCTGCGGGAACATAGAAATATAAAGTGCAAAATACATCAGCTTTTTCTGCGGCTTTACCTCACCCCGATATACATCGATAATGTAGGAAAGCGCCTGAAATGTATAAAAAGAAATCCCGATCGGAAGCGGCAGTTCTCTGTATGGAATATCAAACGGAAGAACTGCATTTACGGATTCCATCAAAAAGCCGTAATATTTGAAAAAGCCAAGAAGCAGCAGGTTTACAACCACCGCAAAAATCAGACTGTTTCGTTTTTTTCTGTCATCATCTGCCTTTTCGGCAATATCCAGACCGCACACATAGTTCAGACAAATGGATAGAATCATCAAAATGACATAAACAGGCTCTCCCCATGCATAAAAGAAAAGGCTTGCGATCAGCATGACCAGATTCTTGAACCGATACGGAACAAGAAAATATACTGCCAGTACAATCGGCAGAAATACAAATAAAAATGTTATACTGCTAAACAGCATCTTTTGTTCCCCCTGCGTTTCTATAAACTTTTTGAAAAAACAGACTTATAAGTCTCTGCTTTTGGAGAGACTGCGTAAAATACGAACTTCCCTCTTACAGAAATCTGAGCTTCATCCAAAAGCTGCACCTGGTCAGGCGCATAACCGTCAAAGTCATTCCTTCTGTTCGCACGGCGCTGTTCTACAGCTGCCTTTACCTCTTCTGCCTGTTCCGTGGTCTTTGTTTTGACCAGTAAGATCTCCTGTGCTGACATACTGGATTCTGCCGTGTAGAGCATTACACCTTCATAATCTGCACTGTTGAGCCCATAATAGCGCTTCAGCCCCTGCACTCCTGCTTTTTTCATAGCCTTCGTATCCAGAGATGCCTCTACTTTTTTCTCTACCGCAGCAAAGCTCTTCGTACTGCCGCTGGTGAAAATCAGTAACAGTGCCACGTAAACAACGATCACTGCCACCAGTGCATACTTGATCACCACTGTTTTTTTGAGATTTTTTATCTTATCTGTCATAAAGTTGCTACCTCCGCCATACGTTTGAGCCAGATTGGATAAAAATCCGCCTTGAAATGAATTCCATCCTCTTCATAATAAGTATCTGAAACCAACGAAGTATTATCTAAAAATGCAATCTGATTCTCATCACACATCTTCTGCAGTGCCGCATTGTACTCCGGAATCTTCTGAAATACAGGCTTTTCTTCCTGCTTCGCCGCACTGACCGGGAAGATAGAATTCACATACAAAGTTGTATCCGGCAATTTTTTACGCAGCTGGTCGATCACTGCTTTATACTCTTTGATAAATAAATCCGTATCCCCATTTGTTGCAATCACGTCATTCATCCCATAGGAAAGAAAAATAACCTGAGGGTTAATGTCTGCCACTGTTTTTATCTGATCATCCAGCTCATCCAATTCTACTCCGATCTTGGCAACCACACTGGATGCATTCAAAAGATCATACTCTGTAAATGCCTCAGAAATCGAATCTCCCATCACGACCGAGCTGGAAAATAAGCTCTTATAGTTGATCTCACCACTTGCTTCCTGACTTTCCAGCTTGTCTTTCGTGTCCAGCTTGTTGATCTTTTTTTCAATATCCTTTACATTTTCTTTTTCTGCCGCTTTTATGATCGCAAGTCCCTCCTTCGTGTCCACTGTTTCAGCGGAAAAATAGCTGATTCCTTCCGCGATCAGAGTAACTGCAGCAAGCACTGCGACTGCACCGGCTCCGATTATCACATACATTTTTTTCTGTCTCTTCATCCGTATCTTTTGTCCCCTTATTCTTACCATCTTATCTTATTTTATAATACGTTTTCCATGCTTAAAAGTCAACGTTCCTGATGATAGATTCTCTCGCTGATCTCTTGCATTTTCATGTCGATCGTATGGAGCTGTTCTGCGCAGATTCCCAGATCTTCTGAAACAGAATCCGGAAACCCGTCCGTCTGTTTCTTATAATACAGTTTATGTTCTATACTTGCCCAAAAATCCATCGCGATCGTACGCATCTGCACTTCTACCTTCATCGGTTTTTTTCTCATTCATGAAAAAATACCGGTACTTCCAAAATCAGATGCAGACTTCTGTAACCGTTTGGTTTTGGATTCTTGATATAGTCCTTTCTCTCGATCAGTCTGATATCATCCTGCTCACATATTTTTTCCGCAAGCGTATAGATATCTTTCGGAAAACAGCAGATCACACGGATACCTGCAATATCACAGATATTTTCTTCTATGGCCTGTACACTGATCTCTATATTTTTTCTTTTCATCTTCTCCAGGATACTAATCGGTTTCTTGATTCTGCTTTCAATTGATAAGATTGGATTCTGATCAGAATTGATCGATAATTCGTGATTCAACACTTCAAATTTTGTCTTAACTTCCAGCAGTGCACACTGATACTGCATGATCAGCTTCTGAAACGGCATCGCTGATTCTAAAAGCCTCTCCGGTTCTTTCAACTCTGTCAATTCTTCAAATTTCATTTCTTCCATATTAACTGCCCTTCTCTTCTGTACTGATTCCATATAAAATAATATCCAATAACTCTGATATCTTCAGATTATGTTCTTCTATAAATCGGGAAAAATCTCCTGTACGGCTTGCTTTATTCTGGTAATATCCATTGTACATATTCTGAAACAGACTCAGATATTCTACTGCCATTTCCATACTGATTCCCTCTCTTAAACGAATCTTGGACAGCAAATGCCGGTATTGCTCTCTTATATAGGCATCATATCTTTCCATCACACCAAAAAGTGCTTCTTTTAAATGCTCTGCCGGATATAACATCACATTAAAAAATATATTTCTGTCATACGGATTTTCAGCAAAAAACACTTCCCGTCTCTCCAAAAAAAATTACGGATTTCTTCCCTTGCTGTCTTTGCCTCTTCTTTCCCTTCTTCCATATAACTCATCAACTTTTCGAAGCTTTTCTTCACACAGTACAGATATAGCTCATCCTTATTTTTAAAATTATGGTAGATCAGCCCTTTTGCAATCTGATACTTGCCGCATATCGCATTCAGCGAAACCGCATCGTAAGATCTGCTTCCAAACTCGATCGTAGCTGCATGTACAATTTTTTCACAAGTCTGTTTTGTCTTTTCTTCTTTTTTCATGCTGTTATCCTTTCTTTTTGACTATACAGTCTATAATAGGATACTATACAATTTTCTTACAATCAATATTTTGCCTGTGTTTTTTTCTCTTTTTTATGGTATGATAGAGGAATCAATACTTATATTTTTTATCAGGAGGACATCCTTATGATCGCGTTAAAACTGACGAATGTCAAAGCCTGTATGTCTCATCTTCTTCTGATGGACACCTTCGATTCATTCCTTCTGATCGAAGGAGAGATCATGACATTCAATACGTTCAAAATAGACGGTTTTATTCAAAAAAAACTTTTATACTTCTGAAGAACTGGAACAAATGGGCACACTCCCTGAATACGCTTACTGGAAGCAGCTTCGGGAATACTGCTTCTCCCTGATCAAAGGGAAAAAGACTCCGCTTGGATTTCGTTTTGTATTCAGTCTGTCTCCGAAAAAATATTGCCCGCCTTATCGAGCAGAATAAACTCGGCCTGAATGCCGATGACATCCAGGGACTCTATTTGAATCTCCGCTATGATTCCACCGGACTTCAATGCATTACCGGTACATCTTTCAAATCCTTCTCCATGGACAAGTCGCTGGAACACGCCTGGGACAACATGGTACAGAAGTTTTTCCAGAAAAAAGGACTGGATTTCGAAATTTTGTAATCTGTAATTTTAGTTCAACGAATATCATTATATAAGACAGATCCACATTTTAATCTTAAAAATTATGAAAGTTTTTCTTAAGATTACAAAGTGATTTTATTGCCTTTTTCGTAAATGACATCTACGGTTTCATCAACTGGCATCGGATGGGACAAAGACAGGGAAGCGAAGCTTTTCTAAACAATATAAAAGGGAGTCCGAAAAAGAAATGGTTCTAATCCCTTTCTTTTTCGGACTCCCTATATTTTTTTATTTGTCAAAAGCATCATAATCTGATTACTTCTCTGTACAAATGCTGTCATCTCTTGTGGACTCAGTGGTTTGTGGGCAAGCAGCGCCAGATCATACAGCTGCTTACAGATCAGCTCTACATTCTCACCTTCTTTGTTCTCTACCACATACTGCACCAGTGGATGATCTGCATTCAGGATCAAGGACGCCTGTCCGCCGAACATACCGGTATCCATACCACCCATTCCATACATCTTCATCATCTCTTCCATACGTCTAGACTCTTCAGACAACACGGCCATGGAAGCAATATTCTCATCTTTTAATTTTTCTACTTTGACATCCAGTTTCTCATTATTCAGCACTTTTCTGAAGATTTCTGTCAGACTGTCTGCATTCTTCTGGAATGTCTCTTTTTCTTCTTCTGCAACTTCTGCTTTCAGAGACTCATGAACATCTGCATCGATTCTCTGGAATTTTACATTGTCATGCTTCTGCTCCAGATAGGTAATGAATGCAGAATCAATATTATGTGCCAGGATCACTGCATCCTGCCCCTGCTCTTTGAACATATTGATGTACTGACTCTGCTGCTGTTCATTCGTCACGTAGAAAATATTAGTCTTTGGTGTCTCTTTCGTCTCTTCTGAATCCGTTGTCTCCTCTGCCTTTGTCTCTTCTGCTGTTTCTCCGCCATTGGCCTTGATACAGTCTTCCAGAGTGAGATATTTGTGGTCAAGATTCTTAAACAACATCGAATCTTTTACTTTTTCTCCGAATTTTTCATCTTTCAAACATCCAAACTTGATAAACGGACTGATATCATCCCAGTATTTTTCATAATTTTCTCTGTCTGTTTTGAACATACCGTTCAGTTTGTCTGCAACCTTCTTAGAAATATAGTCTGCAACTTTTGTTACAAATCCATCATTCTGCAGTGCACTTCTGGATACATTCAGAGGCAGATCCGGACAGTCGATCACACCTTTTAATACCATCAAAAATTCCGGAATCACTTCTTTGATGTTATCTGCAATAAATACCTGATTGTTATACAGTTTGATCTTTCCTTCAATGGAATCATACTCTGTATTGATCTTCGGGAAGTACAGGATTCCTTTCAGATTAAACGGATAATCCATATTCAGGTGAATCCAGAACAGTGGCTCCTTGTAATCCATAAATACTTTTCTGTAGAACTCGATATAATCATCCTTTGTGCAGTCGCTCGGAATTTTTTGTCCAGAGTGGATGAATATCGCTTAAGGAAACCGGACGTTTTACAATTTAACTTTCTGTTTCGGCTCACCTTCTTCACCTTCTTTTGGCTCTTCTGTAATATGTTCTACCACTTCATCCGTATCCAGAACATCTGCCTCATCGATTGTCTCATACTCCGGCTCTGCATTGGCCTTGGAGAGGAAAATCTCTACCGGCATGAATGAGCAGTATTTTTTCCAGCACTTCTCTTGCACGGTATTCATTTGCAAATGCAAGACTGTCCTCGTTCAGATATAATGTAATCTCTGTACCAACCTCTGTACGGTTTCCTTCCTGCATCTCATACTCTGTACCGCCTTCACTTACCCAGTGTACTGCGGCTGCACCCTCTTTATAAGACAGCGTATCAATCTGCACTTCGTCCGCTACCATAAACGCAGAATAGAATCCCAGACCAAAATGTCCGATCATTTCATCCTCTGTCGTCTTGTCTTTATATTTCTCCAAAAACTGTGTGGCACCGGAAAATGCGATCTGTGTAATATACTCTTCCACTTCTTCTGCTGTCATACCGATACCGTTGTCAATGAACTTCAGCGTCTTTTCTTCCGGATTGACAATGACCTGAATCTTTCCTTTATAATCATCGGGAAGCTCACACTCACCCATCATATCCAGCTTTTTATATTTTGTGATCGCATCGCATCCGTTGGACACTAATTCACGAATGAAAATATCATGGTCAGAATATACCCATTTTTTCAATGATCGGAAATATATTCTCGCTGTCGATAGATAAATTACCTTTTTTTGGTTCCCATATCTAAACACTCCTCTTTCTTTACAAACTCACCCGTCCTGCGGGTTTTCTTCTGTCTATGAAGTATTTTAGTACACCATGTTTTAAAAGTCAACAGAAAATTAGCACTCTTTTCAGTTGAGTGCTAATAAAATTATGAACTCTATAAACTTTTTATAAACAAGAAACAAATACAAAATACTCCTGTCAAGTGGTATAATCAATTCTGTCAGCTTATTCACTCTTTCCAAAGAAAAGGAGGTTTTCAAAATGGAACAGAATTTTTCACTTACTCCGGTGCATACTGACAAACAGATTCAGGAAATTTCCAATCTTGCTTCTGTTATCTGGCATGAGCACTTCACTCCCATTATCGGCATACAGCAGGTAGAATATATGCTGGAAAAATTTCAGTCTTTTCATGCCCTGAAAGAACAGATGGAAACCGGATATGAATATTTTCAGATTTTTGACAATACAGAGTTTTGCGGGTACTGCGGGATTCATCAAGAAGAAACTACACTGTTTCTAAGCAAACTCTATTTAAAAAAAGAGGCGCGAAACCGACACCTCTCTACAAAAACGATCCAGTATTTAAAAACTCTCTGTCAAAAACGCGGTCTCTCTTCCATCTGGCTTACGTGCAACAAATACAATACGAATACCCTTGCGGTCTATCATCATCTTGGATTTGAGACGGTTCGTTCACAGGTAGCGGATATTGGAAACGGATATGTCATGGACGATTATATCCTGGAATGCAGAGTCTGACCGTACTCTGCATTTTTCTTTTGTCTATTCTTTATAAAACTCTCCATAATCAGTAGAACCAATTTTCTCACTCGGCTCAAGCGTAACGGCCGCCCCTGTTGTCTGTATTTCTGTTCCTTTTGGAATCGGTACATTCTCATAACTGAGTTCCAATTCTTTTGGTGCAAACGAAATCACCTCTACTCTGTGTTCTTCATCTGCTGCAAATTCTGATAAAAATGAATCCGGAAGTGTCATCATAAGATCATTCCAGTCCGGTTCAGACTTCACATTATAAAGCCCCTCTGGAAAATCACGCCCCGCAGTCATTGTCTGTCCTACTTCTACTCGCACTGAATCCTGCAGTGGATTTGTCTCTCCATGAAGCCTTTCTGTCTGCGCACAATCCGAACGGAATTGAAGTGCTGCCCCGCTTTTCACTTCCAAAAGAGCTCCATCGTATAAACGCAGATCATCCATCACAGCTGCCTGATTCGGATTTTCAGGGTCATTTCCAATCTGTTGCCAGATGTAAATTCCATTCTCATCATCGATCAAATAAATCGCACTTTCCCCATCCTGCGCCTCTACTGTATAAATTCCCTCTGGAATATGAACGCCAACCTCATAATATCCTCCGGTAAGAACTTCATCGTATGCTTCGCCTGTCTCAGAAAGCTGTCTCTTTGCAAACTGATATTCATCATATTCCTCTCCCGACTGACTCTGCCCCTTCTCTTGTTCCTCGAAATAACTGTTCAGTGCAACGGCACCAACTGCTGCCACAAGCAGGATTACGCTTCCGATCGCCAGACCCTTCCCGATCTTCTGCACCGCATCACGCGGCTGTGAATCCTGCATCTTTACGCTTTCATTAAGATGATAGACTTTCTTTGTGTTTTTTTTCATTATCAAGCCCGCATTCCACGCACCGTCCGTTTACCAGTTTTCCACCACACAGATAACATCTCTTTCCCCCAAGCATAAGCCCTCCCATTCCTGCTGCTTTTTCAGCTTTGCAGACACATCATTTCCTGTTATCATTTACTTTTTACAACATCCAGCGCCTTCTGCAGCTGATTGTCACTGGTCGGATTCGCCGCATCGTAGGTATATTCTACCTCCACATCCGGCTGAATTCCTTTTTTATGGATGTTTTCTCCACTCGGTGTAAAATACTCCGCCGTCGTGATCTTGATCATCGTATCATCCTCAAAACTAAATAATTCCTGCACGATTCCCTTTCCGTACGTCGTGGTTCCCACAAGGGTACCAATTCCGTAGTCTTTTACGGCACCGGCAAAAATCTCTGACGCGCTGGCACTGTAGCCATTTACAAGCACTGCCAATGGTTTCTGAAATTCATGCTTTCCATCGCAGTCGTAGGTTTCTTCATTCCCGTATTTGTCTTTAATAGAAACGATTCTTCCTTCCGGAAGGATCAGTTTCAGCATCTCTACAACAGTATCCAGGTTTCCTCCCGGATTATTCCGAAGATCGATAACAAGTCCTTCCATCCCCTGAGCTTCCAGATCTTCCAGTGCGGACTTGAACTGTTCGTAAGTCACATCTTCAAACCCCTGCACAGAAATATATCCTATCTTATCTTCCTTCATCTCATGCTCGACTGTCTGTGACTGAATTTTTTTCTCTCACAGCTGTCAGCGTGTGCTCTTCCCGGTCTTCTCCTCGATAAACGGAGAGTTTCACCTCTGTTCCTTCTTCACCTTTAATCCAGGATACAACCTCAGACGTATCCTGATCTTCGATCTTATGGTCATCGACCTGATACAGGATATCTCCTTCTAAAAGCCCTGCCTTTTCTGCCGGACTGTCTTCATAGACCGTTGTAATCGTGATCTCCCCGGTCTGTACATTCTGCATCATAGCAGCTCCGATCCCCGAATATTCTCCCGAGGTGCTCTCTTTGATCTCTTTTGTCTCTTCCTCATTGTAATATACCGTATACGGATCATTGAGTGCACTCAAAAATCCGGCATACACTGCATCTTCCAGATCCTCCTGCTTTACATCATCACTGTAGAGATAATACTGATCGATCATTTTTTCAATTTTTTTAAATTTTGCTTCGGTCTTTTTCTCTGCCCGCTCCTGCTTGGCAGTCACACTGTCCTTTTGCAAAAGCAATCCGGAAAGCTCCGGTACCTTTGTGCAGACTCCTACTGCAAATAACATAATAAGGGCGCCTGTGAGCGCCCCTTTTATAAAACTTTTATGTCTGTTCATACTCTGTTACCAACTTTCGGTATTTTAGAAATACTGATCCGGACTGACTGCAACTCTATTTAACTCTACCTGAAAATGCAGATGTGGTCCTGTGGACTGTCCTGTAGAACCAACCGCACCAATCTGCTGGCCTCTTTCCACATACTGTCCCGCACTTACACAAATACTGCTGTGGTGCATATATTTTGTCACCAGACCGTTTCCGTGATCGATAACTACCCAGTTACCGGCGCTGCTGCTGTATCCGGCGATGATCACACGACCGGCTGCTGCGGCATATGTAGGTGTTCCGGTCGGCGCAGCATAATCGTTTCCTTTGTGTCCGCCGACTTCAAACTCACGGATTTCTCCAAAATAACTGGACTGGTAACTCATTCCCGGACACGGATGTGTGAAATAACCACTTCCGCTGGATACATTGCCGGATGACGGAGGTGTCACTGTGGAACCGCCTCCTGTACCACTGCCTGTATTATTATTGGAATTATTCTGATTCTGCTGCTCTTGCTGCTGTAACTGCTGCTGTCTTGCTGCCTCAGCCGCTTCTTCCTGGCGTCTCTTCTCTTCCTCCACCAGCTTCTGCAGTGTCTCCATCTTGCTGCCGAGCTGACTGCTTAAATCTGCCAGCTGAACATCCTTTTCTTTTAACAATGTCTGCGCCTGTGTCTGCTGGTTCACAAGATCCGTCTGAAGTGTATTTAATTCCTCATACTCTTTCTGCAGCGCCGCTTCCTGCTCTTCCACTGCCTTTACTGTCTTCTGGAATTCTTTTAACTTATCTCTATCATATTCAGACAGCTTGGAAATATACTCTGTTTTATTCAAAAAATCACTGATATTTTCACTGTCAGCAAGAACTTCAATAAATTCCATATTTCCATTCTCGTACATATATTTGATGCGGATCTTCATACTCTGGTACTGTGTATTTTCTTCTACTTTAGCCTGCACCAGATTTTCCTCTGCTTCTGTGATCTCCGCCTGCTTTGCATCCAGCTTGGACTGTGTCTTTTCCATCTCTTCTGCAATCTTTTTCAACTCTGTCTCAACAGTCGTCTTCTCTGCCTGCACACTGTCCTTTTGCTGCTGCAGCTGATCTACTGCATTCTGTGCATCCTGTACAGTCTCCGCATGTACCGGAAGTACCGTTCCGACAGAAAGCGCCGCTGCCAGACATAATGCTGTCACTTTTTTCATACGTTCTTTCATATGTTCACCTATACTTTCAAATGCTTGCGTACTGTAAAGAAACTTCCCAGAAATCCGATTCCTACTCCAAGCAGAAGTCCGATTGGAAGCAGGTAGCGATATACATCTCCTACCGGCAGGAATTCCACGATATTTTTCAGGATCTGGAATTTTGTCATCACATATCCCACTGCTCTTCCATAAAGTGCATACAATAATGCCAATGGAAGTACCGCTCCGACAATTCCAATGATCAGACCTTCCAGCACAAATGGAGAACGTACTACAAAGTCCTTTGCACCGATATATTTCATAATTGCAATTTCTTCTTTACGAACCGTAATACCCATGGTTACGGTATTGCTGATCAGGAAGATCGAAACTCCAAACAGGATCAAAATGATCGCGATTGACACATATCCAACCAGTACATTGACACTGGAAAGTGTATTCGCCACAACATCTGATTTATTGACCTTTCTGACTCCGTCCAGTCCCTCCGCAAACTTTACCAGTTCCTTCTGTGTTGCAGAAAGTGATTTGCTCTTGGAGATCATATTGCTGTCCTTGTCCTCCTGCGGTTTCATATAAACCGCATAACTGCTGGAGCCTGCAAGCGGATTGTCATCCTTAAATCCATCTGCCAGTTCCGGATTGTCTCCAAAGTACTCTTCTTTAAAACTGTTCCATGCATCATCTTCCGAAACATACTCTACTTTCAGAACATCATCCCTGCTGCGAAGCTCCTTGCCAATCTCCTCGATCTGACTTTCTGTTGCATCCTCATCAAAGAATACTGTAATCGCCACGCCTTCCTCTGCAGTCTTTACAAAATGCTGCAGATTCAGCACGATAGAAAAGAACAGTCCGAACAGAAAAATACAAGCTGACATTGTCGCAATAGATGCGATAGAGAACATTTTATTTCTCCCGATGTTCTTAACTCCCTGTTTTCCTACGTATCCTAATGTACTAATCCTCATCTATATACCCACCTTTTTGTTCATCACTCACGATCACGCCCTGTTTCATCGTAATAACTCGTTCGTTCATCTCGTTTACGATCTCCTGGTTATGTGTAACAACAAGTACTGTCGTTCCTCTGTCATTCGCCTCTTTGAGAAGACTCATGATTTCCCACGAATTGGTAGGATCCAGGTTACCGGTCGGCTCGTCGGCCAACAAAATTGCAGGTTCATTTACGATTGCTCTGGCAATCGCCACTCTCTGCTGCTCTCCACCGGAAAGCTCCTTCGGGAAAGCTTTATATTTTTGCGCCAGACCTACAAGAGAAAGTGCTGCCGGCACTTTTCGCTTGATCACTCTTGTCGGTGTTTCTGTCACACGAAGTGCAAACGCGATATTCTCATAAATATTCCGGTCCTTCAACAGACGGAAATCCTGAAAGACAACCCCGATGCCTCTTCTGTATTTTGCAATGTTCCGATGTTTCATCCGTTTTAAATTCTGCCCGTTTACAATGATCGTGCCTTCTGTAGGCTCCAGTTCCTTCATGATCAGACGAATCAATGTGGATTTTCCGGAACCGCTGTCTCCTACGATAAAAACGAACTCTCCCTGTTCGATCTTAACAGACACACCGTTTAACGCAGCATTCCCTTTGGAATACTCCTTCGTTACATCTCTTAATTCAATCATCATGCTCCTCCTAATTATTCATACTTTATCGGACGAAGTCCGCCCGCCGCAGGCATACATTGCGGGATGCCCGGATGGGTATACTTTATCGGGCGTAAATCCGCCTGCTTAATATTCCAGCGTCTCCATGTATTTCATATATTTTACGACCATCAGTGCAATCTTGAATGTGATCGCATCTTCAAATACACGCAGATCCAACCCTGTACTTTTCTGAAGCTTATCCAGTCTGTACACGAGTGTATTTCTGTGAATATAAAGCTGTCTGGATGTCTCTGATACATTGAGACTGTTCTCAAAGAACTTGTTGATCGTAGTCAGTGTCTCCTCATCAAATTCATCCGGTGATTTCCCCTCAAAAATCTCTTTGATAAACATCTTGCAAAGCGGAATCGGCAGCTGGTAGATCAGACGTCCAATTCCAAGTGTGCTGTATGCTACAATGTCTTTCTCATCAAAGAAGATCTTGCCGACATCCAACGCCAGTTTTGCTTCTTTGTAGGACTTGGAAACTTCCTTGATGTCGTTGACAACCGTTCCATAGGCAATGTGGATTTTGTCATCCTCGGACTCAGCCCGCAGGATCTCCATCATTTCTTTGGCCATCTTTTCAAGCTCTCTGCTTCCGGCCTTATCAGCCAGCTCTTTGACAACAATGATATTTTTCTCATCTACTGCTGTCACGAAGTCTCTCGACTTTCCGCCAAGCAGGTTTCTGACATTATCCAGAGCAACACTGTCTTTTTCGTGTGATGTCTCAATAATAAAGATAACACGTTTTGCTTCTGTGTCAATATGTAACTTTTTTTGCGCGATTATAAATATCTACAAGAAGCAGGTTGTCAAGAAGCAGTTTTTGATGAAATTATCCTTGTCAAAACGCTCCTTATATGCTACCAGAAGACTCTGAACCTGGAACGCTGCGATCTTACCCAGCATGTAGACATCTTCGCTCTCTCCGCCTGCCAGCAGAACATACTCAAGCTGCTGCTCATCAAAGATCTTGAAGAACTGACATCCCTGGATCACCTGGCTGTCTGCCGGAGATTCTACAAAAGACAACACCGCGCTTTCATAATTCCATGTATCCTCAAATGTCGTAGCAAGCGCCTTTCCTTCTGTATCCAGAACGCAAAAGTCAATTCTGGAAATTCCTTTTAATCCTTCGATTGTGTTTTGAAGTATCTGATTTGAAATCATACCTTTTTCCTCCGCTTATCTACTCGTTTCCATGTGCATATTTCACAATTTTTTTCACTCTTTCACTTTTGTCTGCACAACCCATATTTTATATACTAAGGCAAAACATCAAAAAATGAAAGAGGAAATCCACTTTTTTATGCATTTCCTCATAGTTTTTACAAAAAATTCATATTTATACGGCTATACATAG
>ENA-OPYU01000449-OPYU01000449.1-human-gut-metagenome-genome-assembly--contig:-NODE-449-length-16549-cov-3.834977_pt1 | contig 16549 bp, 21 predicted proteins | sample MGYA00242637_ERZ504482 | MGnify/ENA primary metagenome ERZ504482 (study PRJEB26092, sample SAMD00036237) | human gut metagenome | host: Homo sapiens | study: EMG produced TPA metagenomics assembly of...
AGTCCTCAGCACTGCCCTCCAAACGGTTATCAGTGATCAGCCAGGGCTGGATGGAACGCACCATGGAGATCAGCTACTGGCGTTTCCACTTTGGTCTGCCATCTTCATATCGTCCGTAGGACGAAGTCGAACCACATCAGATCCAGCTTACCATAATTGGTAAGAAGCTCTTTGATCTGACCAAACATAAATTCCAGATAACGGTCGAAATCGCGGTTTTCATTGGAGCATTCCGGATGGTTGCGCATTGGATGGTGCATATCTCCATAGTGCGGGAAATCCGAATGGCGCCAGTCTATGATGGAAAAAATACAGGCCGACTTTGATTCCTTCCGCGCGGAACGCCTCCAGGAACTCTTTTACCAGGTCTTTGTGGCAGGCTGCGTTCATGGAATTGTAGTCAGTCAGCTTGGTGTCCAAAAAGGCAGAAGCCGTCGTGGTGTTTGGCTGTGAGCACAGCATATTTCATGCCCGCCTTTTTCGCAAGACGCGCCCACTCTCTTGGGTTATAATTCTCAGCTGTGAACTCTTCGGTGAGATGGCAGTAGTCCTCATGTGGAATCTGCTCCATGCTGCGCACCCATTCTCCTCTGGCAGGGATTGCATAAAGTCCCCAGTGAATAAACATGCCGAAACGGGCGTCACGGTACCATTCGGTACGTTTTGTTCTTTCTTCGATTACTTTGTTCATTTTATAATGTCCTTTCCTGTAACATTAGGCAAAATACTTTTCCAGTTCTCTCTTCATATCCTCTGGAATTTCCCGTTCAAAGGAAAATTCTGGCTCGTTTGCCACCCATGCAGCTGCTGTGCAAAGAGTTTTCGCCCCTTCTGCCAGTGCGCGAGGGGATATATATTCTACTGTGTCATGTCTTGTATGCATACCAAAGCCGTCACGGTTTAAGGTAAGCGCTGGCACACCTTTCCATGCGAAAGTATTGGAATCGCTGGCCCAGACCTGGTTTTTGATGGTGACACCCAGCTGATTTTCTTCCATGAGGGTTTTCAGTTCTGCACAGACAGTCGGATCTGCAGTTACTCCCAGAACGTTTCCTCCCAGGAGCTGCCCTGCCAGGTCTACATTCAGATTAAACACATGGCTGCTCATTTCTCCTTCATGGGATTTCACATAATTCTGGCTTCCCACCAGACCTTTTTCCTCAGAGCCAAACCAGATGAACTCCATGGTTCTGGCTGGTCTGTGTTCTGCGAAATGATGAAAAGCTTCCATCACCATGGCTACGCCGGACATATTGTCATATGCGCCAGGACCTTCCGGAACAGAATCATAATGAGCCGTTACCGTAACGATTTCTTCTGGAAAATCAGTTCCCAGAATGCGTACTGCTACATTGGCGGAATTGCGGGAAATCTCGCTCTGCTGGATGTTCAGGCAGCACTTGGATGCCTGTTTCTCCACGATTTCCACTGCATCCAGGTAATGGACAGATGCGCCTGGAAGATCACCTGCCTTGCGGCGGTACTGGGTTGGAATCCGGTCTTCCCCCTGATCCAGCGGCGTGCCGCATACGGTTACAAAGCCAAGTGCACCTGCTGCTTTTATTTTATTTATCATATCTTCACGAATAGGATCGCAGACCAGCACAACTGCCCTTTTGCCTTGGAAAGACTGATGTCGTCTCCTTTCCTACGAAGAGAAATGGTACTGTGATGCCCTCTTCCGGGGTACAGGCGCCATTCAGGTAGGCACGCACCGGATAAGCCTTCTCATAAGGCTGGCAGATTACCAGCTCTGCCTTTTTCTGCTGAAATCCGGCACTGGAAAAATTCCATGCGGGGTGTCTGGATGTAGGCGCACCTTCCTGGCTGGGCAGCTGCCTGTTCTGCTTCTTTTAGAATGTATTCTGCTGCTTTGTGCTCACCCTTTGTGCCGGATTCACGGACGTATGCCGTGTCAGCTACAAACTGGTATGCGCGTTGTCCATCTGGGTGAATTTCTGTGTATTTGCTCATACTTACGCCTCCGGCACTTCTTCCATAATACGGATCAGCATGTCGCCTGTTCCAACATTATATCCGCTGGTTGCATAAATCCCTACAGACTCGCCATTTGTTACCAGGATCAGCGGAAGCTTGTCCGGATCAACGTACATTCTTCTTCCCAGAAGTTCGATGTTTTCCTCAAAGGAATCGTAATAGATGGAAATCTTTGGAAACCTCTTCAGCACTTTTGCCAGAAGAGGATCCTGCTTGGCTTCCTGCGTGCGGATCATGAAAGAAACGGAATTTTCAAATTCGTGGAATTTTCTGCATGTTCCAGCATTTCATTCAAAATATGTTCAGTAGGCTCCCGGCTCTCTTCCAGCCACATGAGAATTTTCTTTCCGCCTTTGGTTAACTCAGCGCAGTTTACTGTGTTTCCGGCAGAATCTTTTACTTCAAACTCCGGAAGGGAAATACGCTCCAGCATATCGCCAAGCTGTGCTTCGCGGAGACGCAAGGTCTCTTCTCTCTGTCCGCCTTCTTCTATCGTAAATGTTTTCTCCCATGCAAACTGATTTCCGTTAGGAAGACGGTTGGTGGTGATAATCCGGTAGGTTCCTGGAATCAATGCAAGCTCCAGAGTATCCCCCTTCCAGCTTCTGCCTGTAAGATTCAAGGAAACAAATTCATTTCCAACCAGACGTCCCATTGTCCAGTTCTGATAGTAGTTCCATACAGCATCAGCCTCTTTTTTCAGTGTGAGAACTGCGCCACCCTCCTGCTGTTTCAAAACGGGAACAAACTGGTCTTTTACCCAATATTCCATTACCTTATTATCTGGATTCAATCTTGCCGGAATTCCCAGTGTACGGGCGATTGCTACAAAAAGCACCTTCTGTGAACGCTCGGTACCAATTCCGGATACCAGGCATTCGTATGGAGTTTCCATTACGGTCTCGCGCTCGTTATCCGGATAGGCGGTGATATGCGCCTGGATATAATTCCAGATTTCTGCCGGATTTGCGCGGAAGGCGGCTTTCTGCTCTTCTGTAAAGAAGGAGAGAATGCCCTTTCGGTATGGGCGAAGGAGCTCGTCTTCCACACGGGGATTTAATATAAAATTGATATAAAGATTATAGCCGGACTCTGCACCTGTAACTCTTGTATATGCCGCAGATTTTTCAGCTTTATAGTTACTGCACTCTGCATTAGCATTCTCAGCGCCTTGAGTGAAGCAATCTGCGCCATTCATTTCTTTTTTGCCACATTTCCCAGTACCAGACTTCATTTTAAATTCTTTTGCATACTGCTTGCCATATTCCAAATGCTCTTCCAACACGCTGCAAACACAGTCTGTGTGGTCTTTCTCAGAAAGTACATCCACCATTTCCTGGCGAAGTTCCTTCTCATCCTCTCCTGCAAGAAAAGCGGTCAGTTCCGGGTTCGCCCAGTTCTCTTTCTTTTCTTTACGGATCTTGTTTGCTTCATTCAGTCGTCTGGTTCCTTCTGCTTTCTGCTCCGGGGTAGGCATATCCGGGTTCACCGGAGTATCAACTGGAGCGATCACATCTACAGCTCTCCAATCTTCTGCTTCCACAGCCTCACCAGTAAGAGTCAGGGAAATTCTCATCCTGCGCTCTGGTATCCAGATCTGCCTGTGCAAAGCCTTCCATCTCCGGAAGGAATGCCAGAACTCTTACACTTTCCCAAAAAAGCCAAGTCACTAAAGAAACGGTTCCGTTCTCGTCAGTCTCTGCTTTTGCAATGGGGAAATACTCTCCCATATTCAATACCTGGAACTGTACCTGAGCACCCTTTACAGCTGCGCCCTCTTTATCAGTCATCTTTCACAGAGACTGTTTTCACCTTGGCATAGCGCGCAGTCTGATTCAGCATAACTGCTGCCCCTTCTTTGCCGATCACATTCTCCCCTTCAGCCGGGAAAAGATCAAACAATCGGGAATGCACCATCATAGCTCTTGAAGAAGCATTTGTAAACCAGCCCTTATTCAGGATCATAAGCGGCTCGCAGGCCCCTGTGAAGTACCATTTTCCATCACACCAAAGCTCCACCCATGCATGATTGTCATCACAGTGGGACCATCTTGGCACATACACCTGCCGCGCCGGAATTCCCACGCTTCGAAGTGCATTTACCAGAAAAACAGACTCCTCACCGCAACGTCCGTAACCTCTTCGATATACCGTAAGTGCCGGAAGTGTACGGTCATCACCACTATGATAAGTAGCTTCCTCCGCACACCAGTAATTTACCTCAATTGCCGCATCTTTTGCATTTTTTCCTGCAATTCTATCTTTAAGTTCATTCCAGAAAAAGCTTCGACAAGGAAGTACCTCTTCCTCATTCACCCTGTGATCCAGAATATAATTCAAAAACATCTCCTCCGGCAGCTCTTTCACACGTTCCAGAGTATTATAAAGAAACAGCCCATGGCTTGCGAAATCCTGAATCTCCTCAAAAGAATAATTCACAATATCACTATAAGGCGCTGTCACATACAAATACTTCATCGCCAGCCCCAGGTCTCTGCCGCACCCATCCAGTTTCTCACAAATCGTCTTCAGTGGCTCCCTGTCCGCCCCAAGCTTCTCTGTTAATTTCAAAAATTCTTCTTCAATCTTCCTCTGACTGTTCTGAAGAAACATCTATTCATCCTCCTACTTAAAGAAAATTGCTATTTAGTGTGTTGAAAAGTTCCAGCCGACACACAGCATTTGGGCAATGTGTATTACTCCAGCGAGCCATTTCAGGCGCGCTCTTAGCGTAGGCGAAATCCAGCGCTTACGGAGACTTATGCGTGAGGGCTCTCCCGAACGCATTAGTCGCAGTTAGCGATTAGTTCGCTGGAGCGTTGCGCCGGCGAGTGAGTAATACACATTGTCCAAATGCGTCCGCCTTAAATAACTTTCAACCAATTAAATAGCAAAAAACGCCCTTTCACGAAAACAATCCCATTTTGTGAAAGAGCGCCTAAGGCTCTAAAGCCTTGCTAAAACTTCCCGGGCCTTTTTCACCTCAGCCTCACTGGTACGGAAAATTTCATACTCACTTAAAGACGGCAGCCCCATGCTCACACCCTCTTTGCGGTACTTCATCTCACTGTCCAGCAAAACCTTGCCCGTCATATGATAATCTGTGATTCCGGTTTTCTCATAGATTGGAGCAATCACGTCTGCATTTACTCCTGCACCAGCCATAATGTGAATACGACCGGCACTCTTTTCCACCAGCTCTGCAAGTAGCGGCGAACCATCCACACAGTTATTCTTCTGTCCAGATGTGAGAATGGTGTTAAAACCAAGAGAAATGACCTGCTCCAGTGCCTCCATTGGATCCCTGCACACGTCAAAAGCCCTGTGCAAAGTTACAGACATCCCCTTCGCTTCCTCCATAAGCTGTGCCAGATGCTCCATATCCAGGGAGCCATCCGGTCTTAGCATACCGATTACAACTCCCTGGGCACCCAGCTCCCGGAATCTTCTCACTTCTGAACGAATAATATCAAATTCATATTCAGTATAACAAAAAATCACCAAATCTTGGACGGATCAGTGCATGGATCTTAATATCACTATGCCTGCGGATCTCGCGGAAAAGACTCTCTGATGGAGTTGTTCCTCCAATCACCACATTTCCGCAAAGCTCGATCCTGTCTGCTCCGCCTTTCTCTGCGGCAAGTACGGATTCCACCGAATCTGCACAAACCTCCAAAGTAAATTTGCTCATATCCTCTTTTTCCTTTCACCCAGCCTGATACTATCACATTGCAGCTATCGCAATGCTTTGCATTCTGAAAATTCCACAAATTATTCCCAAGCCCGCCGGTCTTGTCACTTTGTTGCTGCATTCCTGAGCTGCTGTCTCTTAATAGAGCGTTACTCCAAGGGAATCCAGCATATCCTGCACCGACTGATCTGGGAATTCATCTGTGATGATCCCGTCCAGTTCATCAAGCTGTGTAAATTTATAAGATTCATTAAAATAAAATTTCTCCCGCTCCATCACGGCATATTTATGACGGCTGCTTTCAATTGCAGCCTTTTTGGTCAGTCCGTCCTCCACTCCAAGAGTCGTAACGGTGTGATCCATCATATCAATTCCGCAGCTTCCCATAAATGCCCGGTCAAAGCTATACTGCCGGATCACCTGGATTGCTGCGGAACCAAGGAATCCATTTACTGTAGGATACATGATTCCACCGGTTCCAATGGCTGTGATCTTGGGATTTTGCGCAAGCAGCTGTAAAATATCGATCATGTTGCTCACTACGGTAAGCTGCATTTTCGATTTCGCAAGAAGCTTGGCAAGCTCAATATTGGTTGTGGATATATCAAGAAAAATCGCTTCCCGCTCCTTGATCAGCGTCATGGCCTTAGCCGCGATCACCATCTTCCTGTCCACATGATAATTTCTTCTGTCGATAACATCTCTTTCCAGCGGGTAATCCTGGGAAAGAATCGCACCACCGTAAGTTCTTTTTAATTTGCCGGCATTCTCAAGAGTTTTCAGATCTTTACGGATGCAGTCCTCTGTGACCTGGAACATTTCGCTCAGCTCCCTGGTCCGGACTTTTCCCTGTTCCCGAAGGACTTTCTCGATGGCTATCTGCCGTTCCTCAATGAACATCCTTCTTCCTCCTGTTTTCTGCTGCCTTATTCATCAAAAGCCCATCTCCCGCTCTTTCAAGCGGTTAACATAACTTATATAGCACTATACATTTCATATTACAGCCAGTCTTTTCAGCTTTCCATATCTTCTGAATAGATACACAATCTGCCCGTCAAATATTACTCTGCGCACTGACTGCAGGCAACAAAATGTCCCGGTTTTACCTCAACAAGCTTCGGCTGGCTCTTATGGCAGCTATCCTTGCAAACAGGACAACGGCTGCAGAACTTACACTCCTCGCCAAGATCAATGGGGTTCGGAAGTGTACCCTCCAGCATGATTCTCTGACGGTTCTTCTCAATATCCGGATCCGGGATCGGGATTGCAGAAAGAGAGCCTTGGTATAAGGATGCATTGGGTTCTCAAAAAGCTCCTCACTGTCAGCAAGCTCAACAAGAGATCCCAGGTACATAACACCAATACGGTCACTGATATGCTTCACCATGGAAAGGTCGTGTGCAATAAACAGGTAAGTCAGCCCACGCTCTCTCTGAAGCTGCTCCAGAAGGTTGATAACCTGTGCCTGGATGGAAACGTCCAAAGCAGAAATGGGCTCATCGCATACAATAAAATCCGGATTTACTGCAAGTGCACGTGCAATACCAACACGCTGGCGCTGTCCACCGGAAAACTCATGAGGGAAACGATCTGCGTGCTCTGCCTGAAGACCAACGGTTTCCAGAAGCTCAATGACCTTGGCATCACGTTCTTTTTTATTGGCAGCAAGACCATGAGCATCAATTCCCTCTGCTACAATATCCAGAATTTTTCTTCGCGGGTTCAGGGATGCATATGGATCCTGGAAAATCATCTGCATTCTTCTGCAAAGTTCATGTCTCTGCTTTGTATCCAGATTCTTGTCAATTTTCGTTCCATCGAAAGTTACCGTACCATCTGTAGGATCATACAGATGGATAACAGTTCTTCCGAAGGTAGATTTACCACATCCAGACTCTCCAACCAGACCAAGAGTCTCTCCTTTATAAATCTGAAGGGAAATGTCATCAACTGCTTTCAGGATCTTTTTATTTCCAACATTAAAGTATTTCTTCAGGTTCTTGACATCAAGAAGTACCTGCTTTTCATCATTTTTCATCAGAGTTTACCTCCTGTGCCATCTCGTCAAGCATCCAGCATGCTGACTTGTGATTCTTGCCGCAATCGGTATAATCCGGCATGTATTTCTGGCAAACGATCATTGTCTCCTTACATCTTGCCGCAAAAGGACATCCAACCGGAGGCTCCATAAGATCCGGAGGAGTTCCCGGAATTGCCTGAAGCTCACCGCCTTTTTCGTGTGCTTTTGGAATAGAACGAAGAAGGCCTTTTGTATATTCGTGACATGGGTTGTGGAAAATATCTTCCACATCTCCTGTCTCAACTAATTTTCCGCCATACATAACAGCAACACGGTCTGCAATATTTGCCACAACACCAAGGTTATGGGTAATGATGATAATGGATGTTTTGATCTTTTTCTGAAGATCGCGCATCAGATCCAGAATCTGTGCCTGGATCGTTACATCAAGGGCTGTGGTCGGCTCATCTGCGATCAGCACCTTGGGATCACAGGCCAGTGCAATGGCGATGACAACTCGCTGTCTCATACCACCGGACAGCTGGTGTGGATACTGGTCGTAACGTGCCTCCGGATTGGAGATTCCAACCAGGGAAAGAAGCTCAATGGCTCTTGTCTTACGGTCGGCTTTACTCATCTCCTTGCGGTGCTCTTTCAGCATTTCCTCGATCTGTTTTCCAACCTTCATGGTCGGGTTCAGGGAAGTCATGGGATCCTGGAAGATCATGGCAATCTCGCTTCCGCGCACCTGCTGCATCTGACGTTCTGAATATTTGGTCAGATCATTTCCCTGAAACATTACGCTTCCTTCTACTACTTTTCCATTCTTTGGGAGGATTCCCATAACACCTTTCATGGTAATGGATTTTCCGGAACCGGACTCTCCTACTACCGCAAGTGTCTCCTGCTCATTCAGGTAAAAATCCACGCCGCGCACAGCCTGGACAACGCCCTTGTGCGTCTTGATGTGGACTGTAAGATTCTTAACTTCTAATATTTTTCCCATAGCTGTACCTACTTTCTCATCTGCGGATCAAGGGCATCACGAAGTCCGTCGCCCAGAATACTGAAGCATACCATAATCAGTACGATAACAATTGCCGGGAAAATCAGTACATGTGGATACATTCGCAGTACCTGATAACCACCGTTGATCAATACACCAAGGGAAGCCTGCGGCTCTGCCAGACCAATACCAATGAAGCTTAAGAATGCCTCGGTAAAGATAGCGCTTGGGATTGTGAACATCACGTTGATTACGATAACGCTGACTGTGTTCGGGATCAGATCCTTCATAATAATGTTGAATTTGCTGGTTCCAAGAACCTGAGAAGCAAGTACGAATTCCTGATTCTTCAGTTTCAGGATCTCGGCACGAACCAGTCTGGCCATGTTTACCCATCCGGTAATGGAAAGTGCAGCGATAATAGTTCCTACACCAGCTGGGAATGCCATCAGGAAAAGGATTACAATGATAAGGCTTGGGATTCCAACCAGTACCTCAATAATACGCTGCATAACAGCGTCTACCTTTCCCCCGAAAAGAGCGGAAACAGCACCGTAAAGAACACCTACAACCAGATCCAGGATTGCAGCTACCAGTGCGATCATAAGGGAAATTCGGGTTCCCATCCAGGTACGTACCCACAGGTCACGTCCAAACTGGTCAGCACCAAAAATGTGTGCTGCGCTTGGAAGTCCATATACATTGTTATAATCAGTGTCTCTAAATGAATATTTACTGAAGATCGGTGCAAAAATGGCAAGCAGGATAATTCCGATCAAAATAAATAATGCTACAACTGCTGCCTTGATTTTTTTTCAGACGGATCCATGCGTCAGCCAGCATAGTGGAAGCAGGAGCTGCGATGTGCTCTTTTTCAGAGGCTTCTACTTTCGCTTTCTGATACATGCTGCGGTCAATTTTTGATTTGTCCACGATCAGCTCTCCTTTCCTTTGGCAAGACGAATTCTCGGATCAATAAGAGAATAAGCCAGGTCAACAAGCAGTACAATCAGCATATAGAATGCGGCATAGAAAATAGTAATACCCATGATCACCGGATAATCATTGGCCTTGATACAGTCTACGAAAAAGGCTTCCGATACCAGGAATACTGAAGATGTTCTCTACAGCAAGAGATCCTGTCATAAGGTTTACTACGATTGGTCCTAAAATAGTTACAACCGGAAGGATGGAGTTGCGGACTGCATGACGCATAAGGACTTTCATCTGGCTCAGCCCCTTGGCTCTTGCAGTTACGATGTAATCCTGATCCAGTACATCCAGCATTTCGGTACGCATAAAACGGGCAACCATAGCTGTTGCACTGAACGAAAGCGCAATGGACGGCAATACGGAACAATTCCAGCCAGTCCAGAATCCAACCGGGAGAGCGCCCCATTTCAGACCTATGTAATACTGAAGAAGGGCTGCGGCGACAAAGTTCGGCACCGAGACTCCAAGCACTGCCAATATCATAGTAAAGTAATCAATTCCGCTATTGTGCTTCCAGGCAGCCAGGATTCCTAAAATTAATCCGATTGCAAGTCCGATCAGTACTGCCTGGATACCAATCAGCGCAGATGGTCCGAGACGACCTGTGATAACCTTGGAAACATCCTGGTTTACATAAGTAAAGGAAGTACCCAGGTCTCCTTTCAGCATGTTCTTAATATATTTCACATACTGCATGGGAAGAGAATCATTTAATCCATACATTTCCAGCACACGTTCCTGCTGCTGAGGTGTCATAATACTAAAACGCTCAGCATCAAAAGGTGTACCTGGAAGATTTTTCATCATGAAAAAGGTACAGGTTACAATTACCCACAAGGTAACCAGAATGTACCCCAATCGCTTTAATACATATTTCAGCATGACATCACCTTTTCTGTTACTGTGCACGTAGTGAACAGTACTCCTTTTCTTTCTGTGAAAAACAGACCGTATACCGGCTGTGTAAGCCACTGCTGTATACGGTCCGTTACTTGTTCCTTAAGGAATATTACTTGAATTTGAAGCAAACCTCTGAGATCTGTTTCGCTGCCAGTTTATATCCAACAATCACCTGAATAAGAGATTATTCGAAAGAAGCGTACTTGAACTCAAGCGGAACACCGATTGGATGGCTGATCAGGTTCTTGACATTGGATTTTGTCAGAACAGCGGAACCTCTGTGGTATACAGGAGCAACAACTGCGTCTTCCTCAACCAGCTTCTTCTCAGCTTTCAGCATGTCATCAAGACGAGCTGCATCGTCTGTCTGAGTCTTAGCATCAGAAATCAGTGCATTGTAATCTGCATCGTTGTAGTTTCCACGGTATGGAGTTCCATTTGTCCACAGATCAAGGTATGTCATAGCGTCATCATAGTCAGCACCCCATGCTGTTACAGCAAACTGATAGTTGTTGGCATCCATCAGCTCTCCACGTCCCTGTACAGTCTTGGTATCGATTACTACGTTCAGACCAAGTGTTGTAACAAGCTCACTCTGGATAAATGTTGCAACGGATTTGGATACAGAGTCATCAGCTACAAGAAGAGTAACCTCTGAAGGTGCGCTTCCAAGTTCCTCAACTGCTTTGTCGTAGTACTCTTTTGCCTGCTCCGGATCATATGGGGAAACATCTCCGTTCAGTTCACGGAATGTCTTCTCTCCATCACCGCTCATGCCGTCTGCTACAAGACCGAATCCTGGTGCAGAACCATCAGCAAGAATGTTATCTGTAAGAGCGCTTCTGTTCATAGCAAGAGAAATAGCTTTTCTCATGTTTACATTGCTCATTACGTCATCTGTAAGGTTGAACTGTACATAGCTTGTACGGAAGTCGATCTCCTGGGCGAATTCCGGATCATCCTTGTATGCTACTACGTTTGCAGAATCAAGTTTAACCTGGGAAAGCTCGCCAGCCTGATATGCGCTTAATGCAGCTGCAGCATCTTTGATTACACGAACCTGTGCATCTTCGATTGCTACGTTGTCTTTATCCCAGTAGTTATCGTTCTTAGCGAAAGTAACGCCTACAGCCGGATCATAATCTGTGATCACGTACGGTCCGCAGTAGAGCATGCTGTCTGGGGAAAGAGCGAAGTTTGTACCCTGCTCTTCGCAGAATGCTTCGTTAACCGGGAAGAACATATCCATTGTAGTAAGGTTCAGGAAGTATGGTGTCGGGCTCTTCAGCTGAACTTCCAGTGTCTGATCGTCAACAGCCTTAACGCCTACCTCAGAAGCCTCAACGCTTCCCTCATTGTACTCCTGGCCATTTACGATGTAGTCTGTCATAATGAAGCTGTAGCCGTTTGTTGCGTCTGCGCTCATCTGTTTCAGCCATGCGTATACGAAATCTGCTGCTGTTACAGGCTCACCATTGCTCCACTGGATTCCGTCTCTTAAGTGGAAGGTGTATGTAAGCTTGTCATCGGATACCTCATAAGTATCGCAAAGAGCCGGCTGAGGCTGGTTGTTCTCGTCCATACGGAACAGTCCCTCTTCTGCCTGGTTCAGTACCAGGAATGCATTCTCCTCGGATGCAGCCCACGGTACCAGAGTCTTGATCTCGAAATCAGTAGCAACGCTGAGTGTCTCTCCCTCTGCGAATACTGCTGATGCACCTGTAACAGTCATGGTGAGTGCCATTCCAAGTGCTACTGCTGCTTTCATCATTTTCATAGTTTTTTTCTCCTTTCTTATCCGTCCTTAATTCCGGTACGGTAGTAAGCCTTTTCGGAAAGCGGAAGCGCCTGCTGCCGCAGGTGTTTTCTTATAAAAGCAGGACATTTTTTAGAAAATATTTTATAAAATTCTGGTGTCGATGCCTTTATAGTAAAAAACATTTTCATATTCTTGCAACTTAGTCACGATGTAGTTTCATGCGCCTTTGCATAAATCAAAAAATGTTCTTTTGACTCGCCTTCTTTTTGGTAATTTTAGTATAGCAAAGTGTTGTAGTGTTGTCAATTGTTTTTTATTATTCTTTATTGCTTTTTATTGTTTGGAATTGGTTTTGTATGAATTATGTATTTATTTTGTACAAATTCTGCATTTTTTTCGAGAAAAAATGAGTAAAAAATAAATAACAAATTCCAACGAAATTTCCTATTACGCAAAAATGCCAGGTTAATTTTCCTGGCATTTTTATTCAGTATTCAATCTCTACATCTTTTTTGCTGACCAACCCATTCTCCAGGGGATACCAAGTCTCCAGATACTGCGTTTCCTCATCCTCTGACGAATTCAAATTCAAGATCGTCCTGGTTGTCACCATTTTGCCTGAAGTATCTTCCTTTCTGATTTCCGCCAGAATATAGACAGTGTCTGCTTCTACCTTCAAGCTATCCGGCACCTCAGATGGCTTATAGGCAGTCTGCTTCAACACCTGATTTGCCGCATTCATCTGGTAAATGATGGTCCGCACTGGTTTGTACATAGTGGCAAACTGAACCGTCACTTTACAGCCTTCTGTCTTAGTCTTTCCATTTTCCACTGTAGTAGTTTCACCGGAAAGGGTAGCGGCCATAGTGTTTCCTTCTGAGCCTTCCACACCGTTGGAATAGCCGTTTCCAGCCATGGCATAAATTTCCCCGTTTTCTTTCTGGAAAACCGGGTTTACATACTGGGTGTGTTCTGACTTGCCAGAGACCTGGTAAACGGTGGCACTGATTTCCTGTGTTTCTCCATCATCGGTAACATTATAGTTCAAATACGGATCTCCTACTCCGTCAGAACAAAGATTTCCTACAGATGTATTTCCATCCTCGTCTTCGGTCACTGGCATTAAAATGTATTCTCCTTTTATGTCCCCAAAGGAAATTTTCCACTCAGAAGAAGACTGGGAACCTTCTTTATCCACAGTTGCCACAAGTTTCCCCTCATAACGACTGTCGTTTCCTATGGTGATACTGCTGTTGTTCATAAGGGAGGCGGCATGGTCGTTCAGATAGCCCTCCATATCATACAGGTCCAGGTATTCGGAGGTGATAAAAGCGCCAATCAGCCGGTCACCGTTTCCATCTGTGCCGGCTTCTGGGACTGCAAGAGTACAGCCGCTGGCTGTGAAAGCCATGAAAACAACCGATAATTTGAACAAACTTTTTAACAGATATTTCCTAATCTTCATTTTCGTCCACCTCCAGATTTCCATCGAATTTTAAGATATCGCCAACATCGCATTGCAGGAAATAACAGATCCGGTTAATGGTGTGGAACCGCACGCCCTTGGCCTTTCCGCTTCTTAGGACGGACAGGTTGGCTTCTGTGATGTTTATCAGGCTGCACAGTTCCTTAGACGTCATTCCCCGCTCTTTCAATACGTCTTCAAGACATACTTTTATTGCCATAAATCATTTCCTTTCCTTATTGCCAATCGCTCCATATTAAATAGTCAATGATATTAAATTAAGAGTCGTTACCTAAATCCCCTTGCTTCTTCCTATATAACGAATCAAGATGCTTGCAGTCCGGCTATCATTTATATGTCTCCATACGCTTATATGAACAGGTCATTATCCTCTTTCAGCCTCTGCATTTCCCTTATATACCTTGCAAACAACAGCACCGCCAGCACAAAGGCCAGGGAAAATACCGGGACTGACACCACATACTCAAGCTGGTAAAGTCTGCTCTGGAAAAGCAACTGTAGTAGGTTAAATACCGCATCCACCCCAATAGTGGATGCTAAGGTCCACACGCAAAAGTGGGAAAGTTTTTCCGCCAGTTTTATACTCTCTCCCTGATACAGGTCTTCCTTCATTGCAGCCAGAAGCCTTCTCGCCAGGAAAACAACTATAATATCCAGTACATAAGGCAGAATACGGACTGCAAAGTGGAGGAACAGGAAAACATAGGTAGGGGTAAGGTTGGAAAAAGTAAAAAATCCATCGCTTAGCTCTATGCCTGTATTTCCCTTCTGTACCGTTTCCAGATTCTGAAGCAGCCCTCCCAGCTCCTGTCCAAAGATGCCGTACACCAATACCACGCTCACAGCGCCAAGAAGGAACCAAAGCCCCTTTTGCAGTCTCTCCGTTCCTGCATTCTTATAATGAAGCAAAATGCGAATAAGCAGGTAACCCAGAAGGACGGAATAGAAGGTACTTCCCAGGGACCATTTCCCGGTGCCTGGTACTCCGATGGACAAAAGTCCCGGATTGATCATGTAGTATAGGGTTGCAAAAAGAAGAGCGCTGATAGCCAGAAGCATGAAATCCAGGGGTTCTGATTTCTTGCGCCAGTGCAGGAATCCCCAAATTCCAGCAGGGATAAGCCCCAACAGCATGTATAAGATGATCGCGATCACATTTCCTACAGCTCCAGACAGTGACAGGATCCGCAGGCCAGCTCCGATCTGTTCAAAAGGGAATGCGATCAAGGTGGAAAACAGACCGGATAAGCTGCGCTGTAAAATACAGAACAGGACGCAGGCGGCCGCTTCCACAGATAAGAGGGTAAATAAATGTCTTTCTTTCATGGGGAACCTCCTTTTGCTGATAACGAGAAAATCCGCTATCGTGCTGGATTAAACTTTCTAAACCTTTACTCTGGATTTCTCTAACTGGTTTATAAAATTATTGAAAAACGATAATTTATAATTTAATTATAACTTAGAATTATCGTTTGTCAATAATTTTAGCAATAAAAAAACTTGCCAGGCAGAATTTTCGCGCTCCGATCTATCCAATGGACAGAAGAAACGTTTTTATTTTCTTACCTGGCATTTTTCAGTAACTTACTGTGTCACATCTCCAAGCACGATCCGAATCAATGTCTTGTCCAGCATCAATGTCCGGTTCCAGGGATTGATGATCACGCCGTTGATTTCTTCCTCGGACAATGCCGCCTCCAACACTTTTCCAATGTCAGTCATAAAGGTTGACATAACACTTCCGCCGCCTTTCAATTCTTCGTCGAAACTGGTAAAAACCGCCCACCAGCTGTTTCCGTCGGAAGTTTTCACAGCCTGCAGTTTCATCTGTCCTGCTGCTGCGTTTGGCTCTACGGCGATGATTACCTGACCGTTTTCACGCATACGTCTTCGTACCACAGTCAGTGCATGAGCCAGCAATTCCTGCGTTGGCTGCTGCTGAAGTGCCGCGATTGCTTCCTCGATTTTCTCATTTCCAAGTAAACCTTCATCTGTTTTATCCATATTATTTTTACTCTCCTCATATAATCAAGTGTTTTTTATTGAAAATTCAAGGTTTTTCAACCTTTCATATCTCAGTGAATAAGCCACAGCTATGAGCATTTCGATGTATCAGGTACTGAAATAGCGGTTGAATGGTATACGAAATAAAACGTCATTGATTTTCGCTTTACTGGCCTTGTGTATACCCTTCCCTCTATGGCAGCTAACCTCCTATATCCACCAGGATCATCTCTATCTCCAGAGGTCCTAACTTCCTTCGTCCTGCCTGCCCATAACCAGGGTGTCAGCTATGCTCCATTACAGGGTCATGCCCTATGGTAAAAATTCCTGCCGACTACTGGCTCATTCTTTGTATTGTTGATTACTGACTTGCTTCCTGTACCAGCACTGTGAGCAGTGGACGTTATCTGTTACATTCTGCTTGATTCAGTGGCTGCCCACGTGACAACCTCCACTATAGTTACTTGTCTTTCTTACGCAGTCTGTAGATAAACTGCTGGTCTCTTGATGTCATTTACCATCTTTTTCGGATCATAATTCACACCTTTAGTCAGCATGACATAAAAGACTCGTATCAGCTTGGCTGCAATCGCCATAAGTGACTGCATTTTCTTCAATGGATTCAGCCTTCTGGTTGTGTAATAATTATGTAGTTCCCTGAACTCCGGGTTCTTCGCTACAAGCGACAT
>ENA-OPYU01000450-OPYU01000450.1-human-gut-metagenome-genome-assembly--contig:-NODE-450-length-16548-cov-4.790269_pt1 | contig 16548 bp, 20 predicted proteins | sample MGYA00242637_ERZ504482 | MGnify/ENA primary metagenome ERZ504482 (study PRJEB26092, sample SAMD00036237) | human gut metagenome | host: Homo sapiens | study: EMG produced TPA metagenomics assembly of...
AAAAATTATTTCGGCTGATTCCGGTAATACTTCTTTTTTGAGGAGCGATTAGGCTTATATAAAGATTTTCAAAGTATGCCTGTGACATTTTGGGGAGATGGAATTGGTCGTTATTCTCATTTAGCATATCAGCAAAATAAATTAGCGATTACGGATTGTCAATATATACAAACCTTGCATGAAACAGGATATTTTGGTCTTATTGGATATATACTTCTCTTTATATATTTAATCGTTAATGGAATGAGGAATATTAAATTAAATATTTTTGAGATAGGTGTTCTCATTTTTTATTTGATAGCAATGATTGGGGCAAATCCTCTTAGCAATCAAGGTATTCACACTATTTTTTTATGGATATGCTGTGGCCGAATTATTAACAACGATTGCCTGCATTATAAACAAAATGAATATGAAAAGAGTAATTGCAATTAATCTACCACAATTTCACCCCTTTTCGGAAAATGATGAATGGTGGGGGAAGGGATTTACGGAATGGACCAATGTGACAAAGGCTAAACCGCGTTTTTGGGGACATTATCAACCTCATTTGCCGTCAGATACGGGCTTTTATGATTTGCGTTTGCCTGAAGCAAGGGAAATGCAAGCAAATATGGCTCGTGAATATGGTGTTGATGCTTTTTGTTATTATCATTATTGGTTTAATGGTAAACAATTAATGGAGCGACCGATTAAAGAGATTTTGGAAACAGGAAAACCGGATTTTCCATTTATGCTTTGTTGGGCTAATGAGAATTGGAGTAGGAATTGGGATGGAAAATTTCGTAGTATTCTTATAGAACAGCATTATTCGGAAGATGATGATATAAATCACATGCATTATTTATGTAGTAAAGATTTTTAGTGATAAGCGTTATTTGCGTATTCAAGGAAAACCTGATTTTTTCAATCTATCGTTCTAAGTATTTTCCAGACATAAAGCATACGATTGATGTTTGGCGGAAATTAGCTAGAGAAGAATATAAAATGGAGTTATATTTGATACGAGTAGAGAATGAGCCTGATTTTGGACCGGAGTATCTTCAAGCAGGGTTTGATGCGGCAATGGATTTTCAACCATTATTAATGGGTGAATTTAATAAGTGGTGGAAAAATCTTCCTTTTAGGATAATGAATTGGACTTTTTAAGGGCAGATACCAATGGTTTAATAAACATTTTAGTTATAATTCATATGTACAATATCGTATAGGTAAGCCTATGGCTGATTATAAATGTTTTCCTTGCGTATCTCCTGGATGGGATAATTCACCTCGACGTAAAAAGCCTCCTTATACAGCTTTCATAGGTAGTACTCCTTGTTTATATAAAAAATGGCTAAAAGATACCTTAATTCGTTTTCAGCCTTTTAGCGAGGAAGAAAATCTCGTCTTTATAAATGCTTGGAACGAGTGGGCGGAAGGTAATCATTTGGAACCTGACCAGAAATGGGGAAGAAAATATCTTGAAGTAACTAAGGAAGCTATTGATGAAACGAAAGATATTTAAAATATGAAACCTTTAATAAGTGTTATAATACCTAACTTTAATCATGCTCCCTATTTGAAGCAACGAATAGATTCAGTTTTAAGTCAAACGTATGATAATTTGGAAGTAATTCTTTTAGATGATTGTTCTAGAGATAATAGTGGCGAAATCTTATCATCATATAAAAATAATCCCAAGGTAAAAAAATCATTATTAATGAAAATAACTCAGGTAGTACTTTTAAACAATGGGAAAAAGGCTTTGAATTATCTTGTGGAGAATATATTTGGATTGCAGAAAGTGATGATTATTGTGACGCCTTTTTTTTGGAAAGATTGGTAGGCCAATTATCTGAGAATGGAACTGTCGCTATAGCCTACACTAGTTCCCATTTAGTTGATGCCCACAATATATTTATTAAAAAGGTTAGGGGAAAAGGATCCTTTAAATATAGTGGGCATGAGTTTATTGTTCAAAAATGGCTTATGGCAACTCAATTATAAATGCAAGTTCCGCTATCTTTTCTCGAAAAGCTTTAAAACAAATTTCTCAAGATTATACTGCTTATAAAGCTAGTGGTGATTATTTGTTTTGGATATATTTAGCAGAACAAGGGGATGTAGTTTATGTTCGGGATGCTCATAATTATTTTCGTCAACATAATTTAAAGGTCTCTCCTGGTGCGGTTAAATCAGGTTTGGTGTTTTTTGAAACAATAAAATCTTTCGATACCTAAAATTACATAATTATTTGAAAGGATTGAGAGAGCATTTAGCTCATGGCTATTATATGTGGCTTATCACTAAAGTAAACTTTGATAATAAAGTAAAGAAGAAGGAAATTATTGACATGTGGAAGAAGGAATGTTCTTGTTCTTATCTAAATAAATATATATTCATTTGTATGCATTCCTTTGAGAAGTTGAAAGAAGCAATAAGATTTATGTTTTAGTAAATAATTAAATGGTTATGTCTCCATTGATATCAATTTGTATTCCGTGTTATAAAAGAGTAGATTATGTAATAAATACTCTTAATAGTATTTATCGAGATAATTCGGACGTTTCTTTGGATTTGTATGAAGTGATAATTTCTGATAATGATCCTCAAAAATGAAGTACTCTCTATAATAGATCAATTTAATTATCCTAATTTGAAGTATTACTATACAGAATGTGAAGGATTTGTTAATTCCTATATGTCACTAAAGTATGGAGAGGGAAAATTTCTTAAATTGTTAAATAGCCAGACATGTCTAAAAAAAAGGGGTAGCTTGGCTGCATTATTAGAGTTGGTTGAGCAAGATTTAGAAAGCATTCTGTTATCTTATCGACTAATGGTCAGCTCGAAAGATTTAACACTGTTGTTTATAAATCTTTTGATGAATTTATGTATGCTTCTTCTTATTATACTTCATGGAGTAATGCTTTTGGTGTTTGGCGAGATGATTATGAAAAAAAACCGCATGATTTGTTTTAGAATGATTTGTTTCCACATACTTCCGTGCTTATGGCTCTTTCTAATAAGTCTAGTTTTATTATAGATGATAGAAAATCTATTTGATATTCAAAAAAGTATTTAAAAAAGGTTGGACATAATATGTTTAAATCATTTTCAATAGACTATACTTCTTTTATTGAGAATAAGAAGAATACTAAAGAAATTAGTATTTGGCAACATATTCTAAAATAAAATCAGACCTTGTTTCTAAAACTTTTTTTCCTCAATTTATAATTTTAAAACAAAAATACTAAGAGTCGATAGCTATGATTCTGAGGGATTTAAACAGAATTTGAATAAGTATTATTCAAGAGGAACTTATTGGAGAATAATTATACTTTCATGGTTATATCCAGTTCTTTGTTAGTAAAATATATAAAGAATAGATTTGTAAGATGAAGAGAGCTCTTGATATTTTATACGCTTTTTTTTCTTCCTATATCATATTTGTTTCCATATAAAAGTATAGAAGTTATGCGTAAACTATTTTATGTATTTTATACATGTTGGATTAGGAAGAATTTAAGCAAATGAATGGGATTGTAAAAGTCCAATATTTTTATGTGGTGGGAAATATATAAGTATTGGTCAAAATACTATTATTGGAAGAAATGTTTGTCTACAATGTTGGGATAAGTATAAGAATGAGTCTTTCTATCCAGAGTTGTCGATAGGCCATAATAGTTCTGTAAGGGATGACGGGCATATAACTTGTTGTAATAAGATTCTTATAGGAAATGGTGTTCGTATTGGACCTAAAGTTCTTATAACAGATAATTCTCATGGTGCTTCAACACGAGAGTTATTAGAATTAAATCCTATAGAAAGACCTTTATTTTCTAAAGGTCCTGTTATAATTGAAGACAATGTTTGGATTGGGGAGAAAGCTTCTATTATGCCTAATGTGAAAATTGGAAAGGGGGGCAATTATTGGAGCTAATTCTGTTGTTACCAAAGATGTATCAAGTTATAGTATTGTTGGTGGTAATCCGGCCCGTGTATTAAAACAATTGTAATCTTTAGCTTGATAGATTAGTTTTATTGGCAATTAGTGAGTTCTGAAAATGGTAGTATTTAAGTCTTTTTGTAATTATGTATAAATTATTATTGCGATGAAAATAGCATTTATCAGCACCGTGGTATCCCAAATAACTATGGAGGTTTTGAACAGTTTGCCGAATATATTTCAGTGGGGTTGGCTGCACGTGGGCATGAGGTTGTGGTATATTCACCTCATTTCCATCCTTATAAAAAAGACACTTATAAAGGAGTACGTATAAAGCATATCTATAGTCCCGAAACTTGGATGGGCAGTTCGGTAGGGAGTTTCTTTTATGATTTTGCGTCATTGAAAGATGCATTGAAAAAAGGAGCATTTCGATATCATTTACGAAGCCGGCTATACAAGTATTGTACCTGCTTATATTTGGTTCAATGTGAAGAAGATCAAATATCCCATATTTACGACTAATATGGATGGCTTGGAATATAAGCGTACTAAATTCAACAAATGGGTACAGAAATTCAATTTTTTGGGAAGAACGTACTACCGTGAAACATAGTCATTATTTGATTGCCGATAACATGGGAATTCATGATTATTATAAAGAGAAGTATAATAAAGAAAGTAAGTTCTTGGCTTATGGAGCAGATATCCATGAGGATTATGACATATCATTATTGGCTGAGTTTGGTTTGCAACCACGCAAATATTATTTATTAGTGGCACGCTTGGAACCTGAAAATAATATTGAAATGGCTATACAAGGCTTTTTAGCATCTGGCGAAATGGATAAAAAGGAACTTATTATAGTTGGAAAAACGAATACTCCTCATGGCAAGTATTTGGTAGGAAAGTATACAGGCCAACCAGGTATTCGTTTGTAGGGGGATTTATGATTTTAAAAAGTTGAATTCAGTCAGATACTATTCGTTTGCTTATTTTCATGGACATAGTGTGGGTGGTACGAATCCTTCTTTGCTGGAGGCAATGGCGTCAAGTTGTTATATATTGGCACATGATAATATCTTTAACAGGGCGGTTTTGAAAGATAACGCACACTATTATGCTTCTTCTCAAGCCGTAACTAAACTACTGAATTCTATCTATGAATTAAATGAATCTTGTCGTAATAAGTTTATTGAAAACAATTTGCAAGAAATTCGGAACGAATACTCATGGGAAAGTTTGATAGATAAACACGAAAAATATTTTTATTGGTTACTTCTCAGAAACAATAAATTGCTACCTTTGTTCATGATATCATCATGAATAATTAGGTTTTGGCAAAAAAAGGAGTATAGACAACTTTCCGCACAAGAGGAAACGGCATTCATCCTAATGGTGTTGTTGGATGAAGGCAAAAGCAATTTGCCTTATAGATTGTTGCGTTGTTTGACAAGTGTACATTTTGCCAATCAATATTATTTAAAAGACTGTTCTCCGGATACCGTTCTTTAAACTATAATTTTTATCGTGATAAATTTGAAAAGGAACAAGGTTGATTGTTGTTTTCCTGCCTTTGTTTAATGAGAAATTTATTTGTTTTTCTGCTGTGTATGATATGGCAGGAAGGTTTTTCTCAGTATGTGTATGGAACCACCGGACTTCTGCACATGCCTACTGCCGATATGCAACGGGATAAGACATTCCTGTTCGGAGCTTCTTATTTGGATGTGGCTGCTACTCCTGCCCATTGGAATTATCATACGTTTAATTACTACATTAATATCACCATTTTTCCTTGGCTCGAAATCGGATATACTTGTACCTTGCATAAGGCAGAACACGGTAGTACTTATTTCCCACCTTCCGTTTGGGGGAAATATTGTAACCAGGACCGACAGTTTTCAGGGCGGTTGCGTATATGGAAGGAAGGGTGGTGGAAAGAATGGACTCCTCAGATTGTATTGGGTGCGAATGATCCAAGTACCAATGATATATTAGGAAATTCTGATAAAGATGATTATGGCATTGGTGGAGTAGGAGAGATGGGTAATGGACATTGGAACCGATATTATATAGCTGGTACTAAGCATTTTTATTTCAAAAATAGGGGAGAGCTAGGCATTCATGTTGCTTATTTATACAATAAACGGAAAGACTATCATTTAAACGGTCCGGCTGTTGGAGTAAATTTTCATTTTTATCTATCGGGTACAAATTTCTTTGTGAAGGCATTAAACAATCTTAATGTAATGGCTGAATACGACAGTCGTACCATAAACTGTGGGTTAAAATATAGTTTTTGGAAAGATTATATTAATGCTGTGGTAGAAATGACAGAATGTAAGCATTTGTCAGGCGGAGTGATATTTAAAGTACATTTAAAATAACAAACACTATAACTTATTCGTATGAAAGGAATTGTTCTCGCCGGTGGTAGCGGTACCCGTCTGTACCCCATCACCAAGGGAGTAAGCAAGCAGCTTCTCCCCATCTTTGACAAACCGATGATTTACTACCCTATTTCAGTCTTGATGCTGGCAGGCATCCGTGAGATTCTGATTATATCCACTCCCTATGATCTGCCCGGCTTTAAGCGTCTTTTGGGCGATGGATCAGACTATGGTGTGAAGTTCGAGTATGCCGAACAACCTTCTCCCGATGGTCTTGCACAAGCCTTTATTATCGGAGAGAAATTCATTGGTAATGATTCTGCATGTTTGGTATTAGGCGACAATATCTTCCATGGTAACGGTTTCAGTTCTCTTCTTCGTGAAGCCGTGCGTATGGCGGAAGAAGAACAAAAAGCCACTGTATTCGGTTACTGGGTGAACGATCCGGAACGTTATGGTGTGGCAGAATTTGATGCGGAAGGTAACTGCCTGAGCATCGAAGAAAAACCGGAACAGCCCAAATCAAATTATGCAGTGGTGGGCCTCTATTTTTATCCCAACAAAGTAGTGGAAGTGGCCAAGAACATCAAACCTTCCGCACGTGGCGAACTGGAAATAACGACAGTGAACCAGCGTTTTCTAGAAGATCGTGAACTGAAAGTACAGACGTTGGGACGCGGTTTTGCCTGGCTGGATACGGGGACGCATGATTCATTGGCAGAAGCTTCGACTTATATAGAAGTCATTGAAAAACGTCAGGGTTTGAAAGTGGCTTGTCTGGAAGGAATTGCTTATCGCAAGGGCTGGATAACGGCAGATAAGATGCGTGACCTTGCCAAACCGATGCTGAAAAACCAATACGGTCAGTATCTGCTCAAAGTGATTGATGAAGTGGAACGTACAGGCAAAGAAAATCTAGATTAAGATATGGAGGTTATAAAAACAGGAATAGAAGGTGTGGTGGTCATTGAACCGCGCATCTTTAAAGATGAAAGAGGCTATTTCTTTGAATCTTTTTCTCAACGGGAGTTTAATGAAAAGGTGATGCCTGTCAATTTTGTACAGGATAATGAGAGTATGTCATCGTATGGCGTGATGCGTGGGTTGCATTTTCAGCAAATGCCTTATACGCAGAGCAAGCTGGTGCGTTGTGTAAAAGGTGCCGTACTTGATGTGGCGGTAGACATCCGCAAGGGAAGTCCTACATACGGGCAGCATGTTGCGGTGGAATTGACGGAGGAGAACCATCTCCAATTCTTTATCCCCCGTGGATTTGCCCATGGTTTTGCCGTATTGAGTGAAATAGCGGTTTTTCAATATAAGTGCGATAACTTCTATGCACCGCAAGCTGATGGTGGCATTCAGCTGCGCGATGAAAGTCTGGGTATTGATTGGAAAATACCCGTTGCCGAGGCCATTTTAAGTGAGAAGGATTTGAAACATCCTTTGTTGAAAGACTATGACTCTCCGTTTGACTACACTATTAATCTATATGAATGATGAATATACTTGTTACAGGTGCCAATGGTCAACTTGGCAATGAGATGCGCAGGGTGTCGTTAGACAGCCGGAATCGTTATCTCTTTACAGATGTAAATGAACTGGATATCACAGATGCGACAGCTGTCTGTAATATGTTGAAAAAGGAGCAGATAGATGTGATTGTAAATTGTGCTGCTTATACGAATGTAGACAGGGCGGAAGATGATTTTGCTATGGCCGATTTGCTGAATAACAAAGCTGTGGAGAATTTGGCTGTTGCTGCCGCAGAAACAGGTGCCACGCTTATTCATGTATCTACAGACTATGTGTTCCGAGGGGATAAAAACATTCCTTGCCGTGAGTCTTGGGAAACTGATCCGTTGGGTGTCTATGGAAAAACCAAACTGGCGGGCGAACAGTCTTTGGTAAAAGCAGGATGTAAATATCTTATTTTCCGCACAGCTTGGCTTTACTCGCCTTTCGGTAAGAACTTCGTGAAAACCATGCGGCAATTGACTTCAACAAAAGATTCACTGAAAGTGGTTTTTGATCAAGTAGGCACTCCTACTTATGCCGGAGATTTGGCTGCTTTGATCTATAACATAATCGAAGAGAACTTGCTGGATCGTCAAGGTGTCTATCATTTCAGCAATGAAGGGGTATGTTCTTGGTATGATTTTGCGAAGGAAATTTGTGAATTGAGCGGAAATAATTGTGACATACAGCCTTGTCACAGCGATGAGTTCCCCAGTAAGGTGGAACGTCCTCATTTTTCGGTGCTGGATAAAACAAAAGTGAAGGAAACTTTTGGTATCACTATCCCTTATTGGAAAGATTCTCTAAAGAAATGTATGCTAGAATTGGAAACTCAACAATAACTAATTAAAACAATATTTTAAATTATGGATTCATTTAAACGCAATATAATCATTACCGGTGGTGCCGGTTTTATCGGCAGCCATGTGGTACGTCTTTTTGTAAACAAGTATCCGGAATACCGCATTATAAACTTGGATAAACTGACTTATGCCGGTAATCTGGCCAATTTGAAGGATATAGAGGACAAACCGAACTATATTTTTGTAAAAGCGGATATTTGTGATTTTGGAACCATTCAGGAATTATTGGTGCGATATCAAGTGGATGGTATTATCCATCTTGCCGCCGAGAGTCATGTGGACAGAAGTATCAAAGATCCGTTTACTTTTGCACAAACCAATGTGATGGGTACATTGGCTTTGCTTCAGGCAGCCAAGTTGTATTGGGAATCCCTGCCGGAAAAGTATGAGGGGAAACGTTTTTATCATATTTCTACCGATGAAGTATATGGGGCATTGGAATTTGACGGGACTTTCTTCACGGAGGAAACCAAATATCAGCCTCATAGTCCGTATTCTGCAAGTAAGGCAAGTAGTGATCACTTTGTTCGTGCTTTTCATGACACATATGGTATGCCTACCGTTGTAACAAACTGTTCTAACAATTATGGTCCTTATCAGTTTCCGGAAAAATTGATTCCGCTTTTTATCAACAATATACGTCATGGAAAACCATTGCCGGTATATGGTAGGGGAGAGAACGTACGCGACTGGTTGTATGTTGTGGATCATGCCCGTGCTATTGATCTTATTTTTCATCAGGGCAGAACAGCGGATACATATAATATCGGTGGTTTCAATGAATGGAAGAATATAGATTTGATAAAAGTAATAATCAAAACCGTGGATCGTTTGTTGGGAAATCCGGAAGGCACTTCAGAGTGTCTGATAACTTATGTGACCGACCGCAAAGGTCATGATCTCCGCTATGCGATTGACAGCAATAAACTGAAGCACGAATTAGGATGGGAGCCTAGTTTGCAATTTGAAGAAGGTATAGAGAGAACGGTCCGTTGGTATTTGGACAATCAGGAATGGATGGATCATATTACCAGTGGCGAATATGAAAAATATTATGAGTCGATGTATAAGAACAGATAATGAGAATCCCAGTTGGGGATAACACGGCATACATCTTTAAACTTACCCCCATACCACTATGAAAGACAAATTAGCATCCTACAACCACCTGATCGAGACCTTTGTGATTGTCACCGAGACCTTTCTTTGCGGTCTGCTATTCCTGCTTTTCAGCAAGCTGTCCAATGAGATGCAGTGGGATAGCCTGCAGGTTGGTGGAATCACCGTTCTGCAAATCATGCTTACACTAATGTTATGTTACGCCCTTTGCGCCATCCATTCAGGAGTAGTGCTTCACCGGAGGAAAGTGCATTCCCTTCAGATATGGAAACGTGTGCTCGAGAATATGTTCCTGTTTGTCCTCCTGGGCGGTCTGGTCCTTTCTGTAGGAAACTATGCGGATATAGCCTCCCTGTTCATGCTGGAGTACCTTTTTCTCCTGTTTCTGTGTCTTGTTTCGTTCCGTTTCACTCTTCGTCTTCTCGTCAGGCTTTACCGTATGAGCAAGAAACATACGCGTTTTGTGGTACTGGTAGGAAGTACGGACAACAACTTGGAAATCTACCATGAGATGTCGGGCAGTGAAGATACAGGTTATTCGGTCGTGGGCTATTTTGACGGTCAGGCGAATCCTGCTTTCCCGGTAGAATGTCCGTATTTGGGCCAGCCGGCGCAGGTACAGGAATATCTGGAGAAACATGATTATGTACATTACCTGTTCTGCTGCCTGCCCTCAAAAGACAGAGAGGTCATTGTTTCTCTGATTGATTACTGCGAGAACCATCTGGTACATTTCTTCAGTGTGCCCAATGTACGCAATTATCTCCACCACCGTATGTCGTTCAACATCATGGGGAACGTCCCTTACCTGGGCCTTCGCCCCGATCCCTTAAGTTGGCCGGGGAACCGCCTGCTGAAAAGAACCTTTGACATAGTAGTCTCATCGGTGTTCCTTTGTACGCTTTTTCCGGTTATTCTGATTGTGGTGGCGATAGTGACCGGATTGACCATGCCCGGCCCGCTGTTCTTCCGCCAGAAACGGAACGGGCTGAACGGCAGGGAGTTTTATTGTTACAAGTTCCGCAGTATGAAAGTAAATGCAGATGCCGACAGGATACAGGCCACAGAGCATGATCCCCGCAAGACTCGCTGGGGCAATATAATGCGTAAGACGAATATAGATGAGCTGCCCCAGTTTATCAATGTGCTGTTAGGAGATATGAGTATCGTGGGGCCTCGTCCTCACATGCTTCTCCATACGCAGGAATATTCAAGGTTGATCAATAAATATATGGTGCGGCATTTTGTGAAACCGGGTATAACGGGATGGAGCCAGGTTACGGGTTTCCGTGGGGAAACGAAGGAACTAAAAGACATGGAGGGCCGTATCCGTGGTGATATCTGGTATTTGGAGCACTGGAGCTTCGGTCTGGACCTTTACATCATGTACAGGACGGTGGCGAATGTCTTCCGTGGCGAGAAGAATGCCTATTAGTAAAACGGGCTGTTCTTAACGATCCTTCTCGATGAGGGTCCTTAGTAATTTAGCAGTTAAAAAACCTTTGTTTTTGCAGCCTGTTATTTCCGTCTGCCGGCCGGAAATGGAACATAGCCGGCACTAATGTTAGATCAGAACCCTTGTCCTTTGTGAAAAGTGCAGGGGGAGCTCCGGGAACGAGAGCGCTTGTTCCCGGAGCTTTAATAATAAAGAAGATTATCCGATTAGGATTTATTCAGCTTTAAAAATAAACGCGGATTATACAATAACCCGTAACAGGAAGGATTTTTTATTTTCTGATATTACTATATTTACTCCTAAAGAATTTTTATCTATATGATAGTCTGTTTCGGTGTGTCGGTACCGGCCGGATGATCTTAGTAAAAAACTTCCCTCTGCCAGGAGTATCACTCTCTACTTGAGAGCAGAAACGAACACTGGCAAAAAGGAAACCTTGGAAAAAGAAATTACCTTTCCAAATATCCGAACACCCCTTCCGCGTCAAAACACGGACAAGCCTTCGGGATGCTTCCGCTCATATCCCTATGTCCCCTTATCCGGGCACCGGGAAAGAGCTTTGTCAGACGCATCAGCAACAAGATAAGCTGTTCTGTCTGCTCTGCGGTCCGGGTGTCTGCCGGATGTCCGTCCGCATCCAGACCGCCCTCGTAGCAGATGCCGATGCTGCAACGGTTCCAGGGACGGCAGTGTGCCCCCACTTCCAGCAGTTTGCGGTGCTGGGTGATGGTGCCGTCGCGACGGATATAGAAGTGGTAACCTACAGTCCGGAAACCACGGGTCTTATGGTCACGAAGTAATTGCTCGGCAGTATAGTCTTTGTCACAACGTGTGGCGCTACAGTGGAGGATGAGGTATCGCACTGATTCGCGTCCTTGCATCAGCGCTCCGTCCTCTACGGTGAGGAGTTGGCGTTCGTTCTTCATTTCTTCCTCACCGATTATCATTGGGAATGTTTCTTGTATCATAATAAATTGAGATTTGGAAAATGTTGTGTTTGTTCTTTAGATGAGGGATGCGCAACTGGTAATGCCCAAAGCGGTGAGTGCCGCGATGGCTGCCTGGATAACTGCCCGGAGAATTTGTGTCCAGGTGATTTTCTTGGATTCGTGGTTGGATTTATTCATGGAAATATCTGTTTTTTGTCAGTTTAAAATGCGAATGGAACAAAAGGAGGTTACGGAACTGGCGGACGGACACGGGGGAGTGAAAGAAGAATCCGTGTCGCCCGTGTTCCATAATCACATCATGCTATCTCTGTGGAGCGGAACAAGCCGGTCAGCTATTCTCGTCTGCCGGTTCACCGGAAGCGGCTGGAATGCGGGAGGCGTCAGCATCGTCAGCGGCAATGCCGGCGGCAGAAGAATTGCCTGTCAGGTCTACCGTAGTCTTTCCGGCCTTCAATGCCTTCACTACTTCGGCGGCTGCCTTGCGCGTGGGAACCAGTTGGAATTCGGCATCTTGGCGCAGGTTGTTGAAACGGACGCCCGGAGCCCACAGTACGTTCACCTCGGTGATGTTGTCCACAGTGAACTCTGCCATCGAATGGGCGCCGAGGCTTCGGATACTGTTCGAAAATACGCCCAGATCGCCCATCTGTATCTGCTGTCCGTTCAACAACTGCTCGCGCAGGCAGTCCACGGCAAGAATAAGGATGGCCTGGATATCGGCACGCGAATATACACATCCGTGGCTGGCAATGTGGTAACAGAACTTGTCCAGTGTCATTACTTGTGAGTACTGGGCGTTGGCATACGCCTTCTTGGCCGCGTCTTTGTCGGTGGGGTTACCACGCATGCAGGTGCTGTAGTTAATCATGATAAATAGGGTTTTAAGAGATGAAAAATAAAAAATGAATTTCGTCAGTGAAGAAGGAGAATACTTTACTTTTCTTGCGGATTGCACGTAGGTAACGTGTAAGGCTGAAGGTTAGTAACGTATGGGGTTACATGTTAGTAACATGCTAGGCCGAAGGTTAGTAACGTATCGGCTCCCTCATTGTTGACATTGCAAAGATAGGTACTGTGAAATGCGTGCTGACGCTTTATGACACCTTGTGGCACTTTATGGCTTTCATCCTGTTCCAAAGAGCTTGCAGGGCTATCCGGGGCTGCCCAGATGCCGGTTGATCAGTGTCACCTGGCGGCTCGTGAAGACTTTTTGCGAGGTATAGTAACCCGTTGCGGATAACTCTTCCATCAGAGGGGGACAGCCGTTTATCCACCTCATCAGATGCCGGGTGGCTATCCGGGGATTTGAACCGGGAAAATAGAGCAGAGCTAGGCTACCCTTTGTCATGGATGGGAAATAAAGGAAATCTTTCATATTTATACATTTTAAATTCAGGAATCTTGCAAACTTGCAGAACTTGCACTCTCTCTCACACCCACACACGTACGTGTGTGCATGCGCGCGTTGAATTCGTATTCGCCACGCCCCACTTTGACCAGCTGTCCGCGTTCGGTCATACGTTTCAGCAGCGAGTCCACCGAGCCTGCCGGAACTCCTACCTGTTCTCCTTTGTCGATGGCTTCGTTGCGGGTGAAGCGCAGGGGAAGGCAGTCGAACAGGGTTTCGGGAGTCATGTTCGCCGATGGTGCGGTGGGGGTTCCTGCGGGCAGGAGCGAGAGAATGTGGCATGCATGGCGGTACAGAGGTTCCACCAAGGCCAGCACGGCATAAAAGTCGTCGGTGCGGATGGAGAGGTTGAATTGCGGCACGATTCCGTCTGCTATGTTTTCTTGTGGAATATGGGCCGACGGGGTCAGTCCGGGACAGTTCAGCAGGGTACGCACGATGTTTTCCTGTGGTTCGCCGCTCCTTTCGCCTCCCGGCAGCAGGGATTCCAGAGAGCGCAGCAGGGCGATAATGCTTATGATGCGGAAGATATTGATGGCAATACGGGTTACAGCGCTTTTCATCTGGTTACCGTGAATGGCGGAGGCTCGTCCGAATACACGGGCAAAGTGGAAGTTGAATATCTCTTTTTGCTCGTGGGTGAGCTTCATGTTGATGTTGCTCACCGAGGCGGTGATGGCGTTCAGCACTTCTTTCCATTGTGCCCCCCATTCCAGAAAACGGGAGTCATAGTCTGTATCCGCTTCGTTGAACTGGTCTTCCCATTCTTCAATGGCAGGCATATAGTAGAACAGCTGGCGCGAGAACAATCCGTTTTCGGCCGATGGGATAAGGGGCTTGATTTGTGCAGGCGTGCCGCTGAGAAGCACGCAGAGGAACGTGACGTTACATTCGCGGTATTCGTGATTGGTGCGCCGGTTGTAGGCCAGCCGGTCATGGTCGAAACATTTCCGGAGGAGGTCGCTCCAGTGTCCGTGATCGCCTCCAATGGCGGTGCTCACGGTGTCGGCCTCGGTTTCGCATATCAGTCCTACGCCTCCGGAGTCCATCAGGTTTTCCTGTATGCCTGTACCGGTATTGTCACCGGCTATGAGGAGCATTTTCAGCTGGGGCTGTTCGGGTTCAGGGGTATTTACCTTTTCCTTCCCCAAAGTGTCCCATTTTGTCTTTTCCATGCGGTAGGTCTTTATTTTTCCCGGTAGGTGTCCAGCAGCGCGTTGTGTATGGGTTCTGCCAGACGGCGTACCCAGGTCAGTGCACCCTTGCCGGAAGCGGGAGGCGCGGTGACGAACACTTGCAGACAGGGATACTTGTGTTTTCGTCCGTACACAAAACTTACCAGTTTGTTGAGGGTGCTTCCCAGCACGGTTGCTGCACCCAGCAGCAGGATATCCCGTTGGGCGGGAGAGTTACCGCAGTCTATGATCCCTTGCAGGAAGGCGGGCCAGCGGTAGTCGGGGAAAGAGGGAAGTCGGGCAGGGAGGATGGCTTTGGGCACGCCGTCGGACAGGGGGGAGGCTGGGTCCGTGAAAACGGCATCGGGCGGAGTCCCGTCGGAGGCATCCGGATGGGCATTATACGATACGCGTGCACGTGTGTGGGTGTGGAGAGACTGCAAGTTCTGCAAGTTTGCAAGTTTCGGGTCCATTTTCACCCCGGCCACCTCTGCCAGATGGAAGACGGTTCCCAGGGAATTTCTGCCTGTTCCTTTGGTCAGAGCATGTCCGTACAGTTTGTCTGCTTCATCGTGGTGGTACTTTTCGGATATGCGGCAGATGCGGTGGAACCGGGTGCGTCCTTCCTCGCCGCAAGTGTTGGCTATGGCAAAGGCCAGCGGCATATATTCCTGATAGGTGGGGGCCACATTGACTCCCGCTTGTTCGATGGCTGTTACCAGCTGTTCCAAGATAGAAATAGAATCGTTCATTTTTTAATATTTATGGTTATTGATTTTCGCTTCTCCGTCGTGCGACAGAAAACAGGCTCTGGACAAGTCGGCATTGGCCCTGTCCACTTTCAGCTCGTATTTCCATTCCAGATACTCCCATGCGGTGTGCAGGGCATTGTCGAAGGATTCTTCTACGCTCAGGAAAGGGTTTATGCGATAAGGGATAAAAAGTTTTACTCCCTGATTTCCGGGGCTGACAAAGGAAAGTACGGGGTGCAGCACTTCATCGGCAAAGAGACGGTCGCGCCACATTGCCGCTTCTTCGGTGGAAGCCAGTTCGTCAATATCTATGACAAAGAGGCCCGAAGGAACTTGCATGCATTGCTCTTTGCAGTAAGAGAAGATACCTGCCGGAGTGACATACGGTAAAAGGGTCTGTTTATTCTTTCGGAACACTTGCTTGTCTCCGAGTCCGGCTCTGACTTTATGCGTCAGTTCTTCCAGTTGCGGATTGGTGCTGATGTAGGTATGAAGCCCTGCCACACTGCATATACATGTGGGTATTTTATTGGTGACGGGTGCATTGAAAAATGACATGATGTATTCTTTCATAAAAGAAATTGATTTTGATTTATCTGCACAAATATACGGGTAGGGAATGACGTATGGAAATCGATTCATAACCGTTTACTATCTGTTTACTATTAGTGCATGCTATTGATTATATATTGATGAAATATGGATTTTGATTAACGATCTGTTGATAATAATTAAAGAATAGAGAAAAGAAATAGTATATGAATGAAAAACCTGATATGATGATAAATATTTATGGCGGAAATAATCTGATTGCTCCTGTGGCATCTTCCGCCATTCAGAACTTTTATGGCGACCGGGGTGATGAGGCCGCCGACCAACCGGAAGATTCTGAGAAAACGGAGAATACAGAAAGTGTGGCGGATGAGAAGCCGGCACAGGAACCGGCGGAACTGTCGGATGATGAATTTTACGTATCGGTCTAT
>ENA-OPYU01000451-OPYU01000451.1-human-gut-metagenome-genome-assembly--contig:-NODE-451-length-16546-cov-2.974542_pt1 | contig 16546 bp, 22 predicted proteins | sample MGYA00242637_ERZ504482 | MGnify/ENA primary metagenome ERZ504482 (study PRJEB26092, sample SAMD00036237) | human gut metagenome | host: Homo sapiens | study: EMG produced TPA metagenomics assembly of...
TTCCAGGTATAGAAGTAAGAAGACTTCCGATGCCTGGATTTTTTTGTGCAAATTGAGTGTGCTGTCTGTAAGCGATGTCATTATATCTGAAGAGAGGAAAGTAATTAAAATATGGAGACAGAATCAGCTTGTCGGTATACGGAAGCCCACTCTTGTTGATAAAAAAAAGATGCAATGTCTAAACTAAAAAAAGATAGACATTTCTAACGCGATTCTGTAAAATAAACAAAGGTTAGAAAATACTAATAATAGTTAAATGAGGAGGAAGAGGATGGCTGACAAAAAGTTATTAAGAAAAATTGCTCCGATCATTATGAGTGCAGCTGTAGCGATGACCAGTTCACCAGTTGGAGTAATGGCAGAAGATTTTACTTCTGGTGAAGTGTCTGTTGAGGTTTCTGATGAGACTATATATGATTCTGATGAGATTTCAGACGACTATGACGAATCATCAGAGGCTGATGATTCAGCAGATTTTGGTACAGACACAGAGGATGGTTTTGAATCTGGAGAAGCCGCAGAAGAGGAGTCTGGATTTGAGGACGGCGAAACCGGAGACACAGAAGATGCATTTTTTAGCAGACACTGAGGGCGAAACCAACAATGAAGCGGGAGCTGTGAAAACAGTGGAGGATGGTCAGATCGTACTGATGAACATTCCCTATGAAGCTTTTTACAGATCTGAGTTGAAAAACAATGATGTAAAAGTAGATGCATTTACATCCGCGACGAAAGCAAAAACAAAGATGAGCGGCGTGATGAATGGAAATGCTGCTTATCATACAAGCGCGGAAGGAAATGAACTTGCAGGTGTTACTTTTCCGGTAAAAGTGAATAAAGCTTCTGATTTGGAAAATTTTAAACAGATTACAGACAGCACTACTATAGAGATTACTACGAACATGAAAGGCCAGGTAAGTACTAATACATATACTGGTGCAGCGGCTCTTATTGAACAGCCAAGCTATACTTATTATGTTCCGGCAGAAACTCCTGCATATTACAAGGAAATGAGCGTAGATGAGAACGAAAATATTTCCTTTTGGCGCTGTTCAGGGAATGTCCGAACAGAATGTTAGTGTGAATGCTGAATTAAAGCTTAATTCCAAATATGGAGATTATCAGCTTGAGCTGGATGAGACAGCAGTAAAGGCAGTAGTAAATGCATCTAATGGTGATAAGATTTATGGTGTAATCATCAATACAACAGACGGAACCACTTATGCACTCCGTCATCTTGAGAATATCTGGAAAGGAAAAGAACTTGCATGGAGCACCGGCTTTACAACAGAATCTCACGGTTGCCCAATAAGCTCTGACCACTACAAATCCATGATGGGAAAAAACTATTTCCAGCGTAACGTACTATACGGATAAGGGGGAAATTAATTTTGATATTCCAGATACTTATGTTCCGGTAAAAACAGGTGTCAGTGCAACCGTTGACAACATCAAGGTAACAGATGCAGAGGTTAAAGTTGAATTATCTGAAGCACTTCCATCTGATTATTCAAAGAAATATGCAGTTGATGATGTGGAAGCAGCGACAACAGAGACAGGAGTAAAGGTTACAAATCTTACACCTGGAACACATACTCTGACAATTTCCGATGCAAATGGAAAATATGCTCCTGTCAAGCGCTACTTTTACAGCAACAACTAGATACTGTAATGGCTTCCTATGATGAGTATGAAGGAAAACTGGTTGCTGACGGCAGATATTACCGCTGAGCAGTTTGTTGCATTTACCAAAACAGTTTCAAAAGTCAAAAATTGGTGACCAAGAGTATGCTGCAAGCGGAAAAGGTGCTGTGAAGATTGTTCAGGAGGATGGAACTCTTGATTATTCTAAAACAGCTGTAAACGATGGAGATACAGTAGTTGTAAGTGCTGCCGGATACCCAGATGTAACATTTGTTTACAACGAAAACGTATATGTATACGCAGGTCTTACATGGGCTGAGTACTGGGCTTCCGAGGATGTATACAATGCAGGCTCCACAGCTTCTTCTGAAGAAAAAGACAGAAGAGGTGAGTCAGACCTTGGAGCATTTGATGCTGTAACAAGAGCAACTGCAAACCATGGCCTTCACAGAGGAAGCTTCCAGGCAATCGCGGTTCTTAATGGAAAAACAGTTTCCCACTGGAGCGCAGACGGAAAAATCAGTTTAATTATGCCGATGGAACATCAGAAGTATTTAACCGGAACAATGTAACCGGATATACCGTAACTGGCCTGAAATATGTACCGGTTGAGATTAAGAGAGCTGACCTTGCTGCTTTGCAGAAAGCCATGCAATTGTAAAAAGTGGCGGACAGCTGATCGGCGGTTATGGCGAGAAAGAACTGAAATCCTATGAAGCCGTTGCAAATGTAACTGCAAATACAAATGGTTTGAAAAAAGTTACAAAAGCTGAAGATGGAAGCTTTGTAATCGGAGCAAGACAGAACGGAACTGAGTCTGGTATCAAAGATGCAGAGCTGAAAGTGGCAGACGGAATCACAGCAACTGTAAAGCCTGGAAATGGTTCCTATGGTGAGTTCCTGAGAGTTGACCTGACTGGAAACTATGGCGATCTTGGTGCACATATGCAGTCTGTTGAGTGGGCATATTATGGAAATGATTCCACTTATACAAACAGACTTGCAAACTATGGAACAAAATTTGCAGCTGATAACTGGATGCATAAAATGATGGGTATCCAGCTTGGTCTTACAGAATCTGGAAGATGCAAGCTTCCGGAAGGAACTGACGGAACTGGTTACTGGATCCTTACTGTTCATGCCCTTGGATACCAGGATTACGTTGTAAAATTCCAGGCAAAAGCTGAGAATATTGCAAAACCTGCAGGTGATGCAGATTCCACACCACTGGAAAACATTATCGCAGAAGCAAAAGCCCTGAATGAGGCTGATTATACTCCGGAGAGCTGGGCTGCTGCAAAAGACAGCATTGCAAATGAGCTTGAAGAGTGTGAGGAAATGCTTGCAAATATTAAGAATCAGACAACGTATGGCGTAGAAGAGCAGATCGGACATTTAAGAGAAGCTCTTAACATGCTTGTAAAAGCTCCGGCTCCAACTGCAACACCGGCACAGCCGACTGCAACACCAGCCCCGGCACAGCCAACCGCAACACCGACCCCTGCACAGCCAACTGCAACACCGACCCCTGCACAGCCAACTGCAACTCCTTCACCGACTGCAGCACCGGCCAAAGGAATTACAGCAACTGCAAAAGCTTCCACAATTTATACCAAAGGAAAAACCTCTACAACCATTACGGTTGTGAAAAAATGATGTAACTGGAAAAGTTAAATTTAAATCCAGCAACAAGAAAGTAGCTACTGTTTCTTCCAAAGGTGTTGTAAAAGCGTAAAAAAGCGGGAAAGACAACCATTACTGTAAAGGTTGGAAATTACACTAAGAAAGTAGTAATCCAGGTTAAGAACCCTTCTCTGAAGCTTGCAAAATCTTCTGCAACAATCAAGAAAGGCAAAACAGTAAAAATCAAAGCAACCGCAACACCATCCGGAAAAGTAATATACAAGTCCAGCAACAAGAAAGTAGCCACTGTTACTGCAAAAGGTGTTGTAAAGGTAAGAAGAAAGGTACTGCAACCATCACTGTTACAAGTAATGGGGTATCTAAGAAATTCAAAGTAAAAGTAAAATAATTGGTAACCATTCAGAAGGTACTGAACAGTTACAATAATTGTTACAAAGTTTTTACTGGTAACAAATAAGACTTGTGTGAAACAAGGCAAAGGAACGGGGGCCGTTTTTAACAGCCCCTGCTTTTGCTTGTAAAGAGAAATTTAATTTGCTACATATTTTAACAGGAGACAGCATGAAAAAACGAGACAGTGATAAGAATCCTTTTGCAAAAAAAGAATCTGGTGAAACTTGCTCCAGCAGCAGTGGTTATTGCGGCTGTGGCTGCAGCAGGTGCTCAGGCTGGCAGCAGTGGAAAAGAAGTGACTGCTGAAACCAGAGAGGTTGTAAAATCCCAGGATCTGGAATCGCTTCTGAAAACAGCCTATTCCTATGAGGCAGCAGATGACGAGGCAGAAGAGGAGAGTCTGCTGAAAGCAGGCAAGAACACATCATCAGCTTCTTCAAAGAAAAAAATCCTCCAAATTCAAAGAAAAAAGTGGTATAAAAAAGGAAGCTCAAAGACCCTTCCAGTAAAAACGGCTGCATCTTCAGGGGTAGGTCAGGGCTCCACCACTACACCAACTACAGAAGTTCCGGAAGGCGGCTATTAAAGATGGAACTTATCAGGGCAGCGGTACTGGCTTTGGAGGAACGATTACCGTACAGGTAACTGTATCAGGTGGGAAAATCACAGCTGTTGATATATTGAGTGCCTCTGGAGAAACAGGCTCTTATTTTGCCTCTGCACAGGGCGTTGTAAGTAAGGTTTTATCAAGCCAGTCCCCGAATGTGGATGCAGTCAGCGGTGCAACTTATTCCTCAAACGGGATTATCCAGGCAGTACAGAATGCCCTTTCACAGGCAGGAAACAGTGATTCTGCCACACCGGCTGCCACACCAACTCCAACGCCAACGCCAAAACCTGCAAAGAAACCGAAGAAAGATACTTCTGTCAGCTATAAAGATGGCGTATATGAGGGACAGGCAGAAGGCTTTGATGGAATCGTAACGGTAAAGGTTACAATAAAAAATGGAAAAATCAAAAAAATAAGCAACACAAATACAGACACACCTGAATTTTTTAATAAAGCATGGAAAACAATCAAGTCCAATGTGATTTCCAGACAGAGTACTTCTGAAATTGATACTGTAAGTGGTGCAACATTTTCTTCCAATGGAATTCTCGGAGCTTTATCCCAGGCTCTTTCAAAGGCTGATCAATCAGGAACTACAGACTCAAAGGAAGAAGATATAACTCCAACCCCGACTACTGTACCTGATGAAACTGTAACACCAATTCCAACGGAGATTCCACATCCTACCAAGACTCCGGATAATCCGTCAGATGAACAGCCGGTTGTAAAGCTTTGAAAGATGGTACCTATACAGGGTCTGCAATGGGATATTCTGGAAAGGTTAACATAACACTGACAATTAAAGACGGAAAAATTACGGAAGTAACCAATACAAACTCAGATACCAGAAGCTTTTTCAATAAGGCATGGAGATCCATACAGCCTAAAATACTGGAAAAGCAGAGTACAGAAGGAATTGACACTGTAAGTGGTGCAACATTTTCTTCTATGGGAATTCTGGATGCGTCCAAAATAGCATTGGAGCAGGCAAAAAATACAGAGGTACAGCCTTCAGTAACGCCAGAGCCCACTGAGGCGCCGGATTCCACCGAGAAGCCAGAACCCACAAATACGCCAAAGCCGACTTCTGTTCCGGAACCAACGACTGCACCGGAGCCTACAGCTGTACCAGAGCCTACTGAAACGCCAGCGCCAACTTCTGCACCGGAACCGACGGATACACCGGAGAATTCTGTGACGCCGGAACCGACAGCTACGCCAGAACCCACGCCTGTGCCTGCTGGTGCATATACAGATGGAACCTACACTGGCATTGGAGAAGGCAATGACGGACCAGACAGTGTACAGGTTACCGTAACAATATCCGGAGGACAGATTGTGGGAGCAACTTATTTTTCCTATGATGATGAAGAATATGCAGATACAGCCTGGGAGGGAATTCTTGGACAGGTTATGGGAAAGCAGTCCGCAGACAGTGTAGATACAGTATCTGGATGCACATATTCCTCCCAGGGATTTATTCAGGCATTTAGAAATGCATTAAATCAGGCAAAAGGAGCATAACCCATGAAATACCAGAGTTTTATTATGAGAGTTTTATGTCTGCTTCTGATCGTTGGTGTCGTTCTTGGCTACAACTCCATGCAGAAAAAAGGATAGTGATACCGAAAAAGACCAGCAGATCGCCAGTCTGACAACCAGAGTGGAGGCCTTGGAAAAACAGCAGGATGAGATATTAAGTGCCCTTGAAGAGGCTGCAAAAGCGCAGGAAGAGGCGAAGAAAAAGGCAGAAGAGGAAGCGAAGAATCAGAAAGCCCAGACGGAAGAAGCGGCTTCCGGGGATGCTTCCGAGGACGCGAAAAAAGATGACAAGAATACAGATGAGACAGAGGCTGAGGATGCTTCTTCTGAGGAAGAAAGTGAAGATCTTGTCTACAAAAAACGGAACCTACACAGGAGACGGCCAGGGCTTTGGCGGCAATATCCAGGTTCAGGTTACACTTGAAAATGACACGATTACAGACATTCAGGTGGTAAGTGCACCAGGCGAAGACTCTGCATACCTTTCCCAGGGACAGGCGTGATCAGTACCATTTTGGCTGCCCAGAGTACAGATGTTGACACCATTTCCGGAGCAACCTTCAGTTCCACTGGAATTATCAACGCTGTAAATGATGCACTTGGAAAGGCGGAAAATCAATGAAAAAGAGACAGAGAAAAATCCGGCTGAATCCGTGCCGGCATCCAGCTTCTGTTTTCATTTTTGCTCCGGCACTTTTTTCCACAGCATTCGCATGGCGTGAAGTCCGCTTTTTCAGGCAATCGCAGCACATCAGACAATCAGCTGGAATTCCTTTCTGGATGTGACTGCCGTGCTGCTGGTGGTAACCTGCCTGTTCGGACGGCATTTCTGCGGATATGCCTGCGCATTTGGTTCCCTTGGGGATGCATTGTACGAGCTGACTGTGTTTATCCGCCAGAAGGATTTTTCACAAAAAAAGGCCGTCACGGATACTCAGAAAAAGCCATCCGCATTTTGCAGAAGGTGAAATATATCTGGCTTCTGGTGCTTCTTGTATCTATCCTTACCGGCTGGTACAGCAAGCTTCAGGGCATGAGCCCCTGGGATGTGTTTTCCATGCTCACCGCTGGCAGACTTCCCGGTGCTGCCTACAAGGTGGGGGATTGTGCTGCTGATTCTGCTCATGATCGGAATGTGCACTCAGGAAAGATTTTTCTGCCAGTTCCTCTGCCCAATGGGCGCAATTTTTGCTATAATGCCTATAGCGCCCTCTGCGCTGTTCAACCGTGACAGAGGCACCTGTCCGGCGAAATGCGGAGCCTGCAAAAAGCGCTGTCCTGCTCATCTGGACATTGACGGTGATACCCCTCTCTCAGGAGAATGTATCTGCTGCCACGCCTGCCAGGGAATCTGCCCGAAGAGGAACATCCGGATCGGGATTCCGAAGGCGAAAGATGAGAGCCTTTTTTAAACACGAGCTGGGAAAAGATGGGCGAACGCTATTGGAAAATAAGAGAAAATAAAATCAGAAAGAACAGGATATGAGTAAAAAAAGAAGTAAAGTAAGATTTCAGAATGAAGTCGATTTAATTAAGGTACATTATAAAAAGCAGTCCAGAGGTCAATCACTTACCTGCTTGGATATGTTTAATGGGAGAAGGCATTTGAGAAAGAGAAGTGCGGCAGGAATCCTCTGCGGCAGCCTGCTTCTCACTGTCATTTCCGCTACAGTACTGGGAAAAACCAACTACAGTTGTTTATGCATCTGACATAGAAAAATACACCAACGCAGATTTCGCAATGGACACGGTAGTTTCCGAAACCCTTTTATACCTCAGGCGAGGACATCAACACTCAGATTGGCGAAAAGCTCCGCGAAATGGAAACCACCCTCCTTTCCTGGACAGAGGAAAACTCCCAGATTTCCCAGCTGAACAATGCTGAGGGCAAGACCATGGAAGTCTCTGATGATCTTGCCGCCGACCTTGAGAAAATCCGCCAACTGTCCCAGGATTCCGACGGTGCTTTTGACCCCACCCCTTGGAAAGATCATCCGCCTGTGGAACATTGACGGCGAGAATCCTCATGTCCCGGACCAGTCCGAAATTGACACTCTTCTTCCCGAAGTGGGCTACGAGAAAATTCAGGTGGACGGAAACAATGTAACCCTTCTTGATGGCTGTACCCTGGATCTTGGTGCCGTTGGCAAAAGGCATGGGCTGTGACCAGATTATGGATTACATGCAAACCCAGCCAGACGTCGTCGGTATGATCCTGAACCTTGGCGGCAGCAGTGTCATGACCTACGGCGAAAAGCCCGACGGCTCCTCCTGGAAAGTAGCCCTCACCGATCCCCGTGACACGGAAGGCGACTATCTTGGAGCCATCACCCTGGACGCCAATCAGTTCCTTTCCACCTCCGGCGACTACGAAAAATACTTCATAGAAGATGGAATCCGCTACCACCACATCCTGGATCCAAAGACCGGTTACCCCGTCCAGAACGGTCTCACCTCCGTCACCATCGTCTGCGACCAGGGTTACCTGGCCGACGGCCTCTCCACTGCCTGCTTCGTCCTGGGTCTGGACGCCGCGAAACCTCTTTTAGAGAAATATGATGCAGAAGCCGTATTCGTTGATGAAGATAAAAATGTGTATGTGACAAGTGGATTGATGGATAAATTCGAATTAATGAAAGACGGATATATAGTAAACGAATTATAAGTTGTCCATGATAAATTCATAGAAAATGATAACTTATGGAATAGCAAGAAGAGCTCCCGACGATAGTTCAAAACTATCGTCAGGAGCTCTTTTTCAATCAACAGCATTTGGGCTGAATATATTCCTAAGCGGGGCATTCAAGGCGCGCCTTTAATGGAGCGGAGATCCACTGCTTACGAAGACTTAACATCGAAGGCTCTCCTGAGATGTTTAGTCGCAGTTAGCAGTTAGCTCCGCGGAATGTTGCGCCTCCCCGCGTGGAATATATTCAGCCCAGATGCGTACGGTGGTAACATATTACGGAATCCTCTTAAGCACTTCCTTCGTCAGCACTCCAATCAGCAGTCCTGTAATCACTCCCGACACCATCAGCGCCGGAGCATAATAATACAACAGTCCCACCGTATGCGTTGCCGGAATCGCCACCAGCAGCTGACCGATGTTATGGGAAACGCCACCAGCCACACTTACACCCAGCTGCCCGAATCCAATCTTATTTTTCACAAAAACCATCACAATCAAACTAAGGGTCGCCCCCGCCAGACTATACATAATACTGGAGCCGCTTCCAAACATAAAACCGATAATAAAAATTCTCACAATGGAAACTAGCGCCGCTTCTTTCCACGTATACCTCTCCAGCACAAAAAGCACCGCCAGATTTGCAAGCCCTAGTTTCATTCCCGGAATTCCCGCAAAAAACGGAATCAACGATTCCACATACCCGAAAATAATGGCAATGGCTGCAAACAGCCCAAGATACGCTGTCTTTTTCTGATCCATCACTTACACCACTGCGTCAAATCCACTTTCGGAATCCTGTGAATCTGAATCGCCCTCTCCCTGAATGACTACTCTGTTTGGCAGGCACACAATATATCCGCCTGCACTGCCCACTGCCGGCTGCTTCATGCAAAGATGATCCGGGCAGTCCGCCTCTGTCATCTTTACCTCGCCGTCCTTAATTTCACACACATTGGTATCCCCAATCTGGATCACCTGATCCTCCGCCAGTGAATAAGTCCCATAAAGTTCCCCATCCACCGTAATCTGGATCGACCCATGAGTTCCATGTGGAACCGCATAAACAAAAATACAAAGCACCACTGAAATAACCAATAGTGCACCAATAAATACCGCTTCTTTCTTCTTCAAAAAATGATACCTCTTCATTAATAGCTTTAACCAAAATCATCATATCATAGAACCATGTTCCACAAACGAACCATTAGTTTATGATATAAGAAATACAGAGATTTTCAACCTTATTCTAAATCCATTTTTGAATGAAAAAATCGCAACAGAGAGAATGACTGTTATTCACAGAGGAAACGGTAACGGGTGGCTATTCCTTTCCACACCGCTTTTATGTAATTTCCCACGGAATATGCTATTGTATAGTTTGAAAGTCTGTGTGCCGTGCGGATCGCGGGAATGATTTTTTCAAACACGTTCCAGGCCGGCGGCATTGTTGAAGAAATGTAACGATTCAGAAAACACTGGACAGTTACACAGAAATATTAGAAAGAAGGTGAAGCTATGGTTGAATTAGACCAGTTCAAGAGCATTCTTGCAACATACACAGAACCATTAGTGGAAGTGAGGGATTCACTTTGACCTGGCTAATAAAGAAAAGCGGGTTGAAGAATTAGAGCGCGAAATGGAAGCGCCTGATTTCTGGGACAATGCAGAAATATCCCAGAAGAAAATGAAAGAATTAAAGGGTATGAAGGACGACATGGAAACCTATCAGAATCTGGTAACCCAGAAAGAAGATATGGAGACCCTGATCGAGATGAGCTATGAGGAAAATGATCCGTCCATGATCGAAGAAATCCAGGAAATGCTGGATGAGTTCCAGGCACAGTTTGACAGTATCCGTGTGAAGACACTTCTTTCAGGAGAGTATGACGGAGAGAATGCCATTATAAAACTGAATGCAGGAGCTGGTGGAACAGAAGCCTGCGACTGGTGCAGTATGCTGTATCGTATGTATACACGCTGGGCTGAGCGCAAGGGCTTTTCAATTGAAGTTCTGGACTATCTGGACGGTGATGAAGCTGGTATCAAATCTGTTACCTTCCAGGTAAACGGAGAGAACGCATACGGACTTCTGAAGTCTGAGAAAGGTGTTCACCGTCTGGTACGTATTTCCCCGTTCAATGCGGCTGGAAAGCGCCAGACCTCTTTCGTATCCTGCGATGTAATGCCGGATATTGAGAAAGATCTGGACGTAGAAGTCAATGATGAGGACATCCGTATTGATACCTACCGAAGCAGTGGTGCCGGCGGACAGCATATCAACAAGACCTCATCCGCTATCCGTATCACTCATTTCCCAACAGGAATCGTGGTACAGTGTCAGAATGAGCGTTCCCAGCATATGAATAAAGATAAGGCTATGCAGATGCTGAAAGCGAAATTATATCTTCTGAAACAGCAGGAAGCAGAAGCCAAGCTTTCCGGAATCCGAGGTGAAGTAACGGATATCGGCTGGGGCAACCAGATCCGTTCCTACGTTATGCAGCCATATACCATGGTCAAAGATCACCGTACCAATGAAGAAACCGGAAATGTAGATGCAGTTATGGATGGTGCCATTGATATCTTTATTAATGCATATTTGAAATGGATCGCACTTGCGAAGAGACCTGCAGAACAGCAATAAAAGCATGCTGCTGTTCACGAAGGGAACGGTACCAGCTTCCGGATTATGTCTGGATACAGCGGCTGTAATGGTAGAGATTTGCAGGGCGCAGTGAAAGTGGAAGGAAATGCAGGATGCCAAAGACAACAGATAAGAATAAATATTTTGTAGTAAAAGAGCGGGCTGTGCCAGAGGTGCTTCTGAATGTAGTTGCAGCGAAGAAGCTTCTGGAATCAAAGCGGGCAGCTACGGTTCAGGAAGCTGCAGACGCTGTGGGAATCAGCCGAAGCTCTTTCTATAAATATAAAGATGATATTTTTCCCTTCCACGAGGAAGCCAAGGGAAAGACCATCACATTTATTATACAGATGGATGATGAGCCGGGAATTTTATCCAATGTTCTTCGGGCTATTGCAGAAAACCATGGCAATATTCTGACCATACATCAGAGTATTCCCATCAGTGGTATTGCCACTCTTACCTTAAGTGTGCAGATCCTTCAGGGAGAAGGGGATGCTGAGGCAATGGTGGATGACATTGAACAGATGGAAGGAATCCATTATTTAAAAATTTTAGGCAGGGAGTAACGGACAGATGATAAATATTGCAGTGTTAGGATATGGCACAGTTGGAAGCGGTGTAGTAGAAGTCATCCGCACCAATCATGAATTGATTAACAAAGAGCCGGGGAAGAGATTAAGATCAAATATGTACTGGATCTTCGTGAGTTCCCTGGAGATCCGGTAGAAGAGATTCTTGTTCATGACTTTGAGCAGATCGTAAACGATCCGGAAGTTAAAATTGTAGTAGAAGTAATGGGAGGAACCGGTGCTGCCTATACTTTTACAAAAAGAGCACTTGAAGCCGGCAAGAGTGTGTGTACCTCAAATAAAGCTCTGGTTGCCCAATACGGTCCTGAGCTTATGGAAATTGCAAAAGAGAAAAAGATCAACTTCCTTTTCGAGGCAAGCTGTGGCGGTGGAATCCCGATCATTCGTGCCATCAACGGTTCTCTTACCGCAGATGAGATCGATGAGGTCAGCGGAATTCTGAACGGAACTACTAACTATATGCTGGATAAGATGATCACAGAAGGCGCTGATTTCAATACTGTTCTGAAAGAGGCTCAGGAAAAAGGCTACGCAGAGGCTGATCCTACCGCTGACGTGGAAGGACAGGATGCATGCCGTAAGATTGCCATTCTTTCCTCTCTGGCATATGGAAAATTCCTGAATTTTGAAAATGTTTATACAGAAGGAATTACAAAGATCACACCAGAGGATATGGAATACGCAAGAGAAATGGGCAGAAGTATCAAGCTTCTTGGCACAAGCAAGAAATTGGGAGACGATTCCTTCTACGCACTTGTAGCACCTTTCCTTGTAGGACAGGAGAATCCTCTTTATGGCGTAAAGGGAGTGTTCAACAGTATTTTTGTACATGGAAACATGCTTGGCGATGCCATGTTCTATGGAAGCGGAGCCGGCAAGCTTCCTACTGCAAGTGCAGTTGTAGCAGACGTTGTGGAGGCTGCAAAGCATCTTCATGATACCATTCCAAATAACTGGAGCAATGAAGAGATGACCCTGATGGAGCCGGATTCTGTAGAAGGCCGTTTCTTTGTCCGTGTGAAGGATACTTCCCTGGATGAAGTGGATAAGGCTTTTGGTAAGGTTGAGGCTGTGATCGAGCCGGATTCCCTTCCGGAAGAATTTGGTTTTATTACCAGACTTATGACACAGGGCGAGTACAAAGAGCGTGTGAAAGCGCTTGGAGAGAATGTTCTGGGCATGATCCGCGTGAAAGACTGATAACATGAATCCGCAGTTATTCAGGTAATGGGCAGCTGCGCGAAACTGTCTGTATGCGCAGATAAAAATAAAACTGACAGCGTGAAAGGAAAAACTATGCTGATAGTTAAGAAATTCGGCGGTACTTCCGTTGGGGACAAACAGAGAATGTATAATGTTGCCAACCGTTGTATCGAAGAATATCAAAAAAGGAAATGACGTGGTGGTGGTTTTGTCCGCCATGGGAAAATATACAGATGAGCTGATCCGTATGGCTCATGATATGGACGACAAGCCTCCGAAGCGTGAGATGGATATGCTCCTTACCATCGGTGAGCAGATGTCCGTATCCCTGATGGCAATGGTAATGCACAAGCTGGGCGTTCCGGCGGTTTCCCTGAATGCCTTTCAGGTGACCATGCATACCACAAGCAGCCATCAGAATGCAAGATTAAAAGAATCGATACAGAGCGTATCCGCCGGGAACTGGATGCCCGCAGGATCGTAATTGTTACCGGATTCCAGGGCGTAGATAAATACGATGACTACACAACTCTGGGACGAGGCGGCTCTGATACCACTGCAGTGGCACTGGCAGCAGCACTTCATGCAGATGCCTGTGAGATCTATACAGATGTGGACGGCGTTTACACAGCCGACCCGCGTAAGGTTCCAAATGCCAGAAAGCTGAAAGAAATCACATACGATGAGATGCTGGATCTGGCAACGTCAGGAGCGGGTGTACTTCACAACCGTTCTGTGGAAATGGCGAAGAAATACGGAGTGCCCCTTGTGGTCCGCTCCAGCCTGAATAACAGTGAAGGAACGGTAGTGAAGGAGGTAGTTAGCGTGGAAAGAATGCTGATCAGCGGTGTTGCGCTGGATACAGACGCTGTGAGAATCGCAGTACTGGGGCTTCGCGATGTGCCTGGTGTTGCATTTAAGGTATTTGATACCCTTGCAAAGAAAAATATTAACGTAGATGTTATCCTGCAGTCTATCGGACGTGCAGGAACAAAGGACATTTCTTTTACAGTAAATAAGGATGATCTGGATGATGCAGTTGCCACTCTGGAGGAGAGCCAGGAGCGCCTTGGCTTCAAGGAGCTTCACTCTGAGCGCAATATCGCCAAGCTTTCCATTGTTGGCTCCGGTATGCTCAGCAATCCTGGCGTGGCTGCCAAGATGTTTGAGAGCCTTTACAATGAAGGGGTAAACATTAATATGATCTCCACATCTGAAATCCGTATTACCGTCCTCATCAATGAAAAAGACGGAATCCGGGCTATGAATGCAGTACACGATGCTTTCGGCCTTGCCGACTGATCGAATATACATTTTAAGGAGGAATTTCTGTATGAAAAGAAAAGTATTGGGAGTGCTTTTTACAGCAATGTGCCTGTGTGCGGTTCCGTCCGCGGCTTATGCAGAGGCACAGGAAGCCGAAACTACAGAGGCAGCAGGAGAGGCTGCTGATGAGCCTGAGGCTGGTGCAGAAACGGTTACAGAGCTGTCCGACAGCCTGTACGATTTTCAGGTGAAGATCGGGGATAAGGTTTACCAGTTCCCTATGTATTACCAGGATTTTGCAGCAGACTGGACACTTGGCAAGAACGAGGACCCGGAGATGGGCGTTGGAACCAATTCCTATGGTTCCATCAGTTTTTACAAAGGGGACGACCGCGTTTCCGTAGATGTGATCAATCTTGGAATCAACCAGTTGCCATTAAACCAGTGTCTGGTGGCGGGAATTGATATTGATGCAAGCTATGATTTTGATGTGGCGGCTACTCCTGTAGAACTGCCTGGCGGAATCGTAATGGGAAAATCCAATTTTGATGATATCAAAGCTGCTTATGGTGATCCAAGCGATACTTACGAGGGAGACCTGTATACCAAGTATTCCTACTCGAAAGATTATTACGAGGAAGTTCATTTTCTATGTATATAAGGATGACAATACTCTGAAGCAGGTAGATATGCGTAACTTCGTAGAGCCAGAAGGATATGACAAGGGAAGTGTAAGCGAGGAAGTTCCGGAAATCGTATCTTCCTATACCGCTCCTACTGAGCTGGGAGATGATCTGCTGGCTCCACAGTTGGAATTCTGCGGAGATCTTTATTCCCTTCCGGCTCCGGTGTCTGCATTCCTTGAGAATGGCTGGGAGCTTCAGAATGTGGAAGATGGCGCTTATGTGGCTGGCCGGGATCTGGAATTTGTAGACATGATGAAGAATAACCAGAGTGTGCATTTCAGTGTTTACAATTTTACCCAGGATGCAACTGCCATCGAGAACTGTTTTGTACGGGAGCTTGAGGTAGGCAATTACGACAGTGATGCTCTTACCCTTACTCTTTCCGGTGGATTTACCCTGGGTGCGAAGAAGGCGGACCTGATCGCAGCTGCAGAGGAAAAAAGGCTATTCGTGTGATGAGGACGGAGATTACCTGAATATTTATAAGACTGCAGATACCAAGATTGACAACCGGGCACAGTTCTGGTTTAACAAGGATGAGGATCCGGATACAGTGGCAAGTGTTGCGTACAGAAATGAAATTCTTCCAGAATAAGGGAGAACCCGATCTGGAGGTTTTACAAAATTAGTAACAGGAGGGAAATATGAGCAACTATGTGATCAGCTGTTGTTCCACAGCGGACCTTACGAAAGAACATTTTGAGAAAAGAAATATTTCCTATATCTGCTTTCATTATGAATTAAATGGAAAAGAATATGCAGATGATCTGGGACAGTCCATGCCTTTTGATGTGTTTTATAAAGCCATGCAGGATGGGGCATCTACCAAGACTTCCCAGGTAAACGCAGATGAGTTTGAAGAGTATTTTGAAGGATTTCTGAAACAGGGCAAGGATGTGCTTCACGTCTGCCTTTCTTCCGGGATTTCCGGTGTTATAAATTCAGCCAACGTTGCAAAAGCGGAGCTGGAGGAAAAATACCCGGATCGTAAGATTCTGGTTGTGGATTCTCTGGGCGCGTCTTCAGGATATGGTCTTTTTATGGATAAACTTGCTGACCTCCGGGATGAGGGTAAATCCATCGGGGAAGTTCATGCCTGGGCAGAAGAACACAAGCTGAACCTGCATCACTGGTTCTTTTCCACAGACCTTACGTTCTATATCAGAGGAGGCCGTATTTCCAAGGCCAGCGGCTTTTTCGGCACTATGCTGAATATTTGTCCGCTTCTGAATATGGATGATCAGGGAAAACTGATCCCAAGATTTAAGATCCGTACCAAGAAAAAGGTGATCCGGGCTATTGTAGACAAAATGGAAGAGTACGCCGAGGGCGGACTTGACTATAGTGGGAAATGTTATATTTCCCAGTCCGCATGTATAGAGGATGCCAGGGAAGTGGCAAGGCTGGTGGAAGAGCGTTTCCCGAAATTAAATGGGAAGGTTGAGATCAACAACATCGGAACCACCATCGGAAGCCATACAGGTCCTGGTACGGTAGCGGTGTTTTTCCTGGGGAAGTAAGAGGACGGCGTAGTTATAAAAAAATTTACAGATGTCAGATGGGAAAATGCTATATTAGGAACAGCTGGCATGGTTTAATGGAGCAAAAGTGAAAACAGCGAAATGGTGCTGCAAT
>ENA-OPYU01000452-OPYU01000452.1-human-gut-metagenome-genome-assembly--contig:-NODE-452-length-16492-cov-5.507791_pt1 | contig 16492 bp, 14 predicted proteins | sample MGYA00242637_ERZ504482 | MGnify/ENA primary metagenome ERZ504482 (study PRJEB26092, sample SAMD00036237) | human gut metagenome | host: Homo sapiens | study: EMG produced TPA metagenomics assembly of...
ACGGTCTGCAAGGAAATGAATTCAGCAAAAACGCCTCTTTTGCCGACCACAACGGCATACTCTGGTTTGGAGGTACAAATGGAATTACCTATTTCAATCCTCAAGAGATTACGAATCCCGCAAAAAAATTGGAACGTACGCATCATCGACTTCTATCTGCACGACCAGCCCATAAGGAAAGGAATGTTGTCGGGCGGAAAAGAAATCATAAACACCTCCGTCTTTGAGGCCCGGGATTTCCACTTGTCACATAACGACAACGCTTTCAGCATCGAGTTCTCTACCCGCGAACTAAATAATTCCGAACGTATCACGTATCTATATACCATAAACAACACCCCCTGGGTCAAGCTTCCCAAAGGAGTCAACCGAGTGTCATTCAGCGACCTTCCCCCCGGGCGATTATCATTTCCGGATCAAAGCCGAAGATTATCTGCTGGAATCCGACACCGATGAAATCACCATTCACATCGCACCGGCATGGTGGGCATCGGGCTGGGCCATGCTGATCTATGCCTTATTGGCAGTAGCAGCCGTCTATGGCATCATCCTGCAAGTGAGACACCGTTACCGCATAAGGCAGGAAATGATGCAACATATCCATGCTGAACAGATAAACGAAGCCAAGCTACAGTTTTTCATCAACATCTCCCACGAGATACGTACTCCGATGTCACTCATCATCAGTCCTTTGCAAAAACTGATGACAAACGATACAGACCACGAACGGCAAAAGAACTACCGCATCATCTGGTGCAATTCCGAAAGAATCCTTCGGCTTGTAAACCAATTGATGGATATACGCAAGATAGACAAAGGGCAGATGTCACTCGTTTTCCGTGAAACCGAAATGACCGGATTCATTAATGATTTGTGTGAAACCTTTACAGAACAAGCGAACAAAAAACAAATTACTTTGCAGTTCCACCACGAGGGCGCCGACCACTTAAAGTTGTGGGTGGACCCGGTGAACTTCGACAAAATTATCCTGAACATCCTGTCCAATGCCTTCAAATTCACCCCCGAAGGAGGCAGTGTGGACATACGGCTACGCACCGGTAAGGACTCCACCCTGCCGAAACCATTACAACAGTATGCCGAAATTACCGTGACCGACAGCGGAATAGGAATCGCCCCCAAAGAAACAGAACACATATTCGAACGCTTTTACCAGATACGGAATAGCCAAAACAACTCAAACATAGGTACCGGTATCGGGCTGCACCTCACCCGCTCACTGGTGGAACTTCATCACGGAGACATCCGTGTAGAAAATAATCCGGACGGACAACCGGGATGCAGCTTTATCATCCGTATGCCTCTGGGATGCGCCCATCTGCGCAAAGAAGAAATGGAAGCCGACAAAGCTCCTCTCTTCCACACTCCGGCTCCGGTCCTTCCTGTTCCTTATGAAACCGAGGAAGAAGAAAACGGAAAAACACGAACCAAAACGAAATACAAAGTACTGGTGGTAGAAGACGATGAAGATATACGCCGCTATATCTGCCGTGAACTGGCAAGCGATTACCATACCCTGGAAAGCTGCAACGGCAAGGAGGCACTGGAAAGCATCTTCAATAAAACCCCGGACCTGGTAATAAGTGATGTCATGATGCCCGAAATGGACGGACTTACCTTATGCCACAAAATAAAGCAAAATGTGAACCTGAACCACATCCCGGTAATACTGCTCACCGCCAAGACACGGGAGGAAGACAATCTGGAAGGTCTGGAAACAGGAGCCGACGCCTACATGACCAAACCTTTCCATATGGAGATATTGAGGAAAACGGCCGCCAACCTGATCCGCAGTCGTGAACGGCTACGCAATACCTATACCGGACAACAGACCCAAGGAGATAAGGTACAACCAATAGAAGTACAGTCCCCCGATGACAAACTGATGGAACGAATCATGCGGGTCATCAACGAAAACCTGAGCAACCCGAACCTCACCGTGGAGATGATTACCACCGAGGTAGGCATCAGCCGCGTGCACTTGCACCGTAAACTGAAAGAACTGACCAACCAGACCACACGGGATTTTATCCGGAACATCCGACTGAAACAAGCGGCAGAACTGTTGTCGAAGAAACGGTACACCATAGCCGAAGTGGCGGACTTGACCGGATTCACCAATCCCAACAATTTCTCGACCGCTTTCAAGGATCTGTACGGAATGCCTCCCAGCATATACATGGAACAACATTTGAAACAGGATAAGAATAAGGAAGAGAACTGAAAATAATTTCCGGTTCTCTTTTCCACCAAGTACAGACCCAGTTTCCGCCGAATGCAAACTTTGCGGATACAATGGTATGAACAAATACACTTTTCCTACAAAACACTCTTACATATACCTATTTCACGAACCTTTCTTCAGTCCATTCAGCCGGCATAACTCACTATTACACAATGCATAAGGCTGACAGTAGTCCTTTCAGTCTGCTATCAGTCCTTTCAGCCGATGGAAAAATATTTCCCAAGCTCTTTCCTTACTTCAAAACATATCCGACAGGAACAGACAGACCCCATATCCACCAATCGCAAACTACAAGCAGCAACAAGCTGTACAAGTATCCTTTACCAGCCTGATGAATACCCTAATTCCTCTTGATAAATTTATCGTTTCACTAAGGTGATGAAATTGCATCACCTTAGTAAAGAATCCTCATCACTTAAGTGATAAAACTTACCCACCTAAGTGAAACAGTAAATTTATCAGAAGGAAGCCACATACTCATCAAACTGAAAACATATATTCTATGGGAAGATGATAACCTACCCAGCAGTCCATACCATAAAAAGACCGCCGCTTCTTCCATCAGAAACAGAAAGAAACGGCGGGTACTCTTAAAAAACAAAAAATCAATCTCTGTATCCCGGATTCTGATAAGCGTCTTTTTCCTCCTCTGTCATTTCCATGCCATCCAACTGTCCTTGTGGGATAGGACGGAGATAATGGAACGCTTCGATGGTACGGCTGTAAGTCTGCGGATTGTGATCACCCTTGCCTCCACAAATCACGTAACTGTCAGCATATTCGTTCCATTTCTGAGTACGAACCAAGTCGAACCAACGATAACCTTCGCCATAGAACTCGCGGCTGCGTTCATCCAGAATATAGTTGATGTCAATGGTTGCCGGAGTGGCGGCTGTCATTTCAGCACTGAAATCACGATCCACTTCCTTGTACTCGGCATTGCTGTAAGTCCAGCGACCGGCACGGGCACGAAGCACGTTCACCAGGTCACGGGCAGACTTGCCAGCTTGTGTGGCAGCTCCTTCTACGGCAGCTTCGGCAGCAACCAGATAAAGTTCGGAGAATTTGGCGATGTTATACGGACGGGTACTTCCCGCATTGGGCTGTCCTGCTCCGGAGCCGTTGTCTGTACGATACGGGCCGAGTTTCCAAAGACCGGGATATACATAGCGGCCTACCGCATCCAGTCCCAATACCCAGTCGGCACGACCGAGCAACGTACCTGCTCCCAGATTGCTTTTAGAACCTTCTCCTGCATAGTCTATCTTATCCATATCCTGGAATACGAAAGAGAATATAGGTTCACGTTCTTTCACTTTCATTCCGTTGGCATTGGTCACCGATTCCCAGTTCTGTCCGGCTGTAGACCAGTTGCCGCGATAAACAGTAGTAAAAGTACCGTCGTAACGGGAGTCGTTCACCTTGTCGGCAAACGTCTTGGTAAACACACCCAACGGAGGAGCCATACGGGTCCAAGGGCGGCCATAACACTGCTCGGCAATACGGTTGATGACAGCCTGATTATCAGCCGAACGCGCGTCGGTATAGTTCCAGTTCATCATCCATCCGGCAAAGTTATCGGGAGCACCACCGCCACCGTAGCTCAGGCTGCCACCATTATAATACTCGTCTTCCTGCGTATGGTCTGCATAGAGCAGGATTTCCATGTTACGGTCATTGGGTCCGGCATTCACCATCCAGAAGCTTTCCTGCAAGCCGAAAGGACCGGGGTTCTCGATAGCAGTAACCGCCACATCGTATGCCTGCTGGAAGTACCATGCCGCATCGTGTCCGTCGGGGTCCGTACGCTGGCACTCGGGATAAGTAGGAATGTTATTCGGATTCTTCAGCCACCAGGCATAAGTCAGATAAGCCTTTGCCAAGTACAGGCGGGCAACGGTCTTGGTCACTCCGCCCGTCACACGAGGATTAGCGGGCAAGTTCTCGATAGCGGTCAGCAAGTCGGGGAAGATGGCCTTGGTGTACACTTCGGGCACGGTATTGCGCACGGAGGTACGTGAAGGAGTGATATTGAACTTCAGTTCGCCGGAACCTAGGTCCAGAGGCACTCCGCCGAAGGTCTGCACCAACAGGAAATAATCGAACGCACGGAAGAAGCGGGCTTCGGAAACCAATGATTCATTGACTCCTACTTCGGCACCGTTCTCTATCACTCCGTTAGCGGTGTTGATGTTCGAGAAAGCGGTTCCCCACAAGGCGTCGGAACGGCAAGTCGTGGCAGTCAGGTTGCCTACTCCGGACAGGTCGGCATCCTTGAAGTTACCATCGGCACTCCATCCCCAGGTTGCCTCATCGGTTCCCGTCAGACAGGAATTATAATAATAAGCTTGTCCGTAAATATAGCGCAAGTGTGCATACATGGAGGTCACACCGCCTTCCACCCCCTTTTCTGTCTTAAAGAAAGTAGGATCATAACTGCTGCGCGGCTGCTCGTCCAGAATGTCTGAACAGGATGCTGTCAGGAACAAAGCCAGTGCGGCTGTTCCCAAAACTCTTATTTTTGAAAATATAGGTTTCATAGTCATGCTTTCATTTAGAATGTTAAGTTAATACCGAATAAATAGTTACGGGTGGACGGTGAGTTAGTACCTACTGTCAGGAATCGTTTCTGAATACCTTCTGTCACAGCTACATTCTCGTTACCGTAAGAGTTGGTTTCGGGATCCAGTCCGGTTTCTTTATGGAAAGGAGAACAGATGATGAACGGATTCTGTACGGACAGGTAAGCACGCAGGCTCTGTACGCCCATGCGGGTCAGCCAAGCCTGCTTCTCGAAGTTGTAGCCCAATGTGATGTTGCGCACTTTCCAGTAAGAAGAGTCAAAATAACCCAATGTGCTTCCGTATTTCGGATTGTCACCACTCTGGATACCACCCGGTTTCGGGTACTTGGCACCCTTGTTCTCCGGTGTCCAGTAGTCTACATCCACTTGTCCGCGACGACCGGTCAGCATATTCAGGTAACCGTTGCTGTGGTGCAGCGTACTGATCAGCTTGCCTCCGCAACGGAAGGCGGTGATAACGTTCAAGTCGAAGCCTTTATAGGCCACGCGAGTGCTGAAACCTCCTTGGAATTTAGGTTCCAAGCTGATAATCTGACGGTCTTCGGGACCAATGGCGCGAGTCGGCTTGCCGCTGGCATCACGATCACCGGTATATTTCACTTTGATCATACCTTCATTGCCACCTGGCTCCAGAATGTCCAAGTATTGGAAATCGGGATCATCACTGTTCCATAAGCCTACTTTTTCATAGTCGTAGATACAGTCGATGGGATGTCCTACAAACCAGTTGTTCGCTTTATCATCTTTGGAGCCCGAAGCCAGTTCGGTCAGTTTGTTACGGTTGGCAGACAGGTTGAGGCTTGCCTCCCATGTCCATCCGTTATGGTTGTCCAGAATCGTTCCGTTCAAGGTAAATTCAAAACCTTTGTTTTCCGTCTTTCCCACATTAGCCATATAGCTGCTTACTCCCGAAGTGGAAGGAAGGCTTACGCTTTGCAGCAAGTCGGTGGTTTTCTGAATGTAATACTCAAATGTACCGGACAGGCGTCCTCTCAGCAAGGTGAAGTCCAGACCGAAGTTCCATGTAGAAGAATATTCCCACCCCAATTCGGCATTAGGCAGTTCGGATACATAGTAACCGGTAACATAGCCGGTAGGACCGAAGTTATAAGGACGGGTTGCCAAGCGTCCCCAGGTCTTGTAAGGATCAACAGCCTGGTTGGAGGTCTGTCCGTAACCTACACGCAGTTTCAGGATATCTATCCAGTCCACCTCGTCCATAAACTCTTCCTGACGAATGTTCCATCCTGCCGATACGGCGGGATAAGTGTGCCATTGGTGTCCCTTTGCCAAACGTGAAGAAGCGTCGGCACGTACAGTCGCCATCAACATATAGCGATTGTCGTAAGTGTACATCACACGGCCCATCCAAGACATCAGACCGCTCTTCTGATAGTTCCAGTTGTCGGGGTTCACCGTAATGGTGCCTTCCGCACGCCCGATGTTGTAGAATTGGAAATATTCGGCAGGAATATCCCGTCCGGCAACGTCCGAACGTGTATAGACAGTCTGTTCGGCAGAGTACATACCGACAACGTTCAGCTGGTGTTTTCCGAAAGTACGGTCGTAAGTCAGCAGGTTCTCCACAGTCCAGTTGGTTGTTTCCGAGTGGTTCAGCGAAGCGGTAGACGGAGTGTCGGCCGTAGTGCTGTTGATGCCTTCGCCGGTGAACGATCCACCTTTAGTAGAACGATAGTTCAAACCCAGGTTGACACGGTATTTCAAACCTTCCACCCACGGGCATTTCACTTCGGCAAACAGGTTGTTGTACGTACCGAAGCCTTCGGTCTTGCTCAGCCAACTGTCTTCCAATTCTTCCACAACGCCTCTGGTCAATACAAATGACTCATCCTGACTGTTGTATTTCACGGTACGTTTCAATGTGCCGTCCGCATTATAGGGGTTAGCGATAGGAGACATGGCAAGCACACCATACAGTCCGATATTGGAACCTTTGGTGACGTTATAGTTGGTATTGTTCACCAGTCCGAAGCGGAAATATTTTCCCACACCCTGATCGAAAGAACCACGCAGAGAGTAACGGGTATAGTTCTGAGTAGGAATGACACCCTGATCCTTATAGTAAGCCGCGCCAAAGCTGTAGCCTCCACCGTTGGTACCACCGGACACGCTGACATCGTGGCTGTTTACATAACCGTCTCGGAACATCAAGTCCTGCCAGTCAGTATCCACATCGTCCGACTCGTCCACCGAATTCTCGAACTTGCCTGCCAGTTTACGCATTTCGGCAAACTTGCTGCCGTTCATCATGGGATATTTGGAGAATACTTTCTTCATACCTGCATACCCATTGTAAGTAAACCGGGCGGGACTACCCTGTGCACCTTTGTGTGTAGTGATCAGGATAACACCATTGGCACCGCGCGAACCGTAGATAGCAGTAGAGGATGCATCCTTCAAGATATCCATGCTCTTGATATCTCCGGGATTGATATCGGACAAATTACCCATAAAGGGGATTCCGTCTAATACTACCAACGGGTCGTTACTGGCGTTCAACGAACGGGTACCACGAATACGAATCTGCATGGAAGCGCCCGGTGCGGAAGAAGTCTGAGCCATATCCACACCTGCCACGCGGTTCTGCAAAGCGTATGTAATATTGGTGGCAGGCATCTCACGCAGCTTCTCTCCGCCTACCGATGCAATAGATCCGGTCACGTCACTCTTGCGGGCGCTACCGTAACCAATCACCACCACTTCTTCCAAAGCTTTGGAATCTTCCTTCAATGTAATCTTTAAAGAACTCTTTCCCGCTACCGGGATTTCCTCGTTCTTGTAACCGACAAAACTCACCACCAACACGGCGTTTTTCGATACATTCAATGCAAAGTTACCATCAAAATCGGTAATCGTACCGTTGGTAGTGCCTTTTTCCAAGACACTGGCTCCGATGATGGCTTCACCACTTGTGTCCTTTACTACACCTTTTACCATCACGCTCTGTGCAAATGCCCACAGAGGAATGAGACAGAACAGAAGCATCAGCCCCACCGGTCTAAAATTCATAGCATTTTTCATTAATACATTAATTTAAGTTATACAAAAAATCAAATAGTCATTTATTTTAAGGTGGCATACATGCCTATCGTTGTTCCGGTAAAGCCTCCGGCAGTGGCCGTTGACAGATACCCGGCGTCCACGTTCCTGCACAACACGTTCCACACACCTTCCTGGCGAGCATAGTAGAAATCATAATGTGTTCCGCGCGAAACCACCTTCAGGTCGGTAAGCACTCCTCTGTCGTCCAAGCGAACGGAAGCCAGCATCTTACTTTCCCCATCGCCTATCTGCCTGAGGGAAATACATTCACCTTGGTCATCCCTGCCTACAGCCAGGAAATATTGATGCTTTTCGTCCTTGAACAACAATATGCCCGCTTGCTCCGCCTTGCTCTGCGGACAGAACAACATACGCGTGCTGCATTCGAACTTATGATGCTGCAACCGGCGGCATATAAAAGCCGGCACCTTCTTTTCGGAAGCACTGACTGAATCACATTTCAAAGTGAGATAACCCGGAGTCTGGGAAAGCGAGTAAAGTCCGGTAGCAGGAGCACGCAAAGTCATCCATTCCATACCCAATGTTTGTCCGTCGAAACCGTCATTCATTTCAAAGTTTCCGAAGGTGGCAGATTCGTCACGCTTCACTCCTTCGCGGCGGACAATGACTGGCACCAGATCATCCCCCTGCGTCATATAGGGGAAACCATCCTCACTCCACTTGACGGGCATCATAAAAGTCTCACGTCCTAAATTCTCGAACGTGTTGCTTTATGGGACGGCAAGCCAGAAAGACTGCCCACCAATCCCCTTCCCGGGTTTGAACCAAGTCGGCATGTCCGGCGCACGTCACCGGATTGGGACGCTCCGCATCCAGCTGACGCTGGGTCAGAATAGGGTTATTCTTCCACGGTATGAATTTGCCCGTCGGAGAATCACCACGGAAAATTACTTCCGAATGCCATCCGGCTGTTCCACCCTCGGCAGACATCAGGAAATAGTTCCCGTTTATTTTATAAAGGTGCGGACCTTCAATCCAGATGGGCTTGTCCTCCGGACGAGCTCCCTTGTTCACCAGAATCTTGCGCGGCCCCACCGTCTTGTCCGCATTCACATCAAATTCCTGCACACGGATGGTACGATGTCCACTGTATTCGGGCTTGTTGTCCGGCGCGTCATCATTATTGACAAGGTAGGCCTTCCCATCTTCATCGAAAAAGAAAGAGGGATCAATGCCTGTCACTTCGGGCAACATAATAGGATCAGACCATTCGCCAAAAGGATCTTGTGTCTTCACAAAGAAGTTTCCGGCCCCTACATTGGTAGTAACCATATAATAAGTCTTGTTATGCGGGTTGTAGGATATGGCCGGAGCAAAAATTCCTCCGCTTACGTGTTGCCCCTCCATGTTGACTAATTGAGAAGGACGATTCAAGATATGCCCTACCTGCTTCCAGTTCACCAAGTCCTTGCTGTGGAAAAGAGGCACACCCGGATAATAAGTAAAGGTGGAAACAGCCAGAAAATAATCGCCTTCGCCATTGGTGCAAATGCTGGGATCGGAATACCATCCCGGCAAAATGGGATTATAAAAATAATCATCTCCCGGAAGCGGATTGGAAATATAGACATCATCCTCACCTTTATAATTAAAGTAATCGAAAAGAGCGACAGACTTTCCTACAACTGGCAAATCATTTCCTTTCTTGATCGAACTACATGAGGTAAAGGAGGAGCCCAACACCCCTAAAGCGATCAGCACGCCCGACCATCTTTTCAGCTTTTGTTTTTGTTTCATTGTCTTTCTAGTATTATAATTGACCAATTCCTTTACGGATTTCAGACGCAAATATAGAAAGTGTCGCCGAATATAAATTCTCTGCATGATACACGCATCTTTCGTAGAGTTACATCTTGCTTCAAACGTGTTACATGAATCTTTATTTGCGTTACAATACATACATAACATACTATATTACAACAAATTATAATTACGCCACCAGATACTGTAATTGAAGAACACGGATATAAAAAGACCGTTTGTAAGTCCCGGACGACGAACGGAATCTCTGCAAACGGTCTGTTTGGACAATACCCGGCAAAGCAACCGGTCCAATCTGTCCGGATGATGTATCACTGATTTATTTTTAGACAGATTCTATGGTCTTTATTTTCCCTTCCGCATCGTACTCCAATTCGCACACCTTCAGGCTGCGCAACCAAGTGGTTCCCCCCGGAAGGGACACAATCGTGGTGAAACAGATACCATTTTCCTTTGTATTCCACAATGGCATGATGAGTAGTCCAACCTACCACAGGCTGCAAAATAACCCCTTGATAAGTGAACGGACCATACGGATTATCTCCTGTGGCATAGCAAAGCAGATGAGTGTCTCCCGTAGAATAAGAAAAATAATATTTCCCGTTATACTTGTGCATCCATGAAGCCTCGAAAAAAGCGGCGCGCATTGTCACCGGCAGTCAACGGATATCCGTGTTCATCCAGAATAACCAAAGGCCGCGGCTCTTCGGCAAACTGAAGCATATCGTCCGAAAGTTTCACCACACGTGAAGGCAAAGCCGGTTCACCATCAGCCGGAAAAGCCGCACACTCCAATGCCTTGTTGTTGCGATAACGCTGAAGCTGCCCGCCCCATAAACCGCCGAAATACATATAATAGTTCCCATTACCATCATCAAATACCGCCGGATCTATACTGTAGCTTCCACGCATGGGATCGGGCTGGGGAATGAACGGCCCTTCGGGGCAATCGCTCACCGCCACGCCGATACGGAAGATGTCGTTCCGGTCTTTCAATGGAAAATACATATAATAGTTCCCGTTTTTACGAGCCACATCACAATCCCACAACTGACGCCCGGCCCAAGGGATATCCGAAACTTTCAGTACGACTCCGTGATCGGTCACTGTTCCGTTCATCACATCTTCTGTAGAAAAGACATGATAGTCACACATGTCAAAATGATCACCATTGTCATTCTCCTCCACTCCGCTCTCGCGGTCATGAGAAGGATAAATGTAAAGCTTTCCGTCAAAAACATGTACGGCAGGATCTGCCATATAGTCTCCAGGCACCAAGTATCTGAATTTCTTTTCCATATCGTTACGTTATTAAATGTTCTGTTTTCCAATCAGTTCTTCCACAAAAGGTTTCGGCCGGCAATCACGGTTGAACAATAAAGGATAATCCACACGTCCGGGCACAGGGAAATTATTCTTCCATGAGTCACCGTCCGTCACCCCCCACGCCGTCACACGGGTAATGATATTCGAATGTTTCAGGAAAAGACCGAAAAATTCCTTCATCCGGTTATTCCATGCCACAGACACAGAGTCGGGCAAACCGTCGGGATAGGGATTCAGGGATTGTTTATAAGACACCGTGTCCGAAATATTGGCTCCCATCCGTGCCGTGGGCAATGCACTCATATCCCATTCGGTTACCATCACCTTTACTCCGGCAGCTGCAAATGCCAGTATACTGGCTTCAAATTCGGACACTGACGGATAATCCATTCCCATGTGTCCCTGCATACCTACCGCGTCGATGCGCAGTCCACGGTCTTTCAGCATCTTTACCAATTCGACTACTTTGTCACGCTTAGCCTTCCCGTCCATGCCATAATCATTATAGTAAAGTTCGGCTTCCGGATCTGCCTCATGAGCATACTGAAAAATAAGCGGGATGTACTCTTCGCCTAATATCTCGTAAAAAGGAGATTTACGCCAGGAACCGTCCGATTCAATGGCTTCATTCAACACATCCCAGCCCTTTATACGCCCTTTATAGTGCGTCACAATAGTCTGGATATGTTTTTTTATACGCTCCTTCAAGATGTCGGCACTTACTGTTTTTCCTTGTTCGTCCACACAGAACCAAGGTGCCAGCTGTGAATGCCAGATAAGGCAATGCCCGATAACAGCCATATCGTTCTCCTCGCCAAAACCGAACCAACCGGTCCGCTTCCGTAAAATCAAAATGGTCTTCCTCCGGATGAATCACTTCGCATTTCATGCAATTCTCGGCCACAATGGAATTAAAATGACGTTTTACCACTTTCGAGGCGCAAGTATCCTGACCTGCTGCCTGACGTACATTCAACGCTACCCCCATCAGAAACTTGCCCGAAGCTGCTTCCTTCAGCGAAGGATCCGGCTGCATACCGGCCTTCCGGTCATTGCCGCAAGCGGCCATTAATCCGGCAATGGCAGCCAATAATGTTACATATCTTATTTTCATATTACAAAGTTTTTAAGGTAAATAACTTGTTTTTTTCATTAATAACCGGCCTTACTGCGACGGTCAGCAAGTTCCGCCTGCATCTGTTCGTTGTACTTTTTTTGTAATAGGATAGAAGCATAAGGCAGCTACTCCCATTCCAAATATCATAGCCGGAATCAGACTGGAGGAAAGTACAATCCCCCTTATAGCCGTACCGCTTTGCTCTGCCCCGATACCGGACACATACCCAAATCCTGAAAGCAGAAACCCCAGGATGGCCCCACCGATACCCAGCCCGGCCTTCAAGGCAAAAACTACACCAGCAAACACAAAGCCTGTGGCGCGACGGTAATTTTTATATTCTGAATAGTCGGCTACATCCGCAATCATCGCCCACAACAAAGGTACAGTCGGCGCGTATGCCAAACTCTTCAGGAAATTCAGTACAAACATCGTTTCCACATCCGCTTTTCCCGGGAAATAGAACAAAGCTGTAAAAATGGCCGTAAGTGAGAGGCAAACGATAAAAACGCGTTTCTTACCATAACGATTTGCCAAAAAGCCGGACAAGAGAATCACCCCAAAGAACTGGACAAGTGCTCCCAACATATTAAACACTCCAAATCCTACCTCGTATGCCTTATCGGAAGAATTGACTACCAGCCCGAAAGCATTCAACACAGCATACCCCGCGCTGCCATCCGTTTCCATTGCCACCAGTCCCAGACGGTCAAGAAAGGCATACAATGCTCCGGCATCCACATAATTCTCAAAATAATAGTTCATGGCACTACCCCACATGGCAAGCGTAATAAAAATGAAAAGCGTAAGTATGAACATAGCCCGCCAAGGAACGCTTCCAAACACATCCTTTATATCCTGACGCGTATCTGTCTTTTGACTGGCAGGCGGCTCTATGCGCTCACGAGTTGAAAAGAAAGTAATGACCAGAAAAACGAACCCGATACAAGCGAACAAAGAGATGGTACATAACCAGCCATGCGCTTTGTCTCCACCATCCGAAAAACTTGCTTACCAAAGGGAGCGTAAGTCCCTGCACCACAAACTGGGCAATGGTAGCCGCCACAAAACGAATGGAAGTGATACTGGTACGTTCCTTTATATCACCGGACATCACTCCGCCCAAAGAAGCATACGGCGTATTGTTAAAAGAATAAAGGCTCATCAGCAAGGTATAAGACAGCGTAGCATACAATGCTACCAGCCCTTTATCTTCAATGCCCGGATTATAGAAAGCCAACACATAGAAAACCATGAAAGGCAACGCAGTCCAAAAGCACCCCACGGACGATATTTCCCGAAACGTGTCTTGGTGCGGTCACTCAATAACCCCACTGTAGGATCGACAAAGGCATCCGTGATACGCGCCACCAACATCACCGTACCGGCAATGGCACCTTCCAGACCGAATATGTCCGTATAAAACTTTGTCTGATAAATCATCATCATCTGGAAGACCAGATTAGCCGAGCAATCCCCCAGGCTGTAACCGATTTTCTCGGCCATCGAAACTTTTTTGACTTTGTGTATTCATGGTTATTACATTAAAATATCTTCCATAAAAAGTAATTCCATCCATTGGCTGGAATTACTTTATGCCTATTGAAAACAAAAATGAGCTAAACAAAATGTTGTCCCTGCTCCAATCTTTAGAATCTTATTCCAGACGAAACAAAAGTACACAAAGCTTTATGATTCCTGTAATCACAATGATACACGCATCTTTACAGGCAGAACAGACGTGCTCCGCCTGTAACATTTTTCTTTGATGATGTTACATCCAGGCCTATTTACCTTATAATTAAACATAACGGGGGGCTGTTCAACATTGAACAGCCCCCCGTTTCCCGACAAACAGCATTCAGCGTTTCTCGTAATACTTCACCCAGTCCACCCACATTTCCACAGGTAATTCTTTCGGGTCCACAGCGCCAACCCATGAACCGCCCAACTGCATATCTATCAATAAATAGTAAGGTTGATAGAAAGGGAACTGCCCTTCCTTGTCCGTATCAATGCGCGGATAAGTATAGGTATGACGATGATTGACAGCAAACACCAGGCTATCCGGATAAATATCTACCGAATAGATATTGTATTCCTCAGGATTTATCTTATTAATACCTCCGTGAGGCGGATTATCCTTTATACCTAAGACATGTGTATAGTAAGAATGGGTAGTCTGATAAGCAATACGATCATGATTCAACCGTTCCATAATATCAATCTCACCTCCTTTGGGCCACTCCGCTTTTTCCGGGAAGCATCCATATAGCCGGCCATGCCCCCTTAGCGGCTTGCAATTTAGCACGTATCTCCACTCTTCCCCCTGTAAACAATTTCTTTCCTTTGGTATAGACACCTCCCGTCAGATAAGGAGCCGTATCATTTTTTTGAGTATGATTGGCTATTCCACGAAGTATCAGATTCCCATCCTGCATAGCATAACATGAATCATAATAAGACATATAGTTGTTCCAATCGGATGTTCCGCGAGGTATCTTAGTCCATACCGATTCGTCAAAACTGATTTTTTGATCAAAATTCTCCACCCATACCAGCTTCCATTCTTTACTTTTAACCGATGTCTTACAGGCACTCACCAAACAAACCAGCCCCATACAGGCCCAAACAAATAAAAGGCTTTTTCTCATAGTATTTATTTCTATCTGATGAAAAAAACAATGCCGTATCAAACGAAATATAATCTCATTCAATACGGCTAATTTATCTATTAATAATGTATTTATTTCGCCAAGCTATAAACCACATCCATTATCTTCTGGCCTATTTCATCTGCCGCTTCCATGGTTGCAGCCTCAGAATAAACACGGATAATAGGTTCAGTATTACTCTTACGCAAATGTACCCACTTGTCTGGGAAATCGATTTTCACACCGTCTATGTCGTTTATCTCTTCATCCTTATACAGTTCCTTTATTTTGGCCAAAATAGCGTCCACATCCGTTTCCGGAGTCAGATCAATGCGATTCTTGGCAATGAAATAAGGAGGATAAGTAGCACGCAGTTCACTGACTTTCTTCCCTTCGTGTGCCAAATGGCTCAGGAATAAAGCAATTCCCACCAATGCATCACGTCCGTAATGGCTTTCAGGATAGATTACTCCACCATTTCCTTCACCTCCAATCACTGCATGAGTCGCTTTCATCTTGGTAACCACATTCACTTCCCCTACAGCCGAAGCATTGTATTCGCAACCATATTTACGGGTTACATCGCGCAAAGCACGGGTAGAACTCAAGTTAGAAACGGTATTTCCGGGAGTATGTTTCAATACATAGTCTGCCACGGTCACCAATGTATATTCTTCGCCATACATTTTTCCATCCTCACAGATCATAGCCAGACGGTCAACATCCGGGTCTACAACGAAAGCCACGTCACAACCGCCTTTGGCCATCAATCCCATAATGTCCCCCAGGTTCTTTTCCAAAGGTTCCGGGTTATGCTGAAAATCACCGGTCGCTTCACAATAAAGCTTTTCTACATGCTTCACTCCCAACCGTTCCAACAATTCAGGAAGAATAATACCGCCAACTGAATTAACGCAATCTATAGCTACACGGAAATTGGCCTTACGGATAGCATCCACGTCTACCAATTTCAAAGCCAAAACACTATCTATATGTTTCTGATTGTAGGTATTGTCTTCGCGATAACTTCCGATGTGGTCGATATCGGCAAATTCAAACGCTTCCGCTTCTGCTATACGCAGCACTTCATTTCCTTCTTCTTTATTCAGAAATTCTCCATGCTCATTCAGCAACTTTAAAGCATTCCATTGTCTGGGATTGTGGCTGGCAGTCAAAATAATACCACCACACGCTCCTTCCATGGTTACAGCCAATTCTGTAGTCGGTGTAGATGCCAGTCCGATATTCACCACATCAAACCCCATTCCCATTAAAGTACCGCATACCACGTTCTTCACCATTTCGCCGGAGATACGTGCGTCACGTCCTACTACAATTTTATTGCTCTTTACTGTAGTTGTTTTACGTATCAGCGTTGCATAAGCTGATGTAAATTTCACTATATCCAGCGGGTTCAAACCTTCCCCCACGTGTCCTCCAATGGTTCCACGAATTCCGGATATTGATTTAATTAATGTCATCGTGCTAATTGATAAGTTATTTCATAGTAACAAGGATAGACAGAAGCAGAAGCGTCAGATTGTCCTTCACTGTGAGGTACAATCAGTCTGACCTTAGAACGACCGGAAATCTCCCTGCCGACCTTTATGTAATTGAATGGAATCAACCATCCTGAAGGTACATAAGGTGTACCCCAAACTGTATACATTATACCGGAGGTGAATGTAGCAGAAAAAGATTTT
>ENA-OPYU01000453-OPYU01000453.1-human-gut-metagenome-genome-assembly--contig:-NODE-453-length-16481-cov-4.514308_pt1 | contig 16481 bp, 18 predicted proteins | sample MGYA00242637_ERZ504482 | MGnify/ENA primary metagenome ERZ504482 (study PRJEB26092, sample SAMD00036237) | human gut metagenome | host: Homo sapiens | study: EMG produced TPA metagenomics assembly of...
AAATCAAGTCAGCTGCTGAATAGACCTTAACTTTGCTACATATTCAATTTTAAATGACCACCATCTGATGGTCTTTTTGTGATGTCCTTAATGGAATGGATATCCTCTACTATTCTTTTTCAACCTTATGCCTCGACCAAAGATAGAAACCGATAAAGTTCATCGGAATGTAGTAAAAGGCATTTAACATGAATTCCCCATATAAGTGATTATTAAATGTTAGATAAGCGTAAATAGCGACATTGATCGTTGCAAAGAAATAAGTGCTTACTTTTCCTTTTGCGGCGAGAACAACTCCTAGAATTCCGGTGATTCCACTGATCAGAGCTAGTGTATTATCGCCCCAGATGATGCTTAGTACAATCATAATAACGGTTGATAAAACCAGCCAGCATAATTCAAATTTGCTCCAGCCTTTAAAAAAGTCTTTTACTTTACTCATGATTTGTTTCCTTTCTAAGAATGGTTTTTAAGTTTCATCTTGTTTTGCATTTTCAAATTCTTCTGTTGTAATGATAGGACCTTTGACACTGACTACTTTCGCGGCAATCCGATTTGCCGTGGAGATTGCTTCCAGAAAAGAGTGCCCCATTGTTCGCATGGCAATGACAGAACCGATGTGGGAATCACCAGCACCAATCGTATCGACAACAGTTGCCTGTTTGGAAGAAACTAAGGCGTGAGTTCCATTTTCAAAAAGGTGTACCCCTTGTTTTCCCAATGTGATTAACACAGTGTTTCCAGTTGATTTCGAAAGAATTTCTGCTGCCTGAGTGATATCGTCGGTATTTGTAGAAGTTAAAGCTTCTAATTCATTCAGATGCATGACTGGATGAAGTGCATACAGACGTTTCAATTTTTTTGGATCAATATAAGTGATTCGTGGGCCTGGGGCATAATAAACGGTCAATTCTTGATTGGACTCCAGAAAATTTAAAATGGCATCACCGCCGTCTCCTTCTAATTCATATCCACTCACATAAACAGAGTCATAAGAATCTACAGCAAGGGAAGAAAACCATTCCTCTTGAAAATGACATTCGATTCCGGGGACAGTTAAGAATGTGCGTTCGCCGTCTGCTTCTACCATACAGAGACAGTATCCGTTATCAGAATTTTCGCAGTGGACAGGGCTTTCGTGTCCGGCCTTTTTTAGTTCTTTGCGAATGAAATCTGCATACATTCCAGTTCCGATTGGTGCAAACAATGTGTAGTTTACACCGAAATGTTTTAAAATGTCTGCTACGTTATATGCGCAGCCGCCAACCATCATGGATTGTCCTTTGGCATAGACATCCGTTCCGGATTTTGGAATTCGATCAATTTCCATCACGATATCTAGCATAGCTGCACCGATTACGATACATCCTTTTCCCATTTGATTTGCCCCCTTTTTTTGGATGATTGCATCTGCATATTTGTAAAATCAATCTGATTTGACTTTTGGATCAAAGTCAATATCTTTTTCATTGGAATTTACGGAGATGTCCCTGAGCTGCACCGCAAATGGCAGCAGCCATTGCCCCAATCGTATCAGTATCGCCACCTAAGTTTGCACAGAGTAACGCGCATTTTCGAACATCAAAGCTGTAATAAGCAATTGCTAAAGCAGCGGGAACAGATTCCGAAGTATTTACACCTGCTCCGATGACATTGTAGATATTTTCTAAAAACGCAGTTTCATCATTTGCGTAAGTTTGTGCCAGAAGGATACCAAGTTTTGTTCTTGCGCCCAGAGACGGACTTGGAGTAGAAGCGCCAAGATTCATTGCGTATTCTTCTACAGAAAGTGCATCTTCGATCATTTTTTCGCGGTCATGGTATTCCAGCGCAGAGGCAACTGCCATCGCGATCATAGAAGCACCAGCTAGCGTAATATCACTTGTATGTGTTACACTGGATACTGCTGCAACATAGCGGCATAGCTCTTCTTTTGTGTTGTGGAAAATAATGTCCCAATTGGTGCAATCCGCATTGCAGCCCCATTGGATACGGATTCATCTGAGAATTCCTTGGCGCTTTTTCCTTCCTGGAAGAGTTTCAAAGCAACTTTTGATGTTGGACCTAAAATATTATTTTTAAAAGCATGTTCCTTTTCGGCCCATTCTAAAATGTGTGTGGCAATGTTTTGACTATTCGGAATAAAATCTGTTTCTATTAGGCTGTCTAAAATAGTCAATGCCTGGCTTGTATCATCAGTAAACTGACCTGCTTTGTATTGATAAGAAATGATATTTTCCGGACAGCCGTCTAAAAAAATCTGTGATTTTACCGTAATATTCCAGGCAACGTTTTCGACTCCACAATTCTGGAGGCATTCCCATCGCATCGCCGATTGCCATTCCATATAAGGTACCTAATATATGATTCTTCATGTTACTACATCTCCTTTCTACTTGTTATAATAAGTTAAAGTAATGAAAAATACAATTCATAAAATCCACAAAAAATCAGGAGAAAATTTGTTAACTTGTTATAATAAGTGGTTTGAAAAAGCTGTACTTTTTTGGAGTATAATGATGATACAAGGCAGGAGGAATTTGTATGAAAAAAACACCAAAATATGCACAGATAGAAGCAGAACTGATTGCACAGATAGAATCAGGCCAACTTACTCCAGGAGCAGAGCTTCCCAGTGAATCTGATTTAATCGAATGTTATGGTGTAAGTCGTGTAACAGTCCGACGTGCGATTGATGAGCTGTATCATCAAGGGTATGTTGAAAAAAATTGCAGGGAAAAAGAGCATGTGTGAAAGAAAAAGTAAAACTTCAGGAATTGACTTCGATTTCAAGCTATACGGAAGAAATCATCCGACAGGGGATGACACCATCTCGTAAATTATTGTCATTCGGACTTCGTGTTTGTACGAAGGAAGAGGCAGAACAACTCGGATTAAAAAAACGCAGATCCGGTTTTTTTATGGAGCGAATTTATTTTGCGGACGGATCGCCATTATGTCTGACGAGCACAGTGTTGCCTTATCAATTATTCAGAGAGATTGAAACATATGATTTTGAACAAAATTCCCTGTATCAGGTTTTGGAGGAGCAATATCATATTCAGATTACCACGACTTCTTTGAAATTAAAAGCTGTCTCTGCATACGGAAATATCTCCCGATTTTTGAATGTAGAAGAAGATACGCCGCTGCTATATTCTGATGGTATTACGTATGGGATTCAGAAAGATCGGGAAGTACCGATTGAGTTGTTTCAAAACTATTATTTGACCAGCCGGTTCGAATATTCGCTGATTCAACGTCGATAACAATACCGATTTATTGATGTAAAGTGATTACTGCTGTACAAATCGAAAAAGTGGAGTTAAAATTTTGTGAAAGAATTAGAAATAGAAGAATGAGGAAAGAGGATGCTTATATGGCATCCATGCAGAGTTTTGCAATGAGAGCAAGTTTTCAACTTCCAGTTGAAATTGTTCTGGAAGGGGACCGGCCAGTGAAGTCGGAGACATTTATGATTTGAATGTGGGTACTGATAGACAATGCCCCTATGTCGGAGAAGACAAAAGACCAATTAGTATGTATGTTGATGATGAGCGGTTTTGTGATTTTATTTTGAGGGATAAAAGGGTATAGAGAGAAAAAGAAAACAGAAGAATAAATAAAAAAGGATAGCCGAAGTATTCAGATTTCACTTTTGAAGACATAAAAAGTGAAATCTTTTTTTTACTTTTAACCCAAATTTTATATAAATGTGATATTGGATTATACGAGGCAGAGGTAATCTATAAAAGAACATTGCGCAGATTGTTTGTGCGATGGAATAAAAACAAAGATGTGAAGAGGTCTTTTATGAAAAAAACATATGTACTTGATACAAATGTGCTGATTCAGGCACCCTATGCGGTCGAATGTTTTGAGGAAAATACAGTGGTACTTCCGATGACAGTGTTAGAAGAGTTGGATAACATGAAAAAAGAAGAGGGAGAAAAAGGTGCCAATGTACGCAAAGTGATTCGGATTTTGGACGCACACAGAGAAAAAGGAAATTTGCTGGAAGGGGTGCGTATGGAATGGGGAGGGATTCTGCGTGTAGAAAAAAATTACCGGAACGTTGAATTGCCTCCGGATCTTCCGGAACATAAATCTGATAATCGCATTCTGAAAGTTTGTGTAGGGCTGTCAAATGATCTGAAAGAACAGGTGATTCTGGTGACAAAAGATATTCTTTTGCGTATCAAAGCACAGTTGCTTGGAATTCAGGCAGAGGACTTTGGGACAGAGCAGGTTGCGGTACATGAGGAGCAGTATTTGGGGAGGAGAGAGGTGTTTGTACCAGAAGAATTGTTTAAAGATTTTAAGAAAAAGGGAGTTCCGGTAGAATGTGTATATTGCTGTGATATGAGCGGGAATCACACTTGCCCGGAATTGTTTGAAAACGGATTTATTCTGTTAAAAGCGGATCAGTCTTCGAAAAAGACTCAGTTGGGGCGGGTTGAGAAAGGGATGATCCGAAAGCTTGATTATAGAAAAGCTGCTCCATATGGAGTTAGTCCAAGGAATGTAGGACAGTATTTTTTACAGGAAGCATTGATGCAGTCTGCAGAGAAAGCTCCGCTTGTCATTGTAAAAGGAATGGCAGGGACGAGCAAAACTTTTTATTCACTGGCAGTGGGACTGGGAAAAATTGTTAAACAATCCATCTGGAGAATATCGGAGGATCCTGATCTGTCGTCCGAATGCTTTATTTGATTCTGACATTGGATTTCTTCCAGGTGATGAGCAGGAAAAGATTTCTCCTTTGATGCGTCCGATTATGGATAATCTGGAACAATTGGTAGATTCCAGTGATCGTGAGCGATATTCAAATGAGCAGGAATTGAATGATAAAATACAGGAAATTTTTGACAGAGGAATCATCCAGACAGAGGCTCTGACCTTTATCAGAGGAAGATCCATCATGAAAACATATTTGATCATAGACGAAGCGCAAAATATGACACCGGCACAGATTAAGGGAATTATTACGCGTGCCGGAAAAGAAACAAAAATAATTTTATTGGGAGATCCAAATCAGATAGACAGACCTTATTTGGATGAAAGAACCAATGGATTGAGTTATGCTGCAGAGCATATGAAGGGAAGTCCGTTATGCTGGCAGGTTACTTTGTTGCCGGAAGAATGTGAAAGATCCGTGTTGGCAACGGATGCTATCCGCCGTTTGTAGAAGAAAAGCGAGTAAAAAAATCATAGAAAGGAACTGTTTAGATGAAAGAATCAGAGAAAAAAATTAAAGAAAAGTCCATATATGATGAATCGGGAATTATCCTGGTTGAAGTTTAATGAGAGAGTATTGAATGAGGCGGGAAATCCGAAAGTCCCACTTGCAGAGAGGTTGACTTTTGTATCGATATACCAGTCAAATTTAGACGAATTCTATCGAGTTCGAGTAGGAACGCTGATGGATCAAATGGATGTATCAGAAGTTGTTCGTGAGAATAAAACCAATATGACAAGTGAAGAGCAAGTGAAAGCAATTATAAGGGCAACACGAGAGCTAGAGGAGAAAAAGACGGTTATTTATGAACAATTGATGGGGGAACTGGAGCCGAAAGGAATTCGTTTGATCAATTTTAATAAGCTGTCTGCAGAAGAAGGAAAAATTTTGGAGGAATATTTTGACAGGGAAATTGCACCCTACTTATCAGCGAATATCGTAAGTAAACAGCAGCCCTTTCCTTTTTTAAAGAATAAGGATATCTATGCTGTCGCTCTTTTGGAGTCGAAGGGTGGGAAGACGAGAACTGCAATCATTCCATGCAGCAACAATGTGTTCCGCAGATTGATCGATATTCCAACTCGAAAGGGAACCTTTCTGCTTTCAGAAGAATTAATTCTGCAATTTCTTCCGAAATTCTTTAAAAATTATAGTGTGAAAGAAAAATCTTTGATTCGTGTCACAAGAAATGCAGATATTGACACAGAGATGATTTATGACGAGGATCTGGATTACAGAGATGCGATGGAAAATTTAATAAAAGAGAGAAAGCGGATGAACCCGGTCAGGATGGAATTTACCGGAACTCTGAATAAAAAAATGATGCATGCGTTATGCAAAACGATCCACGTGGAAAAGGAACATGTATTTAGGTCGGACGTCCCATTGGATCTGTCATTTGTCTTTGCTATTCAGAGCTATCTGAAAAATACAAATGCAGGGGAGTTATTTTATCCAAGACGAACCCCAAGGCCAACCCCTCAGTTGAATGATAAGAAATCTTTGATTCCGCAGATTCTGGAAAAAGATGTGCTTTTATCTTATCCGTTTGAAAGTATGAAATCCTTTATCAATCTGCTATATGAAGCAGCGGAGGATGAGTCGGTTGTATCGATTAAAATGACGTTGTACCGTTTGGCAAATAAAAGCCAGATTGTAGATGCACTGGTGGAAGCCGCAGAAAATGGAAAAGAAGTTGTTGTACTGGTAGAACTTCGCGCCCGCTTTGATGAAGAAAATAATATTGAATATTCCAGAAAATTGGAGGAGGCCGGCTGTCATGTGATTTATGGATTAAACGGGTATAAAGTACATTCAAAATTATGCCTGATTTCCAGAAAAACAGAGCAAGGAGTGTCCTATGTGACACAGATCGGAACTGGAAATTATAATGAAAAAACATCTGCGCTGTATACGGATCTGTCATTGATTACAGGAAATTAAGAAATCGGAAAAGAGGCTGCTGAAGTGTTTGCAGCACTGTTAAGAGGAGAAACAGTGGAAGAAACCCATCTTTTATTAGTAGCACCAAAATGTTTACAGAATAAAGTGTTGGATATGATAGAAGAAGAAATTCAACATGTGAAAAATGGAGAAGAAGGATACATCGGAATTAAAATCAATTCTTTGACAGACAAGGTGATCATTAGCAAATTAGTCGAAGCGTCTCAGGCAGGCGTAAAGATTGAAATGATTGTCAGAGGAATCTGCTGTCTGATTCCAGGTGTCAAAGGGTATACAGAAAACATAACTGTGATAAGTATTGTAGGGCGTTTCCTGGAACATTCTCGAATTTATCGATTTGGAACGAAAGAAAGAGAGAATGTGTATATTGCCTCAGCAGATTTTATGACACGAAATACGCTTCGTCGTGTGGAGGTGGCTGCCCCGGTTCTGGATGAACGATTAAAAAATCAGCTGGACTGGATGTTTGAAACGATGATGAAGGATGATGAAAAGGGAAAATGTCTGACGGAAAAAGGAATCTATGTGGATCGAAATCTTCATGTACAGAAATTGAATTCCCAGGAGTGCTTTTATGAGGCTGCTTATGCAAATGCGGAAAAAAGACAGAAATAGCAGAAAAATTTTCAGACGGAAAAATGGAATTGGAGAAGGCGAAAGAATTGAATTACAAAGAGATATTACAAAATGAGGAAGTAAAAGCGTATTTGGAGAAGGGCAACGAAAATCTCGGAATTCTTGGGTATACCGATCATTCCGAAAAACATTGTGCAATAGTTGCAAAACGTGCAGGGATGATTTTGTCAAAATTTGGATATACAGAACATGAGATTGAACTTGCAGAGATTGCAGGGGCTATGCATGACATTGGGAATGTGATCAATCGAAAGAATCATGGGGAATATGGGGCAATTCTGGCATGTTCAATCTTGGAAAAGTTGAAAATGCCGCTGAGAGACAGAATCCTTGTTATGTCAGCGATTGGAAATCATGATGAATCTACAGGGGAGGCCATCGATGCAATATCAGCTGCGTTGATTCTTGCGGATAAGACAGATGTCAGGAGAAATCGTGTAAGAAATAAAGAAAAAGCAAGTTTTGATAAGCACGATCGTGTGAATTATGCAGTGACAAGTGCGGCTGTAAAAGTGAATGCGCAGAAGCATCTGATCGCATTGAATTTACAGATTGACGAGGAGATTTGTACAATGTATGAATATTTTGAAATTTTTCTCGGCAGGATGATGATGTGTAGGAAAGCGGCAGAAGTACTGGGAGCCAGGTTTAAATTAACCGCAAACGGAAGCAAAGTATTATAGGCATGGAGGAAAAATAGAAAAAGCAGTCGGTCGGTTTGCAAGAACAGAAGCAGAGATAAAAGAGTTTGCAAAATAGAGTAACTCTCCTGAAAGAAAATATGGTATAGTAAAAAGAAAAACGAATACATGGAGAGAAAATATGAAAACGATTATCATAGGAATTGTAGGCGGAACGGGGTCAGGAAAATCTACATTTACGAAAAAAATTAAAGAAAGAATTTAAAGATGATGTGGCAGTTTTATATCATGACAATTATTACAGGGATCAGAGTGACATCCCGTTAGAAGAGCGAAGAAAGACAAATTATGATCATCCGGATGCAATGGAGACAGAGCTTTTGATCCGGCAGTTGATGAACCTGAAAGCAGGAAAGGCAGTAGATTGTCCGGTATACGATTATACACAGCATACAAGATCGGATCAGGTTGTGAGGGTGGAACCGAAAAAAGTAATTCTTCTGGAAGGGATTCTTGTTCTGGCAGATGAGCGTCTGAGAGATTTGTTGGACATCAAGGTTTATGTGGAGGCAGATGCGGATGAACGAATCCTGCGTTGGATCATCCGCGATGTCAAGGAGAGGGGACGTGATATGGAAGGTGTTGTGGAGCAGTATCTGACAACAGTAAAACCGATGCATTATTTATATGTAGAGCCGACGAGATGTATGGCAGATATTGTGATCAACAGCGGAAAGAATCCGGTGGCATTTACACTGGTAAAAAATCACCATACAAAAAATATTGGATGAGGCAGAGTAACTGCAGATATCCGGACAGGCTGTAATAGAAAGGATGAGATTGTGCAAAAGAGTATAAACAAATTGCGAATTCTGACACCGGAAAAATTTTCAGGCGGAGTATCCGCATATTTTTAAAAGAAAATTTTGGTGAAATTGCGTTGAACAGAGTGCATTTCTGTAAGGCAGAATGTCTGCGTCAGGCAGTCACAGGAACATTTGCGATTCCAAGAAAAACAAAGCTGACAGGAGATAAGATCACGTTTGGGTACTGTATTGCAGAGGAACAGCTGATCTTTATTGAAAATCAGGATCATATCAAAATAGAGATGAAAAAAGTCCGGGAATATCAGGATGAAGAGCGTACTTCGCCATTGTTGCTTTTGTTTGACTGGATGGAGTATCTTATCAAAGATGACATGCTGTTTCTGCAGGATTATGAAGAAAATCTTTCCCATCTGGAAGAGGAACTGCTGGAGGGAAATATGGAAGATTTTGACAGAAAAATCCTGTTATCCAGAAAGGAACTTTCTGTGCTGAGTGCGTATTATGAACAGTTATCGGATATCGGGGGAAACTCTTCAGCAAAATGCAGCGAGACATCAAACAGAACAGGAAGCATTGCATTTTTGGGCTTTTCTGTGAGAAGGCAGGACGATTGTATGACATGGTGCAGACACTCAAAGAGTATTCCATGCAGCTTAGAGAAATGCATCAGACGCAGATCGATATCCGGCAGAATGAAATTATGAAAGTGCTGACGATTGTTACAACGCTTTTTATGCCGTTGACGCTGATTGCAGGATGGTACGGAATGAATTTTGCACATATGCCCGAACTGACTGCACCGGGAGGGTACGGGATCATCTGTGTTGTGTGTCTGCTTCTTATTGCAGTGGAAATCTGGACTTTTTTAAAAAGAAAGGATGGTTTAAGTAGTCATCATTTCCAATAACGCAGCCCCTTCAGTCACACCGTTATGATCGCAGTCCGGAAGCATATGATCGGCTTCTTTTTTCAGAATCTCAACGGCATTGCCCATGGCAAACTTCATTTCGGAAGCCTCAAACATACTCAGATCATTTTCTCAGTCCCCGATGCAGGCAATCTCAGATTTTGCAATACCAAGTGATTGGGCCAGATGCGTCAGAGCGCCCCTTTGGAGGGTTCTGATGAAAAGATCTCTGCATACTGACCGGTGTAGGCAGCACGAAGAGACGGGGAGTTTGCAAGATGCATTTTGAGCTGCGGCATGGAGTTTTTGGAAAAAAGTAAAACTGCAGTTCTTTCACATCACATGAAAGCTCCTGGATCGTCTGTTCCATATTTTGGACATAACGGACTTTTCTGGCATCTTTTCCATAGATCAGACGTCCCAGAAAAACAAGGCTGTGTCCCTGCAGCAGATACTCATGTCTGATATGCGCAGTGATACCAAGTTTCTCATTTTGACAGGCGTTTAACAAAGAAAGAGCAGTCTGCTTTGGAATTTCAGACTGGTAGAGCGTCTTTTGCGCGTGATAGTCTGTGACCTTTGCTCCGTTTGAGGAGATGACGTAGCGAAACAGGGAATTCTGATCTGTCAGCTGATGCGGAAGTCAGGTTCCATCCATATCGATTGCCAGTAATTTGATCATAATCGGTGCCTTCTTTCAAGTCTGTGAATTTATGGAGATTATTATTTATAGTGTAACACCTTCAAATCGATACGAAAAGACTTCTAAAAATTTTTTACCCACATAAAATTAGAAAAAAGTATAGTAATTCTATCAGATTTATAGTATACTTAAAATCATACTGAAAAACGTAGGAATTGTAAAGAGTGAAGGAAAGGATGAAAATAATGAAAAAGATTTTAAAAAGTCTGCCGTTTCAGCTTCTTTTGGGAGTGATCATCGGAATTGTGCTGGGGCTGATTTCAAATGAAGCGGTCATGAATGTGATCGTCACGATCAAGTTTGTATTAGGAGAACTGATTAATTTCTGTGTACCGCTGATTGTGATCGGGTTTATTGCGCCATCGATCACGAAGCTCGGGAAAAATGCGTCAAGGATATTAGGAGTGGCTGTTCTTCTTGCTTATGTATCCTCCGTTTTAGCGGCGCTGGGATCAATGGCAGCAGGATATGGACTGATTCCGCATTTGTCAATTGTTTCGGAAGTAGATGGGCTGAAAGAACTTCCGGAAATTGTATTTCAGCTGGAGATTCCGCAGATCATGTCCGTGATGAGTGCCCTTGCATTTTCCATTCTGATGGGGCTTGCGGCAACATGGACAAGAGCAGAGACAGTGATCCGGCTATTAGATGAATTTCAACAGATCGTACTGATGATCGTATCCAAGATTGTGATCCCGATCCTTCCGGTCTTTATCGCACTTACATTCTGGTCGCTGGCATACGAAGGAACGATTACAAAACAGCTGCCGGTCTTTTTAAAGGTTGTGCTGATCGTGATGGTGGGGCACTTTATCTGGATGGCGGTTTTATATGCAGTGGGTGGAATTTACTCCGGAAACAATCCGTGGAAAGTTGTAAAGCATTATGGTCCGGCATACATTACTGCAGTGGGAACGATGTCCTCTGCTGCAACGCTTGCAGTGGCTTTAAAATGTGCCAGAAAGTCGGAGCCGGTACTGAGGGATGATATGGTAAGCTTTGGAATCCCTCTGTTTGCGAATATTCATCTTTGCGGTTCCGTCCTGACAGAAGTATTTTTTGTGATGACGGTCTCCCAAATTTTATATGGAAAACTGCCGTCAGTCGGAACCATGATCTTATTTTGTGCACTGCTTGGCGTGTTTGCAATCGGAGCACCGGGGGTTCCAGGCGGAACGGTGATGGCTTCTCTTGGGCTTATCACGGGAGTTCTTGGATTTGATGCCACAGGAACAGCACTGATGCTGACAATCTTTGCATTGCAGGACAGCTTTGGTACCGCATGCAATGTGACAGGAGACGGTGCACTGACTATGATTCTGACTGGATATGCAAGACGGCATAATATCGAGCAGCAGACAGAAACGATTGAATTTTAAGAATCGTGGATAAAAAGGGCAGGGACATATTGCGTAACAGGCGATATGTCCCTGCTTTTTAGCGTTCTTCTACTTTACAACAGAAGAGGAGACTTCTATAATAAAGTCAAAAGAAAATCCACAGGAGCAGAACTTATGACGATAAAGGAAATTGCAAAGCTTGCGCAGGTATCCAGTGCAGCAGTGTCGAGATATATGAACGGGGGATACGTAAGTGAAGAAAAGAAGGAGAGGATCCGGGCAGTGATCGAAGAAACAGGATACCGCCCGTCTGTACAGGCGAGAACGCTTCGCACCAAACGAGCGTGCCTGGTCGGAGTGATTGTTCCAAAGATCAATTCAGAGTCGATCAGCAGGATTACAGAGGGAATTGGTCAGGTACTTTCAGAAAGAGCCTATCAGATGCTTCTGACCATCACAGATAACGATCCGTCCAAAGAGCTGGAATACATGGATTTGTTTGAATCTTATCCGGTGGACGGAATCATTCTGGTAGGAACAGTCCTTTCCAGTGCGCACAAGGAAAACTGAAAAAGTGCAGAGTGCCGATCGTAGTAATCGGACAGCAGACAAACGAGGTCAGCTGTATTTACCATGATGATTATGGGGCTGCAAAAGAACTGGCAGAACAGATCGGAAAAGAAATGTCCGGACGTATTGCTTATATCGGTGTGACAAGAGAGGATAAGGCGGCAGGTGCAGCCAGAGAAGACGGCTTCCGGGATGGTCTGAGAGCAGTTGGCAGAGAGCTGGAGGAAGGATGTCTGCGCCGGGCAAGCTTCACAATGGAGTCCGGATATGAGCAGGCATGTGATCTTTTGAGATCAGAGAGTGATATCGATATCATATCTTGCGCCACAGATACCATTGCTGCAGGAGTGATCGAAGCAATTGCACAGCTTTCGCCTCAAAGGAGTATTCAGGTGACAGGATTTGGGGACAATCAGTTTCTGAAAGCGGTTACGGGCGGAATCAGAACCGTGCATTTCGGGTACCAGACAAGTGGTGTAAAAGGCGCCAGATTGCTGCTGGATATGGTAGAATCAGGAAAGACACTCACGACAGAGATTAAGCTTGGATATGAACTGCTGTAAAACAGAAATCTAGCAAAATATACAAAAAAAATAAAATATAAATTAGTAAAAATGCCATCTTTACAAATGGCATTTTTTCACTATTATAATCTTACAAGATATGAAATCGATTACATGAAACGTGAGTCTTGCAAAGAAAAAAGAAAGGGATGAAGGTATGGATTACAAAAAAAGCCGCACAGGAAATTTTGAATTATGTTGGTGGGAGCAAGAACATCATTTCAGCGGCACATTGTGCGACCAGACTGCGCCTGGTTATTGCAGATAACAAGAAGGCAGACAAAGGTGCGCTGGAGAATGTAGATGGAGTCAAAGGAGTGTTTGAGGCATCAGGACAGCTTCAGATCATTCTGGGGACAGGTACGGTCAACAAGGTGTTTGATCAGTTTATTGAGATTGCAGGAGTGACAGCAAGCTCCAAGGCAGAAGCAAAAGAGGCAGCGGTACAGAAGCAGAACTGGTTTATGCGGGCAATCAAGCTTCTGGGAGATATTTTTGTTCCGATCATTCCTGCCATTGTGGCAAGTGGATTTTTGATGGGAATCATGAACTCTCTTGATTTTATGAATACGAACAATTTTATTCATATTGACACGACCAGTTCACTGTATGTATTTGCGAATCTGTTCAGTAATACAGCGTATACCTTTTTACAGATTCTGATTGCTTTTTCAGCTGCAAAAGCTTTTGGTGCGAATCCATACCTGGGAGCTGTAATCGGAATGATCACAATTAACCCGGCGCTGCAGAATGCGTATACTGTGGCGACAGAAGGTGTGAAAGCAACGCAGTCGGTATTCTTTGGACTCTATCAGATTGATATGGTTGGATATCAGGGACATATCATTCCGATTATCATTGCCGTATGGCTGATGTCTGTGATTGAGAAAAAGCTGCACAAGGTTGTTCCGGAGGTACTGGATCTGTTCGTAACACCTCTGGTAAGTGTATTTGTGACAGGGTATCTGACACTGGCAGCTATCGGTCCGGTCTTTGTATGGGCGGAGAATGCGATCCTGAACTGTATCCAGTGGCTTCTGACACTTCCTCTGGGATTGGGAAGTCTCGTAATGGGAGGTCTGTATGCACCGACTGTAGTGACAGGAATCCATCAGATGTATGCAGCGATCGACCTGGGACAGCTTGCACAGTATGGAGTGACTTACTGGCTTCCGCTGGCAAGTGCGGCAAACGTGGCACGAGGGAGCAGCAGCGCTTGCAGTTAGCAGTAAATCAAAGATAGAAGATCAAGCGCTGGCACTTCCATCATCTTTAAGTGCATTTATGGGAATTACAGAGCCGGCGATCTTGGAGTGAACTTAAGATTTTCAAGCCGTTCATCGCAGGATGTATCGGTGGAGGATGCGGTGCACTCTATGCATCAATCGTACACCTTGGAGCAAAAGGAACCGGAGTGACAGGTATTTTGGGTATCCTTCTGTGTCTGAACCAGCCGGTACAGTATCTGATCGAGATGGCGATCGCAGTCGGAGTTGCCTTTGCGGTATCATTTATCCTTTATAAAGATAAAAGGAAGAAATAAAAGAGCAGGCAGAAGCAGTGATTCCGGCAGAAGAAATTCCGGTTTCACAGGCAGAGGCTGTCACAGAAGAGACTCTGGGAAGTCCCGTTTCCGGAAAAGTTGTTCCGACAGCTGAGATTTCCGATGCCACATTTGCGGAGGAAATCCTGGGAACAACTGTTGCTGTAGAGCCGGAAGCAGCGGAGCTTGTAGCCCCTTGTGACGGTACGATCCTGAGTATTTATGATACGGGGCATGCAGTTTGTATGACCACACCATCCGGTGGAGAGCTTTTGATCCATGCAGGAATTGATACCGTAAAAATGGAAGGCAGAGGATTTACAAAGTGTGTGGCAGACGGAGATTATGTTCATGCGGGAGATGTACTTCTTAAGATGGATCTGGATGCGATCCGAAAAGAGGGTTACGAGACAACAACGATGATGATTCTTACCAATGCAGATGACTATGATGTGGAAAAGGTTTCTGCAGATCATGTCAGCTGTGGAGAAAAAATGATGGTACTTCATAAAAAATACGAGGAGATAGAGATATGAATGCATTGACAAGAGATCTGGAAGGTTTAACAAAGTCGGCAGAAGCGTGTGCAGACGGCAAAGACCGTTTCCGCCAGAAGCTGCATCTGATGCCGCCGACAGGATGGCTCAATGATCCCAACGGACTGTGTCAGTTCAAAGGAATCTACCACGCATTTTTTCAATATTCGCCATTTAATGCAACGGGTGGTCTGAAGATGTGGGGACACTATACAAGCCGGGATATGATCGAATGGAAATACGAGGGTGTCAGCCTGTATCCGGATCAGCCGTTTGACTGCCATGGCGTGTATTCGGGATCAGCGTTTATTGAAGACGGAAAGATGTACCTGTATTATACCGGAAATGTGAAGCTTGAGGACGGAGAATTTGACTATATCCGAACCGGCCGGGAGGCAAACACAGTTCTGGTGGTCAGCGAGGACGGAGAGCATTTTGGCAGAAAAAGAGAACTGATGAGAAACAGTGATTATCCGCAGGATCTGACCTGCCATGTACGTGATCCGAAAGTCTGGAAAGAAAACGGCATGTATTACATGGTGCAGGGAGCCAGAACGCAGAAAGATGAAGGAAAAGTGCTGATTTTTGAGTCTGAGGATCAGCTGAACTGGATCTACAAAAGCGATGTAAAGACAGCAGAGCGATTTGGATATATGTGGGAGTGCCCAGACTATTTTGAAACAGAAGGCAGAAAGATTTTATCGACTTCCGTGCAGGGGCTGGAAGGCGGCGTGTGGAATGCACGAAATGTGTACCAGTCCGGATATTTTCTGGTAGAGGGGGATATCCTTTCCGAGTATGTGCTTTCTGACTATGAACTCTGGGACTATGGATTTGATTATTATGCACCGCAGAGTTTTGAAAGTGAGGATGGACGCCGGATCCACATCAGTTGGATGGGAATGCCGGATTGTGAGGAATACACAAACCTGACGCTGGAAGATGGATGGCAGCACTGCTTTACATTTCCAAGAGAAGTGCATGTCAAAGATAAAAAAAGTAGCTTCAGCAGCCGGTAAAAGAACTGGAAGCACTGCGCAGAGGAGAAGAAAGAGCAGTCTCTGTTCTGGAGAAGAAAGGTACAAAAGTCTTTGAGGCAGAGGTGCAGAATATCACAGGAAATCACTTCCGCGCAGTACTGGCAAAAGAACTGGTTCTGGAATATGTAAACGGAAGATTTGAGATGAAGTTTACAAGCCAGGATAAGACGTCCGTATCCGCGGGAAGAAGTCTTAGATTCCGGGAAGTAAGTGAAGTCAGAAACGTCCGGATTCTTGCAGATGTTTCTTCTGTAGAAGTGTTTGTCAATGATGGAGAGACTGTGTTTTTCTACAAGGTATTATCCGCAGGATTATGAAATAAAAATAGAAGCTTTGGATGCCAAGATTGCATTCTGGGAGCTGTAAAAGCAAAAATGTTCCCATCGGGATTTTCTGATGGGAACATTTTTGTTATGTAAGAAAGACTGTCAAATGTACAAATCAGTTTGCATCTTCTTTGTCTTTGGGCAGT
>ENA-OPYU01000454-OPYU01000454.1-human-gut-metagenome-genome-assembly--contig:-NODE-454-length-16457-cov-3.066993_pt1 | contig 16457 bp, 22 predicted proteins | sample MGYA00242637_ERZ504482 | MGnify/ENA primary metagenome ERZ504482 (study PRJEB26092, sample SAMD00036237) | human gut metagenome | host: Homo sapiens | study: EMG produced TPA metagenomics assembly of...
AAACTGCAGGAACAGGGGCTCATTGAAAGAAAGAAGTCAGAAGAAGATGCCAGGTCCTATGCCATTTATCTTACAGAGAAAGGTGAAGCAGTGATTCCCAAATTGAGAAAAGCGCTGGCAGGATGGTGGTCGCAGATTTTGTCTGTATTAACGGAAGATGAGCAGCAGGCGATGATTCATGGAGTGGAAAAATGGCGCTCCATTCCAGGGAAGTGCTTCGTAATGCAAAAGAACAGCAGGAGGAAATTCATGGCAGAAACAAAGAATAATCCCCTTGGAACAGAACCTATTGGAACTTTGCTTGCAAGATTTGCGATTCCCAGCATTATTGCCATGCTGGTAAGTTCCCTTTACAATATTGTAGATCAGTTTTTTTAATTGGAAGAAGTGTGGGAATGCTGGGAAATGCGGCTACCAATGTAGCATTTCCGCTGACGATTACCTGTACAGCCATTTCTCTTCTGTGCGGAATTGGAGGAGCAGCGAATTTTAATCTTTCTATGGGAAGAAAGAGAAAGAGAAAGCAGTGAATTTGCCGGAGGGGCTATTGGTATGATGCTGACTCTGGGGGTTTTGCTTTGTATTGTGGCACAGGTTTTTTCTGGAGCCTATGATGCGGGCTTTTGGAGCCACAGATAAAATTTTGGATTATGCGTTGACTTATACAGGGATTACGTCTCTTGGCTTTCCGTTTTTGATTGTGACCACAGGAGGCAGCAACTTAATCCGGGCAGACGGAAGTCCGAAATTTTCTATGATGTGTACGCTGACCGGCGCTATTATTAATACGATTTTGGACCCGTTGTTTATTTTTGGACTGGATATGGGAATGGCAGGAGCAGCCTGGGCTACGATTATCGGACAGGTTGTGTCAGGACTGATGGTACTGGGGTATTTGTCTGGATTTAAAACAGTACACATTCCTCTGAAAACATTGATTCCCTCCAGGGCTGCATGGATTCCCATTCTTTCATTGGGAGTTGCGCCTTTTTGCAATCAGCTTGCCATGATGATTGTGCAGATTGTTATGAATAATACCCTGACTTATTATGGAGGGCAGTCTTCTTATGGAAGTGATATTCCTTTGGCATGCGCAGGTATTATTTCCAAGGTTGGAATGATTTTCTTTGCTATTGTGATTGGGATTTCCCAGGGGATTCAGCCGATTATCAGCTATAATTATGGTGCAGGAAATTATGACAGAGTAAAGAATACTTATAAAAAAGCAGTGACAGCAGCCATAGGGATTTCGGTTGTGGCAATTTTTTGCTGTTCCAGTTAGCTCCAAGACAGATTATTGGAAATTTTTGGTTCGGGAAGTGAAGAATATTTTCTTTTTGCAGAGAAGTTTTTTCAGGATTTATATGTTCTTTACTTTTATCAATGGAATTCAGCCTATTACAGCAAATACCTTTACTTCCATTGGGAAAGCGGGAAAAGGTGTATTTTTATCTCTTACCAGACAGATTATTTTTCTGTTGCCCTTATTGATTATCCTGCCTGTATTTATTGGGATTGAGGGCGTTATGTTCTCAGCGCCAGTGGCAGATGGAATTGCGGCTGTGCTTTGCATTTACTTTATTCGGAAAGAATTTAAGCATATGGGTGCAAGGGCTTAATTTCCTTATACTCATAAGAAAAAGGTGCGTCTCTTTTATGAGAGACAGCACCTTTTTTCGAATCTTTAAGCCATATATTTTTTCAAAGTAGCTCTTACAGCGCCAGGTCCGGCAATTTCTTCTAAGAACATGTTTTCGATTCTTTCACCAATTCCGGCTTCGTATAAGTCAATGCCAAAGATGTTTACATTGGAGAGAATGGATTTCAACTGTCCATTGTAAGAAGCAGGATTTCCAACTTCGATTCCGGCAAGCGCTTTGGTCAGTTCTTCCAGCATTGGGTCAGCAGAACGCTCAAAAGCATTTCCTTCATCATCCACGCCCAAGAGATATCTGCACCATCCCGCAATCGCCAGAGGGATAGCCGTTAATTTCTTTGCATCTCCATACTGTGCCACATAGGATTTAATGGTTTCCCCATAGCGGATGCCAACTTTCTGTGAAGTATCCGTAGCAATACGCTGTGGTGTGTCAGGCATAAATGGGTTCGGGATACGAACATTGATAACTTCGTCTACAAAGTCAGCAGGGGAGAGGATACCTGGGTCTGTCACCACTGGCATACCTTCTACAGGTCCGATCTGGTGAACCAGTTTGTTTAACTGTTCGTCTTTCATTTCATCTGCAATTAAAGTATAGCCCAGTACGCAGCCATACACAGCCAGTGCTGTATGCAGAGGATTCAAACAGGTGGTAACTTTCATACGTTCTACTTTATTTACGGTATCTCTGTCTGTGAGGTAAACACCTGCTTTTCCAGAGCTGGTCTTCCATTAGGGAATTTATCTTCAATTACCAGGTACTGAGGTCCTTCTGCATTTACAAAAGGAGCGATATAGGTTCTCTTGGAAGTAATCACAGGGGCAATGTCTTCCACACCTGCATTTTTTCCAGGTCTTCACATACAGAATCTGCTGGTCTTGGTGTGATTTTATCAATCATGGACCATGGGAAGGAAACCTGTTTTTCATCGGACAGATATTCCACAAACCCTTCTTCTACAAAAACCTTTTGCCAGCCATTCTTTTGCCATGGTGAGAATGGAATTCTGCAGCTTTTCACCATTGTGGGAGCAGTTATCCATGGAAACAACAGCCAGGGGAGCTTTTCCGGCTTTATAGCGTTCATTTAATAAAGCACATACAACAGCCATAGCAGAACCGGCTTTTTCCGGGCCATTGTCAATGTCAGCCTGGATGAACGGGAAGAAGGCTCCGTCAGCTCCTTTTAATGCATAGCCCTTTTCTGTGATGGTAAAGGAAATCATCTGCAGTGCAGGATTTACGAAGATTTCTTTTAAGCGGTTCCATTCTTCTGGAACATTGGACTGTGCCTTGATGGCCTCTGTAAGGGAACCAAGGACTTTTTTGTCTGTGGAACCGTCTGCCTTTAAGGTAACAGCCAGCACCAGATTATCGTAAGGTTTGTAGATTTTGTCTACCACATCAAAGTCAAAGGTTTCCACACAGGTAATCCCTTTGTCAGCTTCGCCTTTTTCCAGTAAGGTGTCAGCCAGTCCGCCGATAAAGATGCGGAAGATGTTTCCTGCTCCGAAGTGAACCCAGGCAGGAGCTTTTTTTGTGTTTTCAGCAACTTTTTAATGTCATAGGATGGGAGAGCAATTCCTGCTGCTTCCCAGTCCTGTTTGTTTTTCAGACTTCTAACGTTAATTTCATGATTTTTCCCTTCTTCGCTTTTTGCGATAACCGATTTATTTGGATTCTTTTTCCGCAGCTTCCCATAAGCCTCTCAGGTAGGCAGCACCAAGGGCGCGGTCATATAAGCCATAGCCCGGCATTGCTTTTTCGCCCCACATCATACGTCCGTGGTCCGGGCGGATTGGTCCGTCAAAGCCTGTGTCATGAAGGGCTTTCATGACTGCATACATATCAAAAGTACCGTCAGAGCTTAAATGAGCGCTTTCTTCGAAGTCACGCATGCCGTCATTGAAACGAAGGTTTCTTACGTGTGCAAAGTGGATTCTTCCTTTCAGCATGTGGATGGTGTCAATTAAATCATTGTTTAAGTTGGTTCCATAGGAGCCCATGCAGAAGGTAACACCATTGTGTTTGTTTGGAACCATTTCCATCATGCGTTTCAGTTTTGCCTGGGAGGAAATGATACGCGGCAGACCGAATACGCTCCAGGACGGGTCGTCCGGATGGATTGCCATGTTGATGTCATATTTATCGCAAACCGGCATAATGGCTTCCAGGAAATATTTCAGGTTTTCAAATAATTTTTCTTCGTCAATATCTTTGTAAAGCTCAAATAATTCTTTTACCTTTTCCATACGTTCCGGTTCCCAGCCCGGCATCACCGTACCGTTCATGTTGTCCTTGATGGAGTCGAACATGTTGTCCGGGTCCATTTTGTCTACGGTATCCTGGTTGTACGCAAGAACAGTAGTACCGTCTTCCCTGACTCTTGCCAGCTCTGTCCTGGTCCAGTCAAATACCGGCATGAAGTTGTAGCATACCATGTGGATGTCCGCTTTTCCCAGGTTTTCCAGTGTTTCAATGTAAGCGGCAATATCTTTGTCTCTTTCAGGAGCACCTGTTTTGATGGCATCGCTTACGTTTACACTTTCAATACCTGCCAGGTGAAGACCAGCGTCTTCTACTTCTTTTTCATAGCCAGGATTTCATCCAGGGTCCACACCTCACCAGGTAATTTGTCATAAAGAGTTGTGATGATGCCTGTTACATAGCAGCTCTGTTTAATCTGCTCCAGAGTAACCGTATCGTGATTTTTTCCGTACCAGCGCATTGTCATTTCCATAATTTATTTCCTCACTTTCGTTGTGCTTGTTGATAGTTAGTATTATAGTTTCTTACCAAAATAATTCAAATTGATAAGTTTGTTGTATATATTGCAAAAGTTGCGGTTTCATATTAAAATAAATGCAACGTAAAGGGAAGGGGATTACAAAATGAAGAAGAATTATAAGACTGATTTTATTACCCGCCAGTATATGCTGTCCAAAGATTTTGAAATTTATTACTATAGTGACCGTCATCTGGGAAGTATGGATAGTCATTTTCATAATTATTATGAGGTATACTTTTTTCTGGAAGGAAATGTATCTATTTTAATTCGGGATAAGCTGTTTCCACTGAAGGCAGGAGATGTGGTAGTTCTTCCGCCGGGAGTTCCTCACAAGGCAGTGATTCATGATGAGAATATGCCATATAGCCGCTTTGTTTTCTGGATTAGTATGGATTATCTTCAGCAGGTGCGAAAAATGTCGGAAGATTATTATTATATTATTCAATGTGCGGCAGAGAAGAAGCAATATATCTATCACAATGAACCAGTCCCTTTTACAGCTCTCCAGTCTAAGATTTTTCATTTAATTGAAGAAATACATTCAGAGCGTTTTGGGAAGGAACCTAAGGTTTTTATAAGCATTTGCGATTTACTGCTCCAGCTTAACCGCATGGCTTATGAACAGAACAATCCAAGAAAGAGAAGAGAAGATCAGGACTTATATCATAATCTGCTGGATTATATTGACAATCATCTGGAACAGGAGATTTCGCTGGATTCTCTGGCAAAAACTTTTTATGTAAGCAAATTTCATATTGCACATATTTTCAAAGAAAACACAGGAATTGCCATTCATCAGTATATTATGAAGAAACGTCTGGCAGCCTGTCAGGATGCAATTTTAAGCAATATCAGTATCAGTAAGGCATATTTAATGTTTGGATTCAAGGATTACTCCAACTTCTACCGGGCATTTAAGAAAGAATTTGGGATTTCGCCAAAGGAGTATCGTGATATGAAGGTGCAGATAGAGGCGCGGGAGCATTAGAAGGAAATGAAAAATTATAGGGATTTTTGGCTTGGGGGGAGAGCAAGTGCGAGGGGGATTCGGGGCAAAAGCAGAGACAAGAAGCTTAAAATGCCCCATGCGGGGGTAAAAAGATAGAACTTGTGTGGATTTTGCCCCGGAAGCATAACAAAAGGCAAGAAAAGAGGGCAAAAGTGTAGACAAGAAGCCTAAAATGCCCCACATAGGGGCAAAAGGTAGAGTTTGTTAGAGATTTCATCCAAGAAGCACAACAAAAGGGCAAGAAAAGAGTCAAAAGCAGGGGAAGAAGCCATCAATACCCACGTCAAGGGCAAAAAGAGAGATGGCAGGGGTCTTATGCCCCTGCTAAAATGTTACCCCCAGACATAAATTTCTCTGCTTTCACAAGAAATAGTGTGTAATCAATTCCTGTACATTCTGTGCACTGAGGGGATGTTCTTTGGTTTCGTAGGTGGTGATGAGATTGATCGTGGGCAGAATGCCATGACAGGCATAGGTTTGAAGTTTGCTAAAGGCATTTTGTGAATAAGCAGGAGAATCCATCATGCCGAAATGTTCCCAGTAGAAAAAGCTTCCGTTTTCCGGATGGCGTATCGTAAAGTCGGGGAAAAAAGTTTTGGAATCAAGCGTGAGAATACATTCATAGCGGAAAGGAATCTTGTTGGTGCAAAGGGCAGTATCAATGATAACTTCTGATTTAGAACGCAGGAGATGGCCAGATATAGATGTGCAGGAAAGCTGCTCTGGATGGGAAGGATTTGTTTCATAAGAAGCAGAAGCCCAGATGGCGAGTTCTTTGGACAGTGTGGAAAAAGATAGGCGTTGATGGCATCTCTTTCAGCAGTCAGATACTTTAGCTGAAGCTGACAATAATCCTTCAAAGCCAGATTTTCTGCCAGAATTTCCTGGGATTTCGGAAGATAAGTATAAGAATGATTCAGACTGTGATACCACTTAAAGCGTTTCCCGTTTTTAGTACACACAAGCTTTCCAGGCGGAAGAAGAGAAAGTTTCTCCTGAAGATTCAGAATTTCCTGGTCAAGATATTCTTTTCGTTTTAACAATAATTTATAGTAAATAAGCAACACCTCCGTTTTATTGTTCTGAAAAAATGTAAGTGATGAAGATACTATATTACAAAAATATGAGCAGGAAAAGAGAAAAAGTATTGTCCGGTTCAAAAAGAACAGAACAATACCTTCTCCTGTTTCAAGATTTAATTATCTTCCTCTGTCATTGTATAAACCTGGCGTTTTCTTGCCATTTCATCACTTGCCAGATATTCGTCATAAGTAGTAATTTTATCGATCAGCACACCGTTTGGAAGGATTTCCATAATACGGTTAGCAGTGGTCTGGACAATCTGGTGGTCATGAGAAGCAAACAGGATAACACCCGGGAACTTCATCATACCATTGTTCAGAGCTGTGATAGATTCCATATCCAGATGGTTGGTAGGCTCATCAAAATCAGATATTGGCGCCGGAAATCATCATTTTTGATAAGAGACATCTCACCTTTTCACCACCGGAGAGTACCCGGACTTTCTTCACACCATCTTCACCAGGGAAAAGCATACGTCCCAGGAATCCACGTACATAAGTAGCATCCTTGATTTCTGAATAACCGGTAAGCCAGTCAGCAATGGTCAGATCATTATCAAATTCCTTGGTGCTGTCTTTTGGAAAATAAGCCTGTGAAGTAGTAACACCCCACTTATAAGTGCCCTCATCTGGTTCCATCTCTCCCATTAAAATCTGGAAAAGAACTGTTTTGGCACGTTCATTGCCACCTACAAAAGCGACTTTATCCTCACGTCCCAGGGTAAAGCTCAGGTTATCCAGTACCTTTACACCATCAATGGTCTTAGAAAGACCTTCTACCATCAATACTTCATTTCCAATTTCACGATTTGGGCGGAAATCAATATAAGGATATTTACGGCTGGATGGACGCATTTCATCCAACTGAATTTTTTCCAGGGCACGTTTTCTGGAAGTTGCCTGTTTGGATTTAGAAGCATTTGCAGAGAAACGGGAAATAAATTCTTGAAGTTCTTTGATTTTTTCTTCTTTCTTCCGATTGGCTTCCTTCATCTGCTTAATCAGAAGCTGGCTGGATTCATACCAGAAATCATAGTTTCCGGCATAGAGCTGAATCTTACCGTAATCAATATCAGCAGTATGAGTACATACCTTATTTAAGAAATAACGGTCATGAGATACCACGATAACTGTGTTATCAAAGTTAATAAGGAATTCTTCCAGCCATTCAATAGCATCCAGATCCAGGTGGTTGGTAGGCTCATCCAGAAGCAGGATATCAGGATTTCCAAAAAGCGCCTGGGCAAGAAGCACTTTCACCTTCTGACTTCCGTTTAATTCAGACATCTGGGTATAATGAAGCTCTGTTTCAATACCAAGACCATTTAACAGCATGGCAGCATCAGACTCTGCTTCCCATCCGTTCATTTCTGCAAATTCACCTTCCAGTTCACTGGCGCGGATTCCGTCCTCATCTGTGAAGTCTTCTTTTGCGTAGATGGCTTCCTTTTTCCTTCATAATATCATACAGACGCTGGTTTTCCCCATAATAACCGTGTCCAGAACAGGAAAAGCATCATATTTAAAATGATCCTGCTGCAGGAAGGACAGACGCTGTCCGGGCGTAATGGTAATATTTCCGTTGGTGGTTTCTAACTGGCCGGAAAGAATCTTTAGAAAGGTAGACTTTCCTGCGCCATTGGCACCGATGAGGCCATAGCAGTTTCCTTCGGTAAATTTAATATTAACATCCTCAAACAGTGCTTTCTTACCTAATCGTAATGTAACATTATTTGCTGCAATCATGTTTTATTTTGCCCTCACTTATTTAAAAACGAACAATTTTATGCATAATCTCTTTCATTGTACCGTAAAATAAGGATTTTGCAAGTGTTTCTTGGAAATTCTTTTACGAAAATTACTTGATAAATTAAGTACAGATAGGTATAATAGCAGAGAAACCAAAGGAACACAGAAGAGAACAGAGGGGAATAAATCCATGTTAATTACAAGAGAATGCGATTACGGTGTAAGAATTGTGCGTGCCCTGGCAAAAGGGGAAAAGATGTGTGTCAATCAGATTTGCGAAAAAGAAGACCTTACCCCGGCCTTTGTATATAAGATATTGAAGAAACTGGAAAAAAACGGAAATTGTCAGGAGTTTTCGTGGAAGTAATGGGGGATATGCGCTGAAAAAAAATGTATTGGAGAACTGACACTTTTGGATGTTTATCTGGCAGTGGATCCGGAATTTTATATGATAGAGTGTATGAAGCCAGAGAAAAGCTGTATTCACAATACAGGAGACTGCAGCTGTAAAGTGCATCGGGAACTGAACAGAATCCAGTCTGTACTTATAAAAGAATTATCTTCAAAATCAATTTTGGAAATTATGGGAGAAAAAGAAGCATAAAGACATGGTTTTTTTAGAAAAACATTACATTTTCTGCTGTTTTACAAATGGACAGGCTTCAGAAATCGTGCTATAATTTCATATAGACTTCGTGAGCGAAGTAGAATATTGTTCAAAAACAACAATTTTCAAGGAGGAAAAAATCAAATGGCTAGAAAGATGAAAACCATGGATGGTAACCATGCAGCAGCTCATGCTTCATATGCATATTCAGATGTTGCGGCTATCTATCCTATTACCCCTTCATCCGTAATGGCAGAAGCTACAGATGAGTGGGCAACACAGGGAAGAAAGAACATTTTCGGACAGGAAGTACAGGTTACAGAAATGCAGTCTGAAGCTGGTGCTGCAGGTGCAGTTCACGGCTCCTTAGCAGCAGGTGCCCTGACTACTACATATACAGCATCTCAGGGTCTTCTGTTAATGATCCCAAACCTTTACAAAATTGCTGGTGAGCAGTTACCAGGCGTTATCAACGTATCTGCTCGTGCGCTTGCAAGCCATGCACTTTCTATTTTCGGTGATCACTCTGACGTATATGCTTGTCGTCAGACAGGATGCGCTATGCTGTGTGAATCTTCCGTACAGGAAGTTATGGACTTAACTCCAGTTGCACACTGCGCTGCAATCAAAGGAAAAGTTCCATTCATCAACTTCTTCGACGGATTCCGTACTTCTCATGAAATCCAGAAGATTGAAACATGGGATTACGAAGATTTAAAAGATATGGTAGATATGGACGCTGTTGACGCATTCCGTAAACATGCATTAAATCCAAATCATCCATGCCAGAGAGGTTCTGCTCAGAACCCTGACATCTTCTTCCAGGCAAGAGAAGCATGTAACCCATACTATGATGCTCTTCCGGCATTAGTACAGGAATACATGGACAAAGTAAATGAAAAAATCGGAACAAACTACAAACTGTTCAACTACTATGGTGCTGAAGATGCTGAACATGTAATCATTGCTATGGGTTCTGCTTGTGAAACAATCGAAGAAACAATCGATTACTTAATGGCAGCAGGCAAAAAAGTTGGTCTTGTTACTGTTCGTCTTTACAGACCATTCTCTGCTGAAGCATTAGTAAACGCTATTCCTGAATCTGTAAAACAGATTACAGTATTAGACAGAACAAAAGAACCAGGTGCTCTTGGTGAACCATTATACTTAGACGTTGTTGCTGCACTGAAAGGTACAAAATTCAACGATACACCAGTATTCACAGGCCGTTACGGTTTAGGTTCCAAAGATACTACACCTGCTCAGATCGTTGCTGTATATGAAAACACAACAAAACAGAAATTCACAATCGGTATTGTGGATGATGTTACAAACTTATCTCTGGAAGTTGGTGCTCCACTTGTTACTACACCAGAAGGAACAATCAACTGCAAATTCTGGGGATTAGGTGCTGACGGTACTGTTGGTGCTAACAAGAACTCCATCAAGATCATTGGTGACAACACAGACATGTATGCTCAGGCATATTTTGATTACGACTCTAAGAAATCCGGCGGTGTTACAATGTCTCACCTTCGCTTTGGTAAGAGCCCAATCAAATCCACATACCTGATCAAACAGGCTAACTTTGTTGCATGCCACAACCCATCCTATGTAAACAAATACAACATGGTTCAGGAACTTGTTGATGGCGGTACATTCTTATTAAACTGCCCATGGGATATGGAAGGTCTTGAAAAACATTTACCAGGACAGGTAAAAGCATTCATCGCTAACCACAACATCAAATTCTATGTAATTGATGGTATTAAGATTGGTAAAGAAATCGGACTTGGCGGACGTATCAATACAGTTCTTCAGTCTGCATTCTTCAAACTGGCTAACATCATTCCGGAAGAACAGGCTATCGAATTAATGAAAGCTGCTGCAAAAGCTACTTACGGAAGAAAAGGTGACGCTATCGTTCAGATGAACTATGACGCTATCGATGCAGGTGCAAAACAGGTTGTTGAAGTTCAGGTTCCGGAAAGCTGGAAAGACTGTGCTGATGAAGGTCTGTTCATGGCTCACGCTGAAGGCGGACGCAAAGATGTTGTTGATTTCGTAAACAATGTTCAGGCAAAAGTAAATGCTCAGGAAGGTAACACATTACCTGTATCTGCATTCACAGAATATGTTGACGGTACTACACCATCCGGTTCTTCTGCATTTGAAAAACGTGGTATCGCAGTAGATATCCCTGTATGGCAGCCAGAAAACTGTATCCAGTGTAACCGTTGTGCATATGTATGTCCTCACGCTGTAATCCGTCCAGTAGCTATGACAGATGCTGAAGTTGCAGCAGCTCCAGAAGGAATGAGAACATTACCTATGACTGGTATGGCTGATTACAAATTCGTTATGACTGTATCTGCTTATGACTGTACAGGATGTGGTTCTTGTGCAAATGTCTGCCCAGGTAAGAAGGGTGCAAAAGCTCTTGTTATGCAGAACATGGAAGCAAATGCAGGCGAACAGAAATTCTTCGATTATGGTGTAACATTACCAATCAAAGAAGATGTTGTTGCTAAATTTAAAGAAAATACAGTAAAAGGTTCTCAGTTCAAACAGCCATTACTTGAGTTCTCAGGAGCTTGTGCTGGTTGTGGTGAAACACCTTACGCTAAATTGATCACACAGTTATTTGGTGACAGAATGTACATTGCTAACGCAACAGGATGTTCTTCTATCTGGGGTAACTCCTCACCATCTACACCATATACTGTAAATGCAAAAGGACAGGGTCCTGCATGGTCTAACTCCTTATTCGAAGACAATGCTGAATTCGGATATGGTATGTTATTAGCTCAGAAAGCTATCCGTGGCGGATTAAAGACAAAAGTTGAATCTGTAATGGCTAGCGAAAATGCTTCTGAAGAAGTAAAAGCAGCTTGCCAGGAATGGTTAGACACATACAACAGCGGTGTAACAAACGGTGCAGCTACAGATAAATTAGTTGCAGCATTAGAAGGATGCGACTGTGATGTATGCAAAGATATCGTAAACAACAAAGATTTCTTAGCTAAAAATCTCAGTGGATCTTCGGTGGTGACGGTTGGGCATACGACATCGGCTTCGGCGGTGTTGACCATGTATTAGCTTCCGGACAGGATATCAACGTAATGGTATTCGATACAGAAGTTTACTCCAACACAGGTGGTCAGTCTTCTAAATCTACACCAACAGGTGCTATCGCTCAGTTCGCTGCAGGCGGTAAAGAAGTGAAGAAGAAAGATATGGCTTCCATCGCAATGAGCTACGGTTATGTATATGTTGCTCAGATTGCTATGGGTGCTGACTTCAACCAGACTGTAAAAGCAATTGCAGAGGCTGAAGCATATCCAGGACCATCACTGATCATTGCTTACGCTCCATGTATCAACCATGGTATTAAGAAAGGTATGAGCAAAGCTCAGACAGAAGAAGAATTAGCAGTTAAATGTGGATACTGGCATAACTTCCGCTTCAATCCAGCAGCAGAAAACAAATTCTCACTGGATTCCAAAGCACCATCAGAAGAAGGATACCAGGAATTCTTAAACGGCGAAGTTCGTTACAACTCTCTGCAGCGCTCTAACCCAGAGAAAGCAGCTAGACTGTTCGCTAAGAACGAAGCTGAAGCTAGAGCTAGATATGAATATCTGAACAAACTGGTTACTCTGTACGGAAAAACTGAATAATTCAGATTCTTATATCCATTAAGATAATAGAGGACTCCTGCACAAGGCTTATGCCAGGTGCAGGGGTCTTTTTCTGTTAAATTACGGAGATTTAACAGAAAACAACTTTATCCTTTTTTGAATTCATGGTATTATTATGATAATCAAAGTATTTTTACAGGAGGAGAAAACATGCCGGCGTTTTATGCACATAGCCGTTTCGGGACCAGAGTAGAGGGAAAGATGGAAGGAGAGCTAAAGGAACTGATTCAGAAGTACCGCAGACAGTTTGAGATAGGACTTCAGGGGCCGGATTTATTTTTCTTTTACCGAGCCTATGCTTCCAACCCGGTGTCCAGATTCGGAATCTACCTTCATGGTGTTTCAGCATATCCATTTTTTAAGTATGGGGTAAAAGTAGTGAAAAAGGCAGGAAGAGACAGTCCGGAGTATGCTTATCTCATGGGATTTCTCTGTCATTTTGTTTTAGACAGTGAATGTCATCCTTATGTGGGGGAGATGATTGGGAAAACAGGAGTACAGCATATGGAAATAGAAGAGGAATTTGAAAAATTCCTGCTGCGCATGGATAGGAGAAATCCATTTACCTATCCCATTGCAAAGCTGGTTCCAACAGATAAGGTGACAGCAAAAGCCATTGCAAAATTTTATCAGCCCATGGACAGAAGAACGGTAAGAGGGGCTCTTCGTTGGTTAAAATTTGTGAAAAAACTCTTTACCCAGGAGAAGCCGTGGAAGCAGAAGGGGATTAATGAGATTATGAAAGCAGTGGGAAAATATGAACAATATAAAGGAGTTATGAATCAGTTGAAGGATAATCTCGACTGTAGAGAAAGCAATCTGGGATTGCTCAAACGAAGTAATCAAGCAGAAGAACTTGCAGTACAGATGCTTTCTGCATTGGACAGTTGTATTCAGACAGGAAAGGCTTTGCCAGAACGACTGGACAGGAATTTTGAATGAGAAAGGAAAGGGGAAATGGAATGAAAAAGATGAAATTGACAAAATTGGAGAAATTCTGGGTTTTATATGATGTAGGAAATTCAGCTTTTATTATGCTGGTATCTACGATTATTCCTATTTATTTTTAAATTATCTGGCTGGAAAAGAGGGAATTTCGGAAGTAGACTATTTGGCATATTGGGGATATGCGGCTTCTGTTGCTACAATTCTGGTGGCATTTATTGGTCCGGTTCTAGGAACCATTGCAGATACGAAAAAATTTTAAAAAGCCTATGTTTACCATTACCATGTTGGTGGGAATCTTTGGTTGTGTAGCCTTGTCCATTCCGAATTCCTGGCTGGCATTTCTGGTGGTGTTTGTTATTGCTAAGGTGGGCTATAATGCCAGTGTGATTTTCTATGATTCTATGCTAGTGGATATTACCACACAGGAGCGTATGGATACGGTATCTTCCCATGGATATGCATGGGGTTATATTGGCAGCTGCATTCCTTTTGTGATTTCTTTGATATTTGTTCTCATGTATGAGAAACTTGGGATTACTATGCAGATGGGAATGACTTTAGCCTTTTGTCTCAATGCAGTGTGGTGGTTTGTAGTAACCCTTCCCTTGCTACGAAGTTATAAGCAAAAATATTATGTGGAGCTGCCCAAACATCCAGTAAGGGACAGCTTTGGACGTCTGGGAAAACTCTGGGAGATATTAAAAAGAAAACATATCTTTTATATCTGCTTTCCTTTTCTTTTTTATTGATGGAGTATACACCATTATTTCCATGGCGACTGCTTATGGAAGTTCTCTTGGTTTAGATAGTACAGGACTTTTACTGGCACTTCTGGTAACACAGATTGTAGCATTTCCTTGTGCTCTTCTGTTTTCTAAATTATCGAAGCAATATGAGACAAGCCTTTTAATTAAAGTATGTATTTTGGCATATACAGGTATTTCCTTGTTTGCCATTCAGCTGAATAAGCAGTGGGAATTTTGGTTCTTGGCGGTTATGGTGGGGATGTTTCAGGGAGCAATTCAGGCATTGTCCCGTTCTTATTTTGCCAAGATTATTCCGGCAGAAAAATCAGGAGAATATTTCGGTATTTATGACATCTGCGGAAAAGGCGCATCTTTTATGGGCACTACTTTGGTAGGCGTGGTAGCGCAGATAACAAATGTAACAAATGCAGGAGTGGCCATGATTTCCGTTATGTTTGTCATTGGACTTTTTACTGTTTTGTAAAGCTGCAAAAATGAATCAGGAACCAGAACGACGGAATTCAGATGGGGTACAGCCTCGGTAGCGACGAAACTGTCGGATAAAATAACTCATGTTTTCAAATCCAGTATTAAGAGCAATCTCAGTAATGGGAAGATTTGTGTTCAAAAAGCTTGGGCACAGGCCTGATTAATCCTGTATTCTGTTAAATAAGTAAAAAGGTGTTTTTCCTGCCTTTTCCTTGAAAAATCGACAGAAATAATTTTTATTCATATGGATAGAAGCAGAGAGATCCTCTAGCGTGATTTTTCCCATAATGTGTCTCAATATAAGTAAATACAGGTTTTAGAGGATAAATCCCCCTGGTCTCATCTCGGGGGATTTTTGCTGCCTGGACAAAACTGTTATGAGAAAACAGAAGCTCCAGAATCTCCAGGAGAAGAATTTTAATGGAAAGGGGAGCAGGGCTAGTATCCAAATTTTGATATAAAAGGGCAGCTTTACTCATAAGTGCTCCCAGGTTATGGACTAGTTCCTGGGAAAGCGTGCGGCCATCCGGAAATAAGAGATTTCCCATAAGCAGAGGAGAGAGAAATTCATTTTGGCAAAGGTCATATTTAGAAAAACCTTAGCAAGTCCAGTGGAAACAACAGGGCATAGTGATGGGAATACAGGCTATTTCCAAAATACCATGAACAGTTCCAGGATTGATAAAGTAAACATGTCCCTCTTCTAAAAGATAGGATTCCTGTTCTGTACAAAGTTGTAAAGTTCCCTGGGTTACACAGAGAAACTCTACCTCATCATGCCAGTGGTAAGGGGCAAAATACTGTCCACAGTGGTCTGTTTGGGACAGAGCCTGGAATGGAAAATAAGGAGTTCCGTGAGGAGTTTCTGCTGGGATATTTTGTTTTTTTATAGACATTTTTTCGACCTCCTTTTTTGTTTCAGCATACCATATTTTCCTGGAAGATACAAAGAAGAATTTTGTGAAAAAGTGAATATAGTACAATTAAGCAATAACATACTGCAAGCAGAAAACCCATAGATTCATTATGATAAAACTATGAAAATGCTTGAGAAAGAGAAGGTAAGAGAAATGAACAAAACATGGTGGAAAAACAGTGTAATCTATCAAATTTATCCTAGAAGTTTTGCAGACAGCAACGGGGACGGAATCGGGGATTTAAATGGTATTACCGCGCATCTGGATTATCTAAAAGAGCTGGGAGTGGATGTTATTTGGCTGTCTCCTGTATATCAGTCTCCTAATGATGACAATGGGTATGATATTTCGGATTATCAGGCAATTATGAAAGAGTTCGGAACCATGGAAGATTTTGACCGGATGCTGTCTGAAATGCATAAGAGAGGGTTAAAATTGGTCATGGATCTGGTAGTAAACCATACCTCTGATGAACATCATTGGTTTATGGAAAGCAGAAAGAGTAAAGACAATCCTTATCGAGATTACTATATCTGGAAAGATCCAAAAGATGGCAAAGAACCAAACAACTGGGGCGCCTGCTTCGGCGGTTCTGCATGGGAATATGACAAAGAAACAGACATGTATTATCTCCATTGTTTCTCGAAAAAACAGCCGGATTTAAACTGGGAAAACGAGACTGTGAGAAAAGAAGTTTTCGATATGATGACCTGGTGGTGCGAAAAAGGTGTAGATGGTTTTTCGTATGGATGTTATTAGTA
>ENA-OPYU01000455-OPYU01000455.1-human-gut-metagenome-genome-assembly--contig:-NODE-455-length-16434-cov-2.746060_pt1 | contig 16434 bp, 19 predicted proteins | sample MGYA00242637_ERZ504482 | MGnify/ENA primary metagenome ERZ504482 (study PRJEB26092, sample SAMD00036237) | human gut metagenome | host: Homo sapiens | study: EMG produced TPA metagenomics assembly of...
CTGATATGCTGGCTCTCACTTATTTTCTTTCTTTTTGTCCCAAAAGATTGCTGGTTTGAAAGTTAAATCTAATAATATAAGATACTAAAAATGCTAAATTTTCATTTGACAAAACGTATTACAACTGGTATAATGCCCCATTACTACAGAAAACACAACAGGAAGGATGGTTTTATGACATTTTATCAGGAATTACAATTAAATCAAATTGGTTCCAAAGCTGTAATTCGGGGTGCAGAAACAAAAAAAGAAAAAATCCGGCATACCTGCATTTATTTTGTTAAAATTGCAATCACAATGCTCTTCTGCATGGGATTTGTAATGGGATTCAGTGCAATCTTCGGTGATGATAACAGTATTGCCGGTGTGGTCTTACTCTTATTTCTTATGGTATTTAAAAACGCTGATTTTGGAATTGGTATGAAGGATTCCTTAGGTGTTATGGGAATTATCTTTGCGGTCTTAATTGTTATGCCAAGACTTGCCAACTCCTTTGACCCCATAACAGGAATGTTCATCAATATGGGCTGCATTTTTCTTCTTGCCTTTTTAAGCTGTCATAATCTTCTCATGTTTAACCAGTCCACTGTTGTCCTTGGATATCTTCTTCTCTACGGGTATGACGCTTCTGGTAAAACCTTTGCCCTTCGCAGTATAGGGCTTCTTCTGGGAGCAGCAGCTACGATACTTGTATTTTACAGAGGGCACAAAAAACGTACTTACAAGCGCAATATAAAAGATTTATTTTCTGAGTTTAACATTCATTCTTCCAGAACCCAGTGGCAAATTGCCTTAGCCTTGGGAGTTTCTTCTATTATGTGTGTAGTAGAGCTTCTGGATTTGCCTCGCTCTATGTGGGCTGGAATTGCAGCCATGTCTGTTATGCTTCCTTTTGAAAAAGATTCCAAAGTCCGAACCAAAGGAAGAATTCCAGGAAATATTATCGGTGGTATTGTATTCTTAATCCTGTATATCATATTGCCCCCATCATTCCTTTCTTATGCTGGAATCATCGGTGGTATTGGTGTTGGATTATCTGCAACCTATGGATGGCAGTCTTTATTTAATTCCTTTGGTGCTATGGCAGTAGCAACCAGTCTCATTGGTCTGGAAGGTGCGATTTTCTCCGTATTTTCCATAATATCTGTGGCAGCCTATACGGACAGGTGTTTTATAAACTCTTTAGCAAATCTTTGCGACGATTTTCTTCAGACAAAGATGGATTGACTGTTGTATAATAACAAGGGGATGTTGCATGAATGAATTTCCAAAATACAATTTCATGTAACATCCCATGTGTATTTTATCCTATCTTTCCAAACTGTTCCATCACTCCCTCAACATTCAGGCACATATCATAAAGATTTTCGATATATAGCTTTAAACTGGAGATATTTCTCCATAAGCTCAATCATCCTTTCCGGTTTCCATCGCTAACTAATAAAAGTAAGCCATGCATCTACTCATCTTGCCGATTCTTCCCTCCAGGATTCAAAAAACCTCCTGTAGTTCTGGTCTTACTTCAATGTACTCTAAAATTTCCTTCCTGGTTCGAATCATAGGAAAATATTCTTTTAATTTGTTTGTCATAGGCAGACTCCTCCTGTTTTTTTTAATATAAAAAAATTGGGTATGTGCTTCAGAAATGGAAGCATAGAAATAAAAATGAGGCACAGCCTACCACTTTCATGATAGGCTTATGCCTCATCTTCTTGCAGGTGTGAAACCACCTTCAAATTTATCGTTTATTTAAAATATTCCACACCAGATTCGAAAATCTTAATATCCTGCTCTCCGTAAATATTCATGGCAACGCCATCTCCACGTCTCTCAGAGTGTGCCATCTTTCCAAGTACACGTCCATCCGGGCTTGTGATACCTTCGATTGCACAGTAGGAACCGTTGACATTCCATTCTTCATCCATGGTAATGTTTCCGTTTAAGTCGCAGTACTGTGTCGCAACCTGGCCGTTTTCAAACAGTTTCTTTAACCATTCTTCGTTAGCGACAAATCTACCTTCACCATGAGAAGCCGGGTTTGTATAAACTTTTCCAAGCTCTGCTTTCTGCAGCCATGGGGATTTATTTGTTACTACTTTTGTATAAACCATCTTGGAAATATGACGTCCAATTGTATTGAATGTCAGTGTAGGAGACTGTTCTGTCTGACCTACGATTTCACCGTATGGAACTAATCCAAGTTTAATCAGAGCCTGGAAACCATTACAGATACCAAGCGCAAGACCATCTCTTTCATTTAAGAGGCGCATAACTGCTTCTTTAATCTTTGCATTTTGGAATGCAGTAGCAAAGAATTTCGCAGAACCATCCGGTTCGTCACCCGCGGAGAAACCACCTGGGAACATAATCATCTGAGCCTGATCAATTGCCTTTTCAAAAGTTTCTACAGAATCACGGATGTCTGCTGCATCCAGGTTTTTGAATACCTTTGTGATAACTTTTGCACCGGCACGTTCAAATGCTTTTGTGCTGTCGTATTCACAGTTTGTTCCCGGGAATACTGGAATAAATACGGTTGGCTGTGCAATCTTATGAGAACAGATATGGATGTCTTTTGTATCATATACACCCTTATCCATATTCTTAGTTGCATCATCTGTCTCAGAACCAGAACGTGTCTTGAACACCTTCTCAAGAGGTGCTTTCCATGTTTCCAGAGCCTCTGCCATAGAAATAGACATATCCTTATAAGTCAGAACAGGCTCTTCTAAGACTTCACCGATTACAGTGTATGTCATTGCCAGTTCTCCGACTTTATCGTGTTTTACTTCGCAGATAATATCGCCAAATCCTGCTGTAAACAGGTCTCTCTCATCTACATTATGTTCGATCTTCACACCACGCTGGTTACCAAATGCCATCTTGGAAACTGCAGCAGCAATACCCTGACGGTCTAATGCATAAGCAGAAATAACTCTTCCTGCCTGAATATCTTCATGCAGTTTTGCATACTGTTCTTTTAATGCTTCAAAGTTCGGTAAGTCATACTCTGCTTTTGGTAAACGCAGCCATACTAATTTGCTTCCTGCTTTTTTCAGTTCCGGTGTGATCACATCTTTCTGTTTTGCCACATCCACTGCGAAGGATACCAGTGTAGGTGGAACGTCGATTTCATTGAAGGAACCAGACATAGAGTCTTTACCACCGATAGATGGAAGTCCAAATCCAAGCTGTGCTGCGTATGCACCAAGAAGTGCTGCAAACGGCTGGCTCCAGCGGCTTGGGTCTTCTGTCATTCTTCTGAAATATTCCTGGAAGGTGAAGCGGATCTTGCTGTAATCACCACCAGCAGCTACGATTCTTGCCACAGATTCTGTCACTGCATAAACAGCTCCGTGATATGGGCTCCAGCTTGACAGATATGGGTCAAAACCATAACTCATCATGGTAACAGTTTCTGTTTTTCCATTTAATACAGGCACTTTTGCTACCATAGTCTGTGTTTCTGTCATCTGATATTTACCACCATATGGCATAAATACACTTCCTGCTCCGATAGAACCGTCAAACATTTCTACCAGGCCTTTCTGGGAACAGGTATTTAAGTCAGCCAGTGTTTTTAACCAGCGTTCTTTTACATCACAAACTTTTGCACGGTCCAGAACATTTCCTTCTTTGTTTGGAATGTCCACGAACACATCAGTCTCCTGATGAGCACCGTTGGTATCTAAGAATGCTCTGGATAAATCTACGATGGTTTTTTCCTCTCCAGTTCATCACCAGTCTTGGAGATTCTGTGACAACAGCAACTGGAATTGCTTCTAAGTTTTCTTCTTTGGCAAATCCTAAGAATTTATCTACATCTTTTGGATCAATGACAACAGCCATACGCTCCTGTGACTCAGAAATAGCGATTTCTGTTCCGTCAAGACCAGCATATTTCTTCGGAACCTTATCCAGATCAATTTTCAGTCCTGCTGCAAGCTCACCGATTGCAACAGAAACACCGCCAGCACCAAAGTCATTACACTTTTTTGATAATGCAGCTGACTTCTTCTCTTCTGAACAGTCTCTGAATCTTTCTTTCTGTAGGTGCATTACCTTTCTGCACTTCTGCACCACAGGTTTCAATGGACTCTTCTGTATGTACTTTAGAGGAACCTGTAGCACCGCCGCAGCCATCACGTCCGGTACGTCCACCTAATAAGATGATGATATCACCTGGATCAGAGTTTTCTCTGATTACCGCTCTTCTTGGAGCAGCACCTAATACCGCACCAATTTCCATACGTTTTGCAACGTAGTTTGGATGATAAATTTCTTTTACATATCCTGTTGCAAGACCAATCTGGTTACCGTAGGAAGAATATCCATGAGCTGCACCGCGAACCAGTTTCTTCTGAGGTAATTTACCTTTCATAGTTTCTTTTACAGAAACAGTTGGGTCAGCAGCACCTGTCACACGCATAGCCTGGTAAACATAGGTACGTCCGGAAAGCGGGTCACGGATAGCTCCGCCAAGACATGTTGCAGCACCACCAAATGGCTCAATCTCTGTTGGGTGGTTATGAGTCTCATTTTTGAAGTTAATAAGCCACTCTTCTTCTTTTCCGTCTACATCAACAGGAACAACAATAGAGCATGCATTGATTTCATCAGACTCTTCCTGATCCTGAAGTTTGCCTTCTGCTTTTAATTTTTTCATAGCCATAAGAGCCAGGTCCATCAGGCAGACAAACTTGTCATCTCTGTCTTTATAAATCACCTGACGGTCAGCCAGATATTTTTCGTATGTTTTTACGATTGGTTCTTTGTAATCACCATCTCCAAAAGTAACATTCTTTAACTCTGTGGAGAATGTTGTATGACGGCAATGATCAGACCAGTATGTATCCAGTACACGGATTTCTGTCATGGAAGGATCACGTTTTTCTTCGTTTTTATAATAATTCTGAATGTGAAGGAAATCTTTAAAGGTCATAGCAAGATTCAAAGAAGCATACAGTTCTTTAAGCTCATCCTCTGCCATATCAGCAAAGCCTTCAAAAATCTTTACATCTTCTGGTTCCTCAAAATTTTGTCACCAGTGTTTCCGGTTTTTCTGCTTCTGCTTCTCTGGAATCTACTGGGTTGATGCAATGTGCTTTGATCGCTTCCAGCTCTTCAAGAGAAACATTTCCTTCAATCACGTATGTAGTTGCAGAGCGGATGATCGGATTCTCATCCTCTTTTAAAAACTGTACACACTGTACGGCTGAATCTGCTCTCTGGTCAAACTGTCCAGGAAGATATTCTACAGAAAATACTTTGGAACCTTCCTTTCTTTCAAATGTTTCTTTAAACAATACATCTACAGGAGGTTCAGAGAACACACAGTTACATGCTTTCTCAAAAATCTCATCTGAGATATTCTCTACATCATAACGAATCAGTACACGTACTGCTTCTACGTCCTGAATTCCTAAATAACCTTCAATTTCATGTTTTAATTCTTTCGCCTGTACTGCGAAATCTGGTTTTTTTTACAACATAGACACGTCTTACGTTGCTCATTCCGGCTCCTTTCTGCCCTCCCGGGGCATTGGCTTTTCTTTTACCAGTTGTAAAAATAGTTTATCATACATCTCCTTATAAGTAAAATTAATATGACTAATATTTTCATATAATTTTTTGCTAATAACATGCGCTATGTTACAATTAAAAAATTCTGCTGTTTACTTATGTATTCTGTAATCAGCAGATTTTTCCAACTTTAAGCATCAATACCAAAGGTACGTAAATGTTCCATTGAGCCATATAATTTTTAGTAGGTGAGCATATTCTTTTTTCCAATCATAAAATGGAACATTCACCCTTTGTATAAGCTTTTGCTACTTCTAAAATAAATCTTGCAGCTTCATCTATTGACAGCATATTTGTAGCCCCTGTTGCACATCCAGGAACTGCTGTTTCTGTTGTAATGGCTACCCCCACGACTGGCGCTGTCGTTGCCGTCGCCGGCTGCAAAATTACTATTTAAATGATACAGATTATTTGCCATATGGTGTAATATCCTGCATACTTAATGCAAAAACTTTTGGAAGCTGTCCTGTAGTAATTTCCATAATACTTAAAAGATCTTCGCTAACCTTTAGAATATATCCATCTTTTACTGTTGGAGAAATAGAAAATCCTTTGTGATTCATAATCTTATTTCCTTTGGTAGTATCCACGGAAAGGATCGCATCTACAGATGCATCTACTTCGCTTTGATTCATCTGCGCCATGCTCACAGGAGAACCCATAAATGCAACTGGCTTATGAGGCTGTGTCGGTGCATCTGGACACACATGTGTAGATACCAGAACATCACCTTCTAAAAAGTCACCTCCCTTTTGCATTTTAATAATTTGCTGCTGTGGCTAATACGGTCAGCGCTCCGTCTCCATCAGAAACAAAACCCGTTCTTTCCGGTCTTGCCCCCAATCCCCCAAGTCTTCCAAGAAGTCCAATAGTAGGTGCAGTTCCTCCCTTTGATTTTCCATTTTTTCCAGGAATCATCACTTTAATCACATCTGTGCTCATTCCTTCTTCTCCTGTCAAAGTTTCCACTTTTACAGTACAATCTGATTTAATTCCCTTTAAAAAATTTCTGCTACTTTTTCTCCACTTGCATATGCAGAATCTAAAATTTCAAACATATCAATTATTTCTTTTACTAACATAGCCTCTCCTTACTGAATCCCCATTAAATCACACAAAGAAAGTATATAAATTTGTCCCGCATTTTTTTACATCTTCAATATCTACTGTCTCATTATAAGAATGAATGCCAACCGTGTTCGATGGTCCATATTGAATTGTAGGAATACCCTTTTCTCTGTATTCCCTTGCATCGCTAGATGCCCACTGATATGCAGGTAAAACTTCAATTTTCCATAATTCTTCTGCATGTTTCTTGATTGCTTCCACAATAGCTGCATCGATTTCTGTATAGTTACCAAAACTTTGGAAATCTAATGTATATTCAATTCCCTCCATCTGGCTCTTCTTTACAATATTATCCACACAATCGCGAATTTCCTGTTCATCAACTCCTATTGGCAGACGCACATCCAAAACAGCTTCACAGTAATCAGGAACCATATTGGGTCTTACTCCGCCATGAATCATTCCTACATTTACTGCTACATGATCAATCACCTCTCCAGTACCTGCTCCATTTTTCTGTCCAGCAATCAATTTTGAATTAATCAATGCCTGTTTTTGATTTTCTCCATAATGTCCTTCAAATTTTTCTAAGATCATCCAGATGCTCTAAAACATGAAAAAGTTTCAGAATCGCATTCTCGCCCTTATATCCAGCCAAACTTCCATGAGCAGACATTCCATGCGATTTAAAAATCAATTCAGCTTTTCCTTTTTGTCCAATTTCAATATTATCATGAGAAGTCGGTTCTCCTACCAAACAAGCATCTGCATTTTCTGCATAGCCATTGTCACATAACCATTTTGTACCAAATTCACCTCCACTCTCTTCATCTGAAACAATATGAAGACGAATATTTCCGTTCAATTGTGCACCTGATTCCTTTAGAATCTTCATTGCAAAAAGAAATCCAGCAACACCCGCTTTCATATCAGAAGTTCCTCTTCCTAAAATTTCTTTTTCTGTAATTTCTCCAGAAAACGGATCAAAATCCCACTGTTCTCGATCACCTGCTGGTACTACATCTACATGTCCATTCAAAATTACGCTAAACCCATCTTCTTTACCCATATGAGCCACAATACAAGGAAACTCTTCATTACATCCAACTTCTTCCCAGTCAATCCCTGCATCTTCAAGATACTTTTCCACAAAATCTATGACTGGGCGTTGACTTCCAATGGGATTTTCACTTGGTATCTTAATCAATTGTGAAACCAATTCAACAAGATCATCTAACTGCCCTTTCGCTCTATCTAAAATCTCTGCTTTTGTCACTTTACTCATGTTTCTCTTCCTTTCTTTTCTGTATCAATCTTTGTAAAGAAAACAAGCTACCTTATGTTTATCTGTTATCTCTTTTAATTCCGGCTTTTCTTGTTTACATCTCTCTTGACAAAATTCACATCTACCTGCCAATGGACATCCCTTTTGTTCACCAATTGGACTTGGTATTTCGCCCTTTAACACAATACGCTCTCTTTTTTCAAGTGGAGATTCTGGCGGAATAGAAGATAATAGTGCCTTTGTATATGGATGAAGCGGGTTTCTATATAATTCTCCGGCTTCACAAATTTCTACCATACTACCTAAATACATAATAGCAATTCGATCACTGATATGTTTGATAACACTTAGGTCATGAGAAATAAACACATACGTTAATCCATATTCTTTCTGAAGTTTATTAAAAAGATTCAACACCTGCGCTTGTATGGAAACATCCAATGCTGAAACAGGTTCATCGCACACAATCAACTTTGGATTCAAAGACAGGGCTCTAGCAATATTAATTCTTTGTCTTTGTCCACCAGAAAATTCATGAGGATAACGGTGTACATGCTGAATATCCAAACCAACTGTTTTTAATAACTCCAAGGCTCTTTCTGACCGCTCTTTTTTACTATCTAGTACCTTGTGCGCAATCATTGGTTCTTCTATCCAAGTTACCGGCTGTCATTCTAGGGTCTAAAGATGAAAATGGATCTTGAAAACCATTTGTATATCTTTTTTATTTTCTTTAATTCTTTTCCCTTTAAACCAAGGATATTTTCACCCTTGTATTCTAAAGTTCCACTTGTTGGTTTATGAAGCTGTACCAGACACATTGCCAAAATGTAGTATTTACCACATCCAGACTCACCAATAATCCCTAATGTTTCACCTTCATATACATCTAAAGAAACGTTAGATAATGCATGAAGAATTTGTGGTTTTTCACTTAATTTCCGACTCTTGATTTTAAAATCTTTGCTCAGATTTTGAATTTTTAGAATCACCTTTTTCTCATCCATTTTCCTTCACCTCGCCTCTTCTTAGTTGTTCCTTTTTATTCTGTCTGTGACAGGCTACAAAATGCCCCTCTTCTAACTCCATAAGCGGCGGTACCTCTTTATTGCATATTTCAGTGGCATACTGACAGCGATTACAAAAATTGCAACAATTGCCTGTCAGACGCAAATCAGGTGGTGTACCAGGAATGGTATTTAATTCCCCTTTTACCTCATCACTCAGTTTTGGCATAGAATCTAACAGCCCCCATGTATATGGATGCATGGGATTTAAATACAGATTCTTGGCAGTGGCATACTCTACGGTTTTCCCTGCATACATAACCATAACTGTATCACACATTTTCCATACAACACCTAAATTATGTGTAATTAATAAAATGGATGTATCCATTTCCTCCTGCAATTCTTCCAGTAACTCCAGAACCTGTGCCTGCACGGTTACATCCAATGCTGTAGTTGGTTCATCTGCAATAATCATTTTGGGTTTACAGCACACTGCCATTGCAATGATAACTCTCTGACACATACCTCCAGCAAAGATTCATATGGATAGGATTCCATTCATTTTTTCTTGGCTGTGGAATCCCTACCTTTTTCAGTGCATCAATCGCCTTTTGTTTTGCCTCTTCCCTAGTTACATCTTGATGAGCACAGATCATTTCCACCATCTGATTCCCAATTTTAAACACAGGATCTAAAGATGTCATAGGGTCCTGAAAGACAACGGCAATATCCTTTCCTCTATAGTTCAACAATTCATTTTTGTTTAATTTCAAAATATCTTTTCCATCAAAATGGATCTCACCTTCAACAATTTTTCCTATTTTAGGAAGAAGACGAATGATGGAGGAAGCAGTCACACTCTTTCCTGAACCAGACTCTCCCACGATTCCCATGGTCTCTCCTTTATTTAAAGTAAAACTAACACCGTCAACTGCTTTTGAAACACCGCTGGCGGTAAAGAAATATGTTTTTAAATCCTTCACAGTAAGCAATTCTTTACTACTCATATGTTTCCCTCATTCTTCCTTCATCATCTTTTCATCTTCGGATCAAGCACATCTCTAACGCCATCTCCTAAAAGGTTAAACCCAAGAACAGTAACCAAAATAAATACGCCCGATATAGTAGCAATATGAGGTGCTGTATTTAAGCAATCTCTACCAGCACGTAAAATATTTCCCCAGGAAGCAGTTGGCTGCGCAATTCCCAATCCTAAAAAAACTTAAGGTTGCTTCTGAAATAATCGCACCTGCAATATTCAGTGTTGCATAAACGATAATCGGAGAAATCGTATTTGGCAAAATATGCCCAAACAACATTCTCATATTTGAAATACCGATTACACGACCTGCATTACAATATTCTTCATTTTTAACAATATGTACTTGACCACGAACTACTCTGGCAAATGTAGGAACATTTCCAATACCTATAGCCAAAATAACATTTTGCAGTCCTGAACCTAAAATAGTCATTAAAATAATTGCCAAAAGAACAAATGGAAAAGCAAGCATACCATCCATAATTCTCATAATAACAGCATCTACAACCCCACCTGCATAGCCAGAAATAAGACCAAGAAGAATTCCAATGACACCTCCAACAATCGTTCCACCAATTGCAGCAATTAAAGAAATTCTGGCACCATAAACTACACGAGAAAACAAATCTCTTCCAAATTCATCTGTGCCAAACAGGTGCCCATTTTCCCCCAATCCTAAATAAGTCTCAGATGGTTTAATTGCATTTGGATCATGAGTAGCAAGCAAAGGTGCAAAAACAGCTAAAACAATCATAAATACCACTATCACCAGACCAATCATAGCTGTTTTGTTTCTCTGCAATTTATTCCAAACATTATTTGATTTTCGTTCTTTTTTTACAAGTTGGGAATGGGCTTCAATTCCCATTTTTTCTGTCGTATAAGTCTTTTCCGTCATTTACTTTCCTCCATTCCCATTCTCATAATTTACTTTAGGATTAATCATGGTATAGACAATATCTACCACCAGGTTGATTACAACAAATACGATTGCTGTAAACAAAACAACCCCTTGAATCAATGCATAATCTCTGTTATCAATCGCACTTACGATCATAGTTCCCATACCAGGCCATGCAAAGATGCTTTCTGTTAAAATTGCTCCTGTAAATGCTGTGGCAAGCTGAAGACCTAAAACAGTTACAATCGGAGGTAATGCATTCTTTAATGCATGTTTCCATATAACAACACTTTCTCGAAGCCCTCTTGCTCTCAGCGCCCTAATGGAATCATTATTTACCACTTCTAACATGCTTGATCTGGTAATTCTGGCAAATGTAGCCATTGGAATTGTAGACAGACAAAAACAAGGCAGAATCATATGGCTGATTACATCCCACAGACCATTTCCCATATCTCCCATTCCCATAGCTGGAAGCCATCCCAGATTGACACTAAACACTAGGACTAGCATTAATCCCATCCAAAAAATAGGCATAGAAACACCAATCAATGCAATTACCATAAAAATGTAATCCAACATGGAATATTGTTTTATTGCAGAGATAATTCCTGCCATCACGCCTAAAACAAGCGCAATCAAAAGACTTGTCAAGGTAATCAAAAGTGTATTTGGCACTCTTTCCATAATCAACTCTATCACTGGTTGGTTATAAGAATAAGATTTCCCAAAATCCCCTGAAAGAATCTGTTTCAAGTACATCATGTACTGTTCACCCTTACTTTTGTTAAGTCCAAGTTCTTCTTCCAGTTGTTCTACAGCTTCCTTGGGTGCTTGCGGACCTAACATTGTAAGTGCAGGATTCCCTGGTATCATGCGAGTAAGAATAAATGTAATCGTAATTACAATAAAAACGTGTCGGAATACTCTGCAAAAACCCTTTTCAGTATTGGTTTTTAGCATACTCTGCCTCCTTAACTAAACGTCATCTATCAAAATCTGTCTCACTCATTGCCCCTAAAACAGGCATTGAGTGAGACAGATAAAATTATTTATTGAATAACCCAAACATTTTCTTCGTCTGTAACTAATTTTATAGTACCGTCAGACCTTTGATTAAAATCCTGAACTCTTGGATGAACTCCCATACATTCGTATGGATTTCCATAAAAGATTCCTGTATCGTCATTTGTAATGATCTTTAATACTTTTTTAATATATTTCCGCACGCTTTTCTTGATCTGTTTCAATCAAAGCATCTGCCAATAACTGATCTACTTCTGGATTATTATATCCCTGTCCATTTCCAAGTGTACCAATTGCATCTGATTTGAACATCTTATCAAAGAAGAAATATGGATCTGGATACCATAACCATCCCATTGCAAAGATATCTGCCTGTCCAGATGCACCAACCTCGCTGAAAGCACCCCATTCTACGGTATTAATATTTAAATCAACGCCTACCATCTTCCAATATGACTGAAGAATTGTTGCCGCTTTCTGACGGAATGTTTCATTTGTCACATAAATATCCAATTCCATTCCATCTGCATACCCTGCTTCTGCAAGTAACTCTTTTGCTCCTTCCGGATCGTAGGATGGAACATCTGCTTCTACTGCTTCATCATATCCCCATGATGCTTTTGGTAGTGGAAGACATGCTTCTTCCCCTTCTCCATACTGGAATACACCTGCTGCTAACTCTTTGTAATCAACTGCTTTTATCAATGCTTCTCGAACCTTCGGATCTGCAGTTGGTCCATTTACCATATTGAAATATGCATAAGTAATCTGAATACTAGGCTTCTTTAATAAATTGATTTTTCATCCTCAGCAACAAGTTTGTTTTACAGATTCACCAGAGATCTGCATAGCGATATCAATCTCACCAGTTCTTAAAGCATTTACTTCCTGGTTCTGATCTGTAATTACTTTAAAAACAACACGATCTAAGTTTGGTTCACCAAGAAAATACTTTTCAATTTTTCACTAATTCTGTCTGTTGATCCAAACTGAACTTTTTCCATCATGAAAGGACCCGTACCTACTAAATGATTACCAAATTCATCGCCCAACCTTCTACTTCTTCTTTTGGAACAATTCCATTTCCAATATTTGTTAATGCAGTCATAAATACGGCACTTGGTGCTTTTAAAACAGCTTTCACATGAGTCTCATCCACTGCCTCTGCATAATCTAACATATCAAGACGCTGTAAGGCCGATTCTTTTGCAGAACGATTTAAACTGTAAGCAACATCTTCTGCTGTCATTTTTCTACCATCTTGGAATTTTCCGGGATGAAAATACACATCATCACGAATGGTAAACAGATATTCCATTCCATCTTCACTAATGGTCCATTCCGTTGCAAGCGATGGCTTAATATTTGCAATTTCTTTATCATATGTTACCACTGTATCACATACCTGATAAAGAATCTGTGCCTCGTAAGTTCCTGTATATTTTACAGGATCAAGATTTTTAGGCGAAGAGATCAGTGCAATCTTTAATTCTCCACCTTTTGTCACTTCATCTGGAACATCAATAGATGCTTCTTTGTTTACAATTTCTTCTTTGTTATCTGCTGTCTTCCCTTCTTGCTTTTCTGTTTTTTTCTTTACTTCCACAGCCCGCCACTGACATAGCCATAACTGCTGCAAGAACGATAGCAATTACTTTCTTCTTCATCTCATTTCCTCCTTTAGCAACAATTCATTATCTCCATAATCTTTCATAAAAAGATAACATATCCCTTCTTCCTTTTACAAGATTCGTGGTGCACAAATTTAAATCGTTAAATTGTGCACCACGAACAAATAATTTCTCATCTTTTTAATTATGATTCCATGTAAGCCAATATTTTCATTACTAAATTTACTTGAAACAACACATCTGGATCATTTAAATCAGCCCCCGTTAATTGTTCAATTCGCCTAATACGATAAGCTAATGTATTTCTATGAAGAAACAATGTCTCCGCTGTTTCTTTTCTTGCGCCATGATGCTCTGCCAGTGTTTTAAGCGTCTCCAAAAAAGGAGTTCCATACTTTTCATCATGCATCTTCAATTCCAGAAGTGTCTCATCTACAAATTCACGAAAATATCCATTTTGCCATTTCAAAAATGCCTCTTCTAATCGAAGATCTTCAATAAAACAAATCTCTCTCTTTCCTCTTTTCTTACCAATTGTAATAGCAGTCCTTGCTTTCTTATATGCCATAATAAAATCATGATAAGAAAAAATCTCTGTAGAAACTCCGATTGTAATCCATGCACCATAGTTTTTATAAATCTGTCTCTGTATTTCTTTCATACACTTCAAAATTTCGCTTTTCTCAATGTCCTTTGTAAACAGACAATGAAAACTATCACTCTTATTTCCAACAAAAAAACATTGTCTGTGCCTTCTCAAGACATCTTTATGAATCTGCATAATCTCATCTTTAAAAATATTTACTTCAGCTTCTGTTTTATTTCGAATCACTTTTTCAAACTCATCAATATCTCCAACCACCAATATGTATGAAAAAAGAAGGCCACTTCAGCCCTCTAGCACGTTTTACAGCATCTTCTTCTGTCTGAATATTTCCACTAATTAAATCCAAAAAAAGTTGTTATCTTGGTAATATTCTGTTTGTTCTACCAAACCCTTTTTAGAAAACTCCAAAGCTAGATAAACGCCTGCTTGCCTTAATGCAATTTCACTCATTTCATCAAACTTTCCTTTTAAACCTACTGCATAAAGAAATCCATTGCATTTATTTTTTACGTATATTCCCATTGCACGTATTTCCCACTCTCCTGCTGATGCAGCCACGATTTCATCTTTGCTTTTCTCCACATACTCTTTTAACTGCTTCTGTATAGTTGTATCTTCATAAGCATTTTTTGCTAACCATCGTTCTGCACCTTCTCCTTCCGGATAGCACCCTAATAACATTTGTCTATGGTCAGCAACCAGAATTACACACCCTAGCATTTCTCCTAAAACAGCACAAATTTCTTGAAATCCACCACCCTCAATCTGTATTTCAAGAAATTTTTCATTCATGGCTTTATTAAATTCTAACTTTTGATTTTGTGCATTCACCACGTTTTTTCATTAAAGGATTTGCGAGATTAATAAAAGCCATATCCCGTGGTACCTCAATTACAGGAACCTGCAATTCATTTGCCAGATCTTTTATCTTCTGGGTGATTTCTCCGAAAAATTTTGATTTTTAATGCAATACCAGAGGAACCTGCTTTTGCCATAGCTTTAATAATATCTAACAATACCCCTTCGTCACGATTCATGGCATATCCTGTAGTAATCATCAACTCAGTTTTTTTTAATCCATGGAATAATATCAGGAACTTCCATGGCATCAATATAAAGTATCTCTCGATCTACTCCTTTATTTCCTGCAACTAATCTACATTCTTTCCATTCTTCCATCTTTAAAACATCACTTATATTTATAGACATCTTACATTCCTACTCTTCATTGACTTTTTTTGCTTGTAACTTTTATATTATAACATGAATACATATATAATTGGAGATTTAATCTATGGATATCAGTTTTGAACTTTATAAAGTTTTTTAATTACGTAGCTACCACTCTAAGTTTCTCCGAAGCATCCAGACAACTCTATATTTCCCAGTCTGCGGTAAGCCAGGGAATCAAGACTCTGGAAAAAAAGCTGGGACGGGAACTGTTTTTCCGAAGCACCAAGAAGGTTTCCCTTAGCCCCAGAGGGAGAAATACGTTTTTCCAACATGTTAAACCAGCCCTGGAAATGCTTTCCCAGGGAGAGGCACAGCTTCTTGAGGAAGACAGACTTCAGGGGCAGCTTCGGATAGGGGCAAGCGATACCATCTGCCGGTACTTTCTGATTGACTACCTGAAGCGCTTTCATCAGGATTATCCTGGAGTGCGGATCAAGGTCACAAACAGCACCTCCATGGGCTGCGTGGAGCTTCTGGAAAACCGTCAGGTGGATCTGATCGTAAGCAATCTTCCCAATTCCCGGCTTACCGCACACACAAAAGTACAGGTGGTAAAAGAATTTCGGGATATTTTGTTGCCAATCCGGACCTTTTTCCACTTGAAGGAAAAGCCCTGGAAATAAAGAAGCTGATGGAATATCCTCTTCTCACCCTTTCGTCCCAAAAGCACAACAAGTGAATATCTTCATCAGATTTTTTGGTTTCCCACAGACAGAATCTGATTCCGGAGGTTGAGCTTAACAGCAATGATCTGCTTATTGATCTGGCACGCATTGGTCTTGGAATTGCCTGTGTTCCGGATTACATGCTGGCTTCTTTACGTGGACAGGAAACCGCTCTGATAGAGGTCAGCCTGAAGCAGCAGCTTCCACCCAGACAATTAGCCCTTGTATATCACGAAAGCCTTCCTTTATCCCAGGCTGCCCAGAAGTTTTTTGACTATTTTTCATCAAAAAGGCACAAAACTACTTCTTTTTAGCATATTTGTATAGCTAAATATTACCATATCATGTACAATGTAGATGTATGAAAAAAATCAATGGGAGGT
>ENA-OPYU01000456-OPYU01000456.1-human-gut-metagenome-genome-assembly--contig:-NODE-456-length-16430-cov-1.759124_pt1 | contig 16430 bp, 23 predicted proteins | sample MGYA00242637_ERZ504482 | MGnify/ENA primary metagenome ERZ504482 (study PRJEB26092, sample SAMD00036237) | human gut metagenome | host: Homo sapiens | study: EMG produced TPA metagenomics assembly of...
AACGAGGATTGAATATGCTCGCAGTCTTATGCGGCATTGTTTATTCTCTTATTGGGATTGGGTGTTTATTCACCGGATTGGGATTTATAAATAAGTTAGTAACAACGAAAGATAGCATCTGACGATGCTCCTTTCTAACCATTAATCAATATGAGTAACCTTATCATAGTAAATAGATTTGGAAAAGTTCTGATATGGGTATGGAACAGATGTATAAAGAAAACTGCCATTCCTTATGAAGAACTTGATTTCCATTACCCCGATTGGGCTTTCATTATTACAGGTTGTATCTTTTTCGGGGTTGTGGCTGGTGTTACCCTGATTTATTTTGCTTTTATAAAACAATAGACTATTTACAATGAAAGCCCGACTTAAATACCCGATATTCAGCTTTGCCCCCAAAGGCAACATGATATACGTGTTTCGCAAGGAAGAACTGTACACAACGACCAATACCGAGTTGTTGAAGAAGCGGAAGAACTACATTGTAGTGGATGCAACCGGGACGAAATATGTTGAAAAGGGGGCGCACAAAGTGAAGTGGCAAGGGATATTCGGATATTGTATCAAGATGCAGGGACGTGTGATTTCCATTGAATACGAGTACGGGGAACAACCCCGAACCGTTCCCGTTACGGAAACTGCAAGAACTGGTAGCGGAACGATACCCCAAGACACGGTGGTTCAAGGAAGAATGCTGGAACAGCGCAGACGAGTTCCGGCAAGCGATTTTCGCCTGCAAGACCTTTGAGGAAGTGGCGGACATACTGATGCCCGAACGAAAAACGAGCGTTTGGCAGCGCATTGAAGAATATTTCCTGCGGGCAGGTTTCTTATGCTTGCCGCCATGTTCCTTTATCACGTGGTTTGGCGGCTAATCCAAAAAGCTTTTTGGCTATGGGCTACCGGGTAACGTACAGGAAACAAATCAATTTATTCAGATATGGAACAACGTATTACATCATTATTGCTGCCCGCTCCCGAAGCGGAGCTGGAAGCATTCTGCAAGGAGTTGGACAAGAAAGTAACGTGGCTGCTGCACAATAGCCGGAAAATGGACAACTACTTGGAACTTGAACCGTTCAGCAAAGACGGGCGGCTGTGCGGCTGCGTGTGCCACACGCTCCGAAGCCTACCGGAAACGCCGACACTGGCGGCATATAAGGACTACAAGGCAATCATCATCCTGCTGGGAATGTCCACCACCCATTACGCCATACTGGACGAACTGGCGGAACAGCACCGCAAGCGGGACGACATACCCGAACTGACCGCCTACTGCGATGCGCTCCACTGGATGCGACCGGGACGGCAGTACCTATGCAACGTGTACAACACGGTATGCCACGCTTTCCACCTGCTGCGGAGAAACCCGGTAAGGGACAACCGCCTGCTGGTGACGGAAAAGGAGCTGCGCCACGCCGAACGGATGCTGCCGGAACTGGGCAGGCAGACGTTCACCGAAATGGTACGTCTGAAAGGCTACATGGTCTATGATGCCGAGCAACTGGCGGATAAATGCGGCATGGAATACGGCTCGTTCCGGCGAAAGGTAAAGAAAATGACCGGGTACACGGCTAAAGAATGGGTGATAAAGGAACGGGTAAAGGACGTGGAACACTACCTGATGAACACAAACCTCACGCTTACCGAAGTGGCGTTCACCACCGGGTTCGCATCGACATCGAACTTGAACGACTTCTGCAAGGCTTACTTGCTGGACACACCGGGCGAGATACGCAGAAAAGCGCAGGAAACAAGAAAATGCACAGTTACAAGAACGTAATGTGAAAAATCAAGAATAAAACAGATTTTTTATGCCCGTAACTTTGTGCTTCATAAAAGATAAGCACAAGGTTATGGAACATAAGATACCGTTGGAAACATACTTCGCCGGACTGCTTCAAAAAGTGGAATGGCAGATACAGGAATACGAGGACACCGCAGCGGACACGCTGACGCTCTGCCGCCTGTGCGTGGACTACCTGCAAGAGATACTGGGCGAACTCAAAACCTTTATAATCTCCTACCCGTTCGCCAGCACGGAAGAAGAAATACACTTCTTCAAGGAACTGAAACCGCTTTTAGCAAGCAAATCATCTATTACAACACCGTTTACAAGATAGAGGTGCGCTTTCCCAGCGGCAGCGAGGACGTGCAGCGGGACTACCTGCTGTCGGAAACCGACCGGATTTCAAAGTCGTTCCAGCGGAACTTGGCGTTCTACCAGTACCACCGCACGAAAGCCACCTACTTGGACAGGCAGTATTTCATGCGTGGGAAGCCTGACATACAAATCATTGTGGACAGTTTCTATTACGAAACAGACCCACAGTTCAGCACCAGTCACGACTTCAAGGTAGCCAAGATTTTAGCCAACGAACTGCTGGAAATATACCTCACCAACCGACTGCACGAACTGGAACGCCGGGAACAGCGCAAGCGGGTGAAGAACGGCTTCACAGGAAAGGTGCTACGCTGGACGGGGACGAAAAGGGCGTTGGTGGAGCTTGTCTATGCACTGGACGCCTGCGGCTGTCTGAACAAGGGAACGGTTGATATTAAGGAGATTGTAGCCTATTTTGAATACGTTTTCGACATCGACCTCGGCGACTTCTACCATACCTACATGGAACTCAAAGCCAAGACCAAAGACCGCACAGGCTTCCTCTCCACCCTGAAAGACAGGTTGCTGCTGCGCATGAGGGAACAGGATTAGGCAACCGTTCTTTAACAAAATTTATTTCGCCACAGGTGGTTCGCCTGTGGCGTTTTATTTTTCAGGACACCCGAACTTTGCGGCAAATCAATTAGTTACCATTATGGAAATAATAACATTCGAGTCCAAAGCCTACAAGGAACTGGACAACAAAATTACTGCCATTGCCGATTACATATTCAATCATGTAGAAAAGGCAAAACAAAGTGAAGAAGATATGTGGGTGGACAGCTACGAGGTCTGCACGTTCCTGAAAATAAGCGAAAAGACCCTGCAACGCCTGCGGGTATCGGGGACTATCGCCTATTCCAACATCAGGGGACGTTATTTCTACAAGGTCAGCGAGATACGCCGGATGCTGGAAGAACGTTTGATTAGGAGCAACAAAGAGAACATCGACAACCTGATAACCAACCACCAACTGTATGCTAAGGAAAGACGGAAATCTTAGAAAGAACAAGTAACGGGCTGGCGGTATTCAAACACTACCTGCCCGGAAACTGGCGCATAGGTCGCAACTTCCTTAACCCGCTGTACGAGGACAGCAAGGCTTCCTGCAACATCTACTTCGACCGCCGGGGCGGTATCTACAAGATGAAAGACTTCGGCAACGACAGTTACAGCGGCGACTGCTTCTTCCTCGTGGGGCAGTTAAAGGGGCTGGACTGCAACCGGGCGGCTGACTTCGTGGAGATACTGGAAATCATTGACCGGGATTTGGGCTTGGGGCTGGCTTCCGGCACTCCGGTTTCCGTTCCCCCGGCAACCGTCCGCCGGGCAGAGCCGGACAAACCCGAAGAAAAGCCCGAAAAGCCCGTCAAGCCCTACCAGTTCCGGGAACAGAAATTTCCGCTTGCCGAACTGGTGTACTGGCAACAGTACGGCATCACGCCCGAACTGCTGGAACATTACAAGGTCTGCTCGCTCCGGGAATACAACAGCGAAACGGCAGAGGGCAAACCGTACACCTACACTTCATCGGTGGCAGAACCCATGTACGGCTACAAGGGCAAACAGTACATCAAGCTGTACCGCCCGTTCTCCACGCCCCGCTTCCTCTATGGCGGCAGCTTCGGCGAAAACTACTGTTTCGGGCTGGAGCAACTGCCCGCCAAAGGCGACACGCTATTCATCACGGGCGGCGAGAAAGACGTGCTTTCGCTGGCGGCGCATGGTTTTCACGCTATCTGCTTCAACAGCGAAACGGTGACGATACCGCCAACGCTGGTTTATCGGCTGACGTTCCGCTTCAAGCACATCGTCCTGCTCTTTGACATGGACAAGACGGGCAGGGAAAGCTCACGCAAGCAGGAAAAACTATTGGAAGAATTTGGCGTGAAACGCCTGCTGCTCCCGCTTCCGGGAACGAAAGAGGAAAAGGACATATCCGACTACTTCAAAGCCGGGAACACCCGTGAAGATTTCCTGAAACTGTTTATCGAATTTTTAGACAACCTGTATAGCGACACATTGATTATGCTTAAATCGTGCGAGATAGATTTCAACAACCCGCCCGCCAAAGCGCAAGAGATTATTTCGGCGGGTGACGTTCCGTTAGGAACACAAGGCAACCTGTTCGGCATCACCGGGGGCGAGGGAACGGGAAAGAGCAATTATGTAGCCGCAATCGTGGCGGGCTGCATCTGCCCGGCTGGTGCGGACATAGATACGCTGGGCATACAGATAACCGCCAACGGCAGGCACAAGGCGGTCTTGCTATATGACACCGAACAGTCGGAAGTGCAACTGTTCAAGAATGTAAGCAACCTGCTGGCACGTGCCAAACAGCCGGACAAACCCGATGAGCTGAAAGCGTTCTGCCTGACGGGTATGTCACGCAAGGAACGCCTGAACGCCATTGTGCAGAGCATGGATAAGTTTTACTACCAGTACGGCGGCATCCAGTTTGGTCGTCATTGACGGCATCGCCGACCTTGTTAAGAGTGCCAACGATGAAGCGGAAAGCGTGGCGGTAATAGATGAACTTTATCGGTTGGCGGGCATCTACAACACCTGTATTCTTTGTGTGCTACACTTTGTACCGAACGGCTTGAAACTGCGGGGACATTTGGGCAGCGAGTTGCAGCGTAAGGCGGCTACAATCCTTTCGATAGAGAAAGACGAAGAACCCGCCCAGTCGGTCGTGAAAGCCCTGAAAGTAAGGGACGGAAGCCCGCTGGACGTTCCTCTGATGCTCTTTGCTTGGGACAAGGAAGCCGGGATGCACGTGTACAAGGGCGAGAAGCCCCGTGAGGAAAAGGAGAAGCGCAAGGAAAGGGAACTGGTGAATGTCGCACGTGACATCTTCGGGCGGCAGACACGCATCACCTACATAGACCTTTGCGAGCAGTTGCAGCAGGTCTTGGACATCAAGGAACGCACCGCAAAGAGCTATATCCGCTTCATGCGGGAAAGGGACATCATCACCAAAGACACGGCGAACCAAAGCTGTTTTGTCATCGGTTCATATAATCTTCGATGGAACACAAGTTGTCCATAAGCGTATGGATAAAACTTGTGTAATTCATGTGCTTGTGTCCTGCCCTGTTGTGAAACACGGCAGGTATTTTTTGCTGTTTGCACGTGAAATTCAGGGTATTTGCTTAACTTTGCAGAAGTTACACGAAAAAACGTAACGGTCAGTTGGACGGCGGTTGCCGGAATATTGCCTTTATATATAACATATACGTTCGCCGAACGTCCCAAAGTAGAAAACTGGCACTTTTCAAAATGTGGGGATATTCAGCGCAGGATATGCTATGCGTTTGTCATAGCGTGGCTGCACTGTTTTCCACATTTGGGGTATGCCAGTACCTCTACTTTGAAACAGCGTCATGCCACGCTTTCTTTTTTCGGGGTGGCGGCTAACGTGCCAAGACAGTAGGGATTTATATCACTTTAATACCTGACAATATGGAACAAATCAAAGCGCACATCGCCGTATCGCTGGACGGGCATACCGCCACGCCGGACTATGAACTGGACTGGTTGCCTGATAAAGTAAAAGCTATCATCGGCAAATACTATTTGGATGCGGATTGCCTGCTTATGGGGCGACACCTATAACTGACATCTTTGAACACTGGGGCCGGGTGGCCGCACAAAATGCAAGGCGGTCTTTTGTGGTGTCACACTACGACACCAACGTGACGCCGGACTGCGGCGTGGAGTTCCTGACCGAAGAACCGCTGCAAAGGGTCTATGAACTGAAACAGAAAACCGACATATTGGTAGTTGGCGGCGGCAAGCTGCTTACTTCATTGATTAAAGCCGGATTGCTGGACAGCCTGACTATCTACACCGTCCCAGTCATGGCGGGCAAAGGCATCGGCTTTATCGGGGAAACATTCGGCTCACATTGGAAACTCTCGGAAAGCAGGGTGCTGGATAACGGGGTGGTCTGTTCGACCTACCTGATTTTGGCGGGAGCGTATAAAAAATGCGCCCGGTTCCCGCCGGGCGCAACCACTAAAATTTCAATTATTATAAGTTGTAAAACCTATCACAATGAAATTTCAGTGGCAAAGATAGGCTATTTCTTCGGTTTCGCTTTCTTTTCGGGAAATGAAAACCGATATTGAACTGTTCGTCCAGCACCAGCGAAGCATCGAAAGCCTTGCCGTTCTTGCCCTTGAAGCCCTTGATTAGCCCTGTCTTGCGTTTCGTCGCCAGCTCGACAATCTGCTTGTCGGAAAGCTGCTTGTCGCACTTGTTGCGGAATATGGTAAGCGTGCAGTCCACGTTGGAACACTTCGCCACTTTCGGGTAGAACAGGATGCGCCCGTTATTGCATTTGGGGCAGGAACAAGTTTCGCCATTGGCGATAGATAACTGCACCGATAGCAATTCCGCCGTGATTTGAGCGGCGTACACCTCAATGCCCTTTCGGAACATGTCGGCATCCATGCTGCCCGCTTCTATCTTGGCAAGGGCGGTTTCCCACATGCCCGTCATTTCGACATCGGCAATCTTCTTGTCCCTGACAATCCTGTAAACGGCAAGCCCCTTGTCGGTGGGTACAAGGTTCTTCTTCTCACGCACGATGTACTGGCGGGCGAACAGCGTTTCGATAATCGCCGCACGGGTGGCGGGTGTGCCTATCCCGGCATCTTTCAGGCTGGCTTTCAGTTCGGCATCTTCCAGTTCCTTTCCGGCGTTCTCCATTGCCGCAAGCAGGCTGCTTTCCGTGTGCAGCGGTTTCGGCTTGGTCTGCTTTTCGAGCAGATCCACGCCGGAGAGTGGCAAAATATTCTCCCTCTTGGAGTGGCGGCAGGCTGGCGGCTTCTTCATCCCCGCCCGTTTCCTGCTCGCCGAACACGGCACGCCACCCGGCTTCTTTCATCACAGACCCTTTCACCGTGAAGTCGGTATCTCCCCCTGACAGCAAGGCGGTGGTAACGTCTTTCACGCACTTGCCCGAAAAGGCTTCCAGCATACGCCCGGCTACCAGCTCGTAAACCGCCCGCTCGTCTTTGGAAAGTTCGCCGGGCAGGTTCTCGGTAATGATTAAGGCGTGGTGGTCGGTCACTTTGCTATCGTTCACGCTGCGGCGGTTCAGTGCCGCACCGTCCAGCCCGGCGGCATACCCGGCAAAGCGGGGGTATTGCCCCAGCAGGGCGACACGTTCCGGCATTTCATCGAAAACGTCCTCCGGGATATAGCGGCTTCCAGTTCGGGGGTAGGACATCACTTTCTTTTCATACAGGCTTTGCGCTATGGAAAGCGTCTTGTCAGCCGAGAAGTTCAGCTTCGTGTTCGCTTCCTTTTGCAGCGTGGTAAGGTCGTACAAAAGCGGCGGTTCTTGACAGGCTTCTTTCCTCTCAACGGATTTAACCACAAGTTGCCCGGCATCCTTTACCCGTTGCAGGGCGGCTATGGCTTCGGGCTGCTGTTCCCACTTGGCGGTCGATTGGGCGGTGAAACTTATTTCCCGCTGGCGGTCGCCGCTTTGAGTTGCCAAAACTTGGCGGGTACGAAATTCTTGTTCTCCAAATAGCGGCTGCATATCATCACGAGCGTGGGTGTCTGCACCCTGCCCAGTGAGAACACCCCCTGCCCGGCGGCAACGCTCAACGCTTGGGTGGCGTTTATCCCTATCAGCCAGTCCGCTTCGCTGCGGGACTTGGCAGAAAGGTAGAGGTTATCGTAATATTCGCCCGGCTGCAAGTTATCCAGCCCCTCACGGATTGCCTTGTCGGTAAGGCTGCTTATCCACAGACGCACAAATGGTTTCCGACAGTTCAGGTAATGGAAGATATAGCGGAAGATTAGCTCACCCTCACGCCCGGCATCGGTGGCGACAATAATCTTGTCGCACTGGTCGAAAACTTCCTTTATCACTTTCAACTGTTTCAGCACGCCGGGGTCTGCCTTGTAGCCTTTCTCCGCTTTCACCTGACGGGGAATTAGCTGGAAATCGGGCGGCAGTATGGGCAGGCTCTCCCTGCGGAAGTTCGCCACGCCGTAGGCTTCCGGCATGGCAAGCTGGATTAAGTGGCCGAACGCCCATGTCACCATATACCCGTTGCCGGAAAGATAACCGTCATTACGCCCGGTCGCACCGATGATGCGGGCGATGTCCTTTGCCACGCTGGGCTTCTCTGCTATCAATGCAATCATAATTCTTTACTTTTTAAGTGGGTACTACATTTTCATTCCTCTGGACTTCTTGGGCTTGTCCGCTTTCAGGCTCTTGTCCTGCGCTTTCTCCTGCTTCTCTTTCTGCTTGGCGGTGGGCTTGTCCTGACCCTGTTTCAGCGGCTCTTTGCCCTGCTTGGTGGCTTCGTTGGTCTTGCCCCCCGAATTGACCGCTACCTGCGTCCGGCTCTCGGCGGCGGGGGTAACGTCTTTCGGCTGCACCTTGTCGGGGGGATTTGCCCTGTGCGCCGGGCTGTACATGACCGTTGAACTCAACGCCCTTGCCGTCCTTTAGCCCGGCTACCTGCTGCTCTGCGGGCTGCTGTCCCTGCTGCAAGAACTGGACGGCGGCACGGGGCAGGAACTCCAAGCCACGCTCCACCGCACTGACCTGCAAATAGGCACTGCGCTTCGTGCCGTCCCTGAATTGCAGGTTTTCCATTTTGACCGCTTGCCCGGCTTCAAAGGCGGCTTTCTGTTCCGGGCTGACTTTCACGTTGCAGATTGTATCGGGGCATTTCCATTTGTCTGCCCGCATGTATTCCAGTTCGTGCGTGTACCTGTCCCGGCTGACGAACACGGGGATTTTGTTCGCCGCTTTTTCGGGTCTTTCGATTTGTGCGATCGCCGCCCCAAAGTTTGCCCAGTTACCCTTGCAAGTTGCCCTGTTCCTGCTTGGTGAAGTCGTGTTCATGGAACGGGCGTTGCAACAGCTTTTCATCCTGCTGTACGCCATGCAGCTTGGGTACTACCGTACCGTCCTTTGCCTGATAGAAAGAGAGCTTGACATCGGTAGGTTTGAGGTAAAAGCGCCTACCGTCCCCGAAACGGTGTAGGTGTTTGCGGGACTTGTAGCCACGCATCACCCGGTCGAAGTCTTTCGTGGTTTTTCAGGGTGTCGGCGGTGATGCCGACTTTTTTCAGGTTCTCCCAGTCGATTTTTGCCGGGTCGAAGCGGTAGCCCTGCTTGAACTCGTGGAAGTCGGGCTTCGGCACTCGAAGCATTTCAGCCCGCTTGTCGCCCTCCAGTGTAGGGTTGCGGTGGTTGTCCTCGATTGCCTTTGCCTGCTGTTCCGCTTCGGATGCCTTTACGCTGAAAAGTTCCAGCCCGGAAGTGTCCTGAAACTTGCGGAAGAAATTGGAAAGGAAGTTGCTGAACACATCGCTGTTCTTGTCCACCTGCATGAACTCGCCGCCGTGTGTCGGCGGTACGGTCTGCAAATTGCCCTCCTTGTCGATACCCTTAACGGCACTCACCTTGCCCTGCTGTTTATCCAAGACCAGCAGCACGTCTTTTTCCTGCCCCTCTGCGGGCGGGTCATTCTGTTTGCCATAAATAATTGGAATTTTAGTGGTTACGGGAATAGTCCCGCCCAAAGGTAGCGACTAAATATGCTATATTTGGACGGGCGGCAAGGGCTGTCCGAATTTGTCCTGCGGTGTCCCGATTTGTCCGGGTGGGATGAAATTTCCGCAACCATTGGTTGCAGAATTGAAAAGGGCATAAAAAGAGAGTGAATGATTTCACTCTCTTTCGATGAACCCTTTGTGAACCCTTTGGTCGTTTTTTTGAAATAGCTAAAACTCAAGTAATTTGCATATTTTGCAAAAGAAAATCATTCGAGTATGAACCATATGTGAACCCTTTAATGGATTAGCGGGAACACTGTTTAAGCGTCATCGCGCTTCGTTAGTAATCTGTTATTGCACTCGTTTCAAATCCCCGATAGATTGGAGTGACATTTCTATGTAGGGAATAGTTTTTAGAATATGGATGTTATCTATTGCTTCTTTACCACCCAATGCCAATGCCGATACAAGACATGGAGATTATAGAATAAAAATAATTCATCTTTCTTATTATCAGTCATTTGAATATTTTCTGTTTTTCTCTATTTTTGCCATTTTCTGTTATTCAGTACACTTTGAAATATCATTTTCTTTTGTACCTTTGCATCCGCAGAAAACAAAAGAAAATCAACTATTTAGTGTAATTACCCGGTTACGGCACCTAAATCGAGATAAAACCTCTAAACAATGGCAATGTTAGAAAATAAAACGAAAGAAAACCCCAAGCTGGAGCAAAATAAGCTCTCGGACGGTAGAATAAGCCTTTACTTAGAGTATTATTTCCTCCTCAAATTATTAAAAGTAATACTGTCAAAAAGAAATACCTTTTATTCTTACTCTTTTCGCCAGTACTTATATCTTGCAGTCAACAGAAAAAAGTTTAGTACGGTTTGGATATATAGACAAAAAACAGACTAAACTCCAAACATGGAAATTCAGATACTTTTTTATACATTTCTCTTATATACAAATGATAGCCGAATTCAATTCATATATGAGTAACATAGACATAGACTTCTTCAAGGAGTTGTGTCTGAAACATGGAGAGTTACGACATTATAAAAAGAATGAGTTTATTCTCCATGAAGGTGATGCCTGTTCTTTCTTCGGGTTTATCTTATCAGGCGTAGTCAAATACAGTTGCACCAACCGGACAGAAAACAAGCCGTATAATGTCGGTTTTTCCTTTCCAAATGAATTTATAGCCGATTATCCCACTTGCTTATATGGCATGAAATCAGAATTGAATATACAGGCGATAATCCCGTGCGAGATTTACATCTGTTCTTCTACATTCTTACAGCAAAAATTCAAGGAAAATAATGAAAACCAACGGATAGCCCGTATCGCAGCCGAACAGATGTTTTTCCAATCATATTCACGTTATTTGGATTTATTCAGATTCACACCGGAAGAGCGTTACCTCCAACTTTTAAAAAAATGCCCTGCAATCCTTCAAATGGTATCACTAAAAGAAATAGCATCCTACCTTAAAATTACACCCATACACATGAGCCGAATCAGACGCAAGCAAAGTTTTGACAACAAAAAATAAACATAGGTTTAGAAATTTACATTCATAACAATATTCCAAGAGTATCTTAATCTGCCAAAGAATTCTTCTTTTTATCTTTGTCTTATCTTTGGTTGGTTCAACGAAGAGACAAAATAAAGATTGAATGAGTTAAACAAGAGATTAAAAAAACGAATATGAAAACAAAAGAAATTCTTGGAATACTTATGCTATTCCTCTGTACATTCAGCTTTATAAGCTGCGACGATGATAATGAACAGACAAATGAATTAACCCCCGGAAGCACTTTATCAGACTTCATGGCGTGGAACAGGGCATTGTGAGGCTTGGACAGTACAAAATATGGGGGTCGGTATGCAATTTGTAGATACTCGGAAAGGGAAAGTAAATTGGGAAGGTTACGATGAAATTGATATTACTTATACAATAGAAGGGAAATATATCACATTTAATAGCAATGCTTTATATTTGGGTGGAGCCCCTTGGATTATCAAAAGCTATACCCAAAAACATATAACCATTATACAGAATGAAATTAGTCCAGATAAAGAGAAAGTAGCTACAATTGAATTAGAGAAAATAGATTAAACTGAATCATGGGAACATTAAGTTGCATAAATGTATGCTACAACAGAACAATGAGAACCGTGAGATTTGCAAATTGAGCAAAGAAAGTCATAAATACCTTGTAAATAAAGGAAAAAAATGCAGATTCATCTAATATTCCTTTATGTGCTATTATCGGGCTGGTCTATGGGCTGAAAACACAAGGAAAAGAGATTCACCTTGTTCTTTTGTATAGGATTGGTTATTGGGTTAGGATGAGCAATTTATATGCTACTGCTAATAAGGTCAATGTAAATCAAAGGAATATGAAACTGAAATATATATTGAATGCTATACTATTTGATTTTGGCATTATCCTTTTTTGTCTATGTGTATATTTAAGACTACAGAGTTAAGTTTAAAATGTATGCAATTTGCTGTATCTATCTCTTGTATAGGAGCAATGTTTTCTACAAAAAGATATAGATACATATTTGCATCTATTGCTTTAATCATTATAGGAATATCTTTTTCACTTTAAATGTCCATAATAACGATAATGATTTGATTATTGAATGGTATAATAATAGTCCAGTCTACAGATAGCGACTAAAAAATCGGGGGCAAGGGATGCCCGAATTTGTCCTGCGGTGCTTGAAATTATACGGGTGCGGTAAATCTCCAACTGTTGGTCGGAGATTTAAAATCGGGTACAGAACGAAGTTAATCGCTCGCTTTAGATGAGCTATTTGTGAGCCATTTGTGAAGCGTTTCCTATTTTTGTCAATAAGATAAGAATGAACGATATATACATAATCAAGGCTGAAATATAGCTTATTTTGGAGCGTTTGTGAAGCGTTTGACAAGCCTTTAATTGTGTTCCTTATTCTCCTATTATCAAGTGACACGACAGAAAGAAAACATCTTCGACAAAATATTTGTTATGCTTTTTGCATGTAATTACATATTATACTATCTTTGCAGATAGAAACAAAGTACATAAATATAGCTTCATTCAGGAAAGAGATACTTGGGCAGATTGAACGGATAGATACCGGGCGTATATTCACGTTCCGGGATTTGTCGTTTGAAACGGAAAAGACCGCTAATGTTGCGGTGCTGCTCTCCGAACAGAGCCGCAAAGGGGTACTGGTACGGGGTTGAAAAAGGGGTGCGTACTACCGCCCCAAGAAATCGGTCTTAGGATTGGGGAAGCTGCCCGTCTATCAGGATGAACAGTTTCGTTATCTTACCGTAAAAACTGAACGGCTATATTACGGGGGCTTACGTCTATAACAAAATGGGGCTGACCGAACAGGTCGCCACAACCATAACGATAGCCACTCCCTATCCGGTGCGCCGTTTCCGTTTCAAGAACTTGGATATAGAGTGTGTGAAAGCCTATTGCACGGACTACTCGGATGAAGCCTTGTACCGTACTTGCGACTGCTCGATGCGATAAAGGACATGAAGCGCATAGACCCGGAAACAACCGGGCAGGACATCTACAACCGGGTCAAGAACCAATATTTCAACGGATATAGTCTGCCGACTGGAGAAATCGTATCTTTGGCGAAAAGTTTACCCGACCACGTGTCAGAAAGACTGTTGCAGATATACTGGGCGACATCAGACAAACCGTATTGCAAACGGAAATGGCAAAGACCATTCTTCCCACGACACGGTTCAATTTGGATTATAAAACGGCATAAGATAGAGATATGGATTTACATTCGGATAAGGAAGCGTTCAAGGAAATCATCGCACTGGCGGCTGAACAGTTCAGCTACGAGCAGTCGCACGTGGAAAAGGATTACTGGGTATCGAAGATACTGCGGGATATTTCCATGTCCGAATATGCGGATAAGACCTACTTCAAAGGCGGAACTTCACTTTCCAAAGCCTACGGGCTGATAGAACGTTTCTCGGAAGATTTGGACTTGTTCGTGTTCACGGGTGATAAAGGTGCGTCCAAGCAGGCAGAAAAGACATTGAACAAGAAACTTTCCAAATACATAGCCGAACTCAATAGTGACATATACAAGGAAGATTTGTCGGAAACGGGCGGTAATTACCGTAAACTGTAGTTTCTCGTATGACAATGTATTTCAAGGCGTGGGACTGAAAGAACATTTGGAAGTAGAGATAAAATCCTGTGACTGCCGGACAAAAAACTGATGTTCTACCCGGCGGACAAGCGGGGTTATCAAACCGATTGTGACCGCCTTTCTTGAAAGCATCGGGCAAGAGGAACTGATAAGCACCTACGGGCTGGAAAGTTTTGAAACGCAGTGTATCAACCCCCCGAAAGACTATCTGCGACAAGGTTTCAAGGCTGGTAAAGCTGTCTTACAATGAGGATGCAGCCGCACTGTTGGCAAAGCATATCCGTGACGTTTACGACTTGTCGGCACTCTACCACAATCAGGAATATAACGATTACCTACATTCGGAAGATTTCTTGGATGCCATGTACCGGGTGAACGATAGAGGACGGACTAAATAAAAACTCCCGTTCGCACTTGTCACTGGCTGATGCACCGATATTCAAGGATGCCGAAGCGGTCATGGCGTTACCCGAAGTGGCTACGGCGTACACTACCGATTTGAAGAAACTGACTTTCGACAAAAGCAAGATGCCGCCGATAGGCAAGGCTGTGGAAGCATTGAAGAACCTGCACGAAATATTAGTGCGTTTTGAAGCCTACGCACCAAAAAAGCAAAAATGAAGAACAACCGTAAAGCTACATCGGCTGTTCTTCACTCCATACATTATTATATATAGCTATTCTTCCTCCTTAATCAAGTGGCATAACTCCGGGGTCGTTCATTCAATGCCGGGTTATCTCGTCCTCGACTATCTGCCTGACTTCCTGACGGATGCGGTCATAGTTGGCTTGTATCTCCTCCTGCATCCGGTCGTTGCCGTCCTTGTCGGTGAAGTCGATAATCTGCGGCAACTTCACGTAATGGGCGGTTTCCCGCTTCACCTTTTCGTTGTCCACCACGATTTCGCAGTGGAAAATCTTCTGCTCTATCCGTTCATCGAAGTTGTCCGCCACAGCACCCACGAACATACCTTGCGTGAGGTTGGATATTTTGCTGGCGGGTATCAGGCTGTCCATTTGGGTGCTTATCGAGGTGGATTTTTTCCCGGTTGGTTTATCGTCATGCTCTGCCGTTTCTGCAACACCTTTCCGAAACGCTCGGAAAGGATTTTCGCCGTTTCACCGACTACTTGACCGCTGAACACGTTACCCCACAGTATTTTTGGATAACCCGGCTTTCCTTGTCCCCGTAATCACGGGCTAAGCTGGCTGTAATCCTGAAAGCCTAACAGAACCGCAACCTTGTTGCTTCGGGCGGTGGCAATCAAATTATCCAACCCCCGGAAAATATATAGTTGGTAATTCATCTATTATCACCGAACTTTTAAGCTGACCTTTCTTGTTTATCAGCTTCACGATACGGGAATTATATAATCCCAGTGCTGCCGAGTAGATATTTTGGCGGTCAGGATTGTTGCCGACAACCAGTATTTTAGGCTCTTTCGGGTTGTTGATGTCAAGTGAAAAATCATCGCCCGTCATTACCCAGTAAAGGGCGGGTGAAATCATCCTTGAAAGCGGGATTTTTGCACTGGCAATCTGCCCCTGCAACTGTTCAACTGCCGAACTTTCCCAAGCGTCCACGAACGGGGAAAGGTAATTTTCCAGTTCGGGATAACTGCGCAAAATCGTGAATACATCAGCGTATTTCTTGTTCAACAGTTCTATGGCATGGGGAAACGTGCAATACCTGCCGCCTTGATAGATGCGCAAATACCAAATAATGGCTGCAAGCAGGATAATCGGGCTTTCCACGAAGAAGTCGCCCTGCTTGCTTATCCAGCTTCGATTGAGGTTAAGCATAATCGTGTAGCTGGCTTCATAAGCATCCGCAATGTCCGACATGAAGCTGGCGTTTATAGGGTTACATCGGTGGCTCTTGCGTGGGTCGTCAAAGTTGATAACGTAAAATTTCGGCTTGACCTTGTAGCCGTCCAAGTGGTTAAGCAAATGATTGTAAGCGATTTCCGAAAGGTCAGGAAACTTATAATCATACAGGTAGAGCGCAAAACCTTTCTCGATTTGCTGTTTTATGTAATTATTTACTACTGCGTATGACTTCCCGCTGCCCGGCGTTCCTAACACGATACTCGCACGAAAAACGTTTACAACGTTAATATAGCCATTGTTCCACTTCTTCTTATAGTAGAACCGGGTAGGCAGATTTACAGAATACTCGTTCTCGATAAGCCTTGTTTCCTGCTGGAAACTTTCGTTCTCGGTATTAAAGACATCATCCATGAGGTTGTTTTTCAATAACCGGGACATCCACGTACCCGCCATGAGCATACAGATATAGCCCGCCGACAGCGTGGCGATATAAAACACAGTGTCCGCCGTATGTGGCAGCGGAAGTTCCAGCAGCCACCAGTTCAGGAAAAACAACACGACACCCGCCGCAAGGCTGCAATGTATCTTCGCCCACGTTATCTTTTCCTCTTTCACGCCCTTAGTGCCGATACACGACAGGCGAGGAACACCACCGAAAATAGTTTTGTCCATAAGATAGACGAGAACAGCCCGGTGGTGCGCTGGA